>WLWD01006010.1_pt1 | contig 45049 bp, 34 predicted proteins | sample 6712731 | NCBI WGS metagenome assembly WLWD01 (sample SAMN12718690, study PRJNA576275) | sponge metagenome | isolation source: marine sponge | host: Mycale hentscheli | place: New Zealand: South Island, Marlborough, Capsize Point | collected 2014-11-01 | reverse complement strand
TGGCTTCTGTTCAGCTTGTGTCTTCGCATGAGAGAAGTGAGGACAGCCAGCCTGGAGACCTGCTTGGCCTTGTCCCATGCCTTCAATATGACACCCTACGAGACCAAAGCAGCTCTGTGGCTTCTTCACCACCATGCCGGTGTTCTGATGTACTTCCCCAGTTTGCCTGGTTTGGAGGACCTGGTCATCATTGACATCCAGGTAGTGTATGACAGTATCACTGGTGTCATTCTTAAAGCCATGAGCTTTGATAGCGTAGGTCAGGCCACATCTGAGAGATTCAGGAAGACGGGTCGATTCTCTATGACAGATTTGAAGACAGCTACAGCTGACATTTTAGGAGATCTGATTCCACCAGAGCAACTGGTAGCTTTGCTTGCATATCTTCACTTGATAGCTGAGATTGCATCAGTCGAATCTTCTGATACTAACTCAGATATAGAAGAGGAGAAAGAATACGTCATGCCTTGCGTGTTAGAAAACACTAGTGCAAAAGAACTTGACCAATTCCACAAAGAATCTTGTAGCTCAAGTCTTATGGAGCCTCTCTTGATATACTTCAGTAGTGGGTTTACTCCTATGGGACTCTTTCCTGCTGCAATGGCATGTCTCGTATCCAACAAGTCCTTCACTTTCATTGGAGAAGGAGTCAAGAAAAATATGGTGCACTTTATGTACGGATCTAAACAAATTGGTGTAACATTTATATCTCGATGCAAATATTTTGAAGTCGTAGTTTCTTGTGATTCTACTTTCCAAGACTCCATTCACCATGAATGTGCTGCTCTAAAACAAGAAATAGAAGACACTCTAAAGAAAGCTAGTTCTAGAATGAACTACAACAGCTCCATGGACTACCAGTTTGCCTTTGACTGTCGTTCACATGATGGAGGGAATCATCTTGGGAGAGTTCATGAAGTAGAGACCATTCCTGCAGTCATGAAGTGTTTCAACCATTCACAAGGAATTGCACTTCAGAATAGACACCTCATTTGGTATGGACAGGTATGTAGAAATAGACTTGTGTATTCTAACTTGCAATAACTAACAATTATTTTATTTGGTTTTAGAAATATGAGAAGAAAGATCCTGTGGTAGAGGTCTCTGAAAGTAAGTCAAGTAATTGTTTTTATTTGGTTTCATTATAAATGTTTTATTAATAGGTGGCAATAACTTGAGTATATTTCTGAGTGTGTATCCTGACTTGGTCCTCTCAGTGAAGCACTGTGTTATGACAGTAGCTGATCACTGCTACAGTATTGGACTCATATCTCCTGACATGTATGACCAGCTCCTTCAACGTCAGAACTGGATTGATGTAGAGAAGACAAGGAACCTTCTGAGTAGCATTCGTACAGTCTTATCAACTAGACCTACTGCCCTCAAGGAGTTTGTTACTGTATTGTCTCAAGTGGACTATTGTAGACAAGTGGCAGATAAAATACAGCAACAGCTCCAGTAAGTATAGTTATTATTGTAGTATTTGAATTATTGTATTCTTTGTGTAATAGAATTGCTATGGATTGAATTCATCAACATTACATGGACATACATTTTGGCACATTCATATACTTTATATATCATATCCCATATTTGAAATTTACACATTGTCAACTTTTTTTTGGATAATTCTATTATAACAATTTAATTATAACTTCAAATTTCTGCTTCATTTGTTAACTCCCACACAAAATGTTATTGTTTACAAACATAATCAATTCTTAATAGAACAAGAGAAAGTAAAGGAAAGTATGTGAATTTGCTCAGAGTTTGGCCAGTTGTTGCTGTAGTAGTTCTAATTTGGCCACTGTCTCCAAGTGGACCACGTCTGTGACGTCAGCTATCTGCATACATGTGTGCAAGGGGCGTGTCCTGACACACTCCCATACACCATTGCAAAAATTTGAGTATACTGATGTGGAAGTAGGGGTGTATAATATAATAATACACTGAGTATACTCTTGTATTACTGATGCAGAACTTAGTATGTAGAACAGAAATATGACATATGATATTCATATGTGTACTGGGTGTGTATTACTAAACAATACACTGCTTATACAGCTATATGTATTACACAAGTACACTCAGGTAAGTATTACTGAATAATACTCAGTGTATACAGTTGTGTGTATTACTAGGATATACATATTATGCTTAGGTATGTATTACTGAATAATACTCAGCTCATACAGTTGTGTGTACTAAGATATACTTACTTACACTTAGATATGTACTACTGAATAATACGCTGATGCTTGTCGGTACGTGCTTTTATTGAGGAAACTATTACCAGGCATCTACAACTGCTTGAAAGTGCTTGTTTTACTAAATTGAGGGAACTATTACACTAAAGATTTACTGCATAGTTTACTCATTTCAGTAAAACATACTTAGTTTTACTCGACAGGAAACCTTGTACCATGTTTTACTGTAGTTTTACAGGTCTGTTTTTTTTACACCTTTGTTTTACTCATGGTTTACTGAAGGGTCCAAATGTTGTTAGTTAACTATTAAATGCTTTTAACTAATTGTTTTTAGTTAACTTCTTGCATTATATTATTAAACAAAATTAGAAAGCTAGGAACTGTTAAGGATAACATGGCTGATGACTAATTGAAGAAGAATCCCTCATAAGCACCAGCATATCCAGTGTGCATGCCACTGCACAGTTTTATAACTGGTGTAGTTTTTTACTTGATCACTCAGGTTTTTCCAGAGAAAGACACAATTAGATAGTGACTCCACCTTGAGTATATAATGTCTCTCCAACGGCACTGATGAAAATGTAGCTACGTTAAATATTTGTTAGGCTATGTACTGTTGCGTAGACATAGGCGGCTCTGTGCATCCAGAACTACCGCCCTCAGGCCCTAAGTACTTCGCTTCGCAAGACACTGGACCGTTAAAATAAGGCTGTTTCCTCCCCAGCAGCCTCGCAAAGCTACTGCATTATCTCATTCACGGAAAACCTTTCCAGTTGCGTGTAGGTAAGTATCGCCAGGTTAAATAAGTTAAAAACGCTTTACCATATAAATAAAATTCTCTACTGGAAGTGGTCGTCTAAACTATTGTTGCGCGCTAGTTTACTGATTCGTAATACGGCTACGCTACTGTCTTGGTGAACTGGCTTATGATTCTGGGTGAGTAGTTTTATAGAAGTCAGTGGGTTTCTAACCATTTTAGCACTGGTCACCCAGGTCATGTTTTTTTCCTGGTGAAGTTGTGTTTACTGAACAATTTTTTCTAAGCTAATATAGCTACTCGACTGCGTATGCATTAATTAATGAATGAACATAGAGCAAGGGTGGCCTGAATTATGATAGTGATATTTGTGGTAGTTTTAGCTACATCATATCGTTATGACTAGGGCTTGTCAGTTTGTTCCATAGTACTCTTGAAAATTTTCGTTTTGTGAGAAAGTGTGGGTGCATGTTGGAATGGTTTCTATATAGCTAGTTACTGAATTGTTCTAAAACATGCTCCACCAAAATTATCCTCGCTCATAGCTTTTTCCCATGGCCACCCTAACATCTTTTAATGTGCTCCTGGACAATGAAAGGGAGATAATTATTGCATACAACTCAACATATTATATTTTCTACTTTGTTTTAGGCCCATGGTTTCATGCAGGTTATGGGAGCCCTGGGATTTCGCTCCACCCTAATTTTTTTTTTACCCCCTCTGAATTTATTTCAATATAAGTTATGAAAAATTGTAGGAAAATTTGTAGTGGTTTGTCCAAGCTTTCATGATCATGACTTCACCATTTTCTACAAATCTCTCTCTTATTTCTCTCTCTCCCCTCCCCCCCCCTCCCCCGAGTGAAAATCCTGTATAAATTCCTGTCATTCTAGTTCATGCAATTCTGATAAACTTCAGTGAAATCATTTTACTTATCTGCTTATTCTTCATTGTGCTGTTGTTATCCCTTTTTATTATGTATCTCTATGGCAATGTCAGTAAATTGGTCAGTTCCTCTAAGCGCACAAGTGGTAATATCACAGCTTCAGAAGCACAGTGTCATATTAGCCTGTATGACCAGGTTTCGTGCAGAGGTGGTAGGGGCACCCTGAAATCTACCATCTCCTCCAAGCCTTAGTCCCCCCTAGAATTTTATTAGTAAGTAGCTACAATAGCTATAAGCTTGAATTATGTGACAGGACACAGGTCAGTATAAGGTATTATACACTTTCACATAGGGATGTTCATCAAAGCAGTGTGCGTGGGTATCAAAAATGAGTGTGGCTAACACCACCCCCAGCACAGAATCCTGTATGACACCCTTATAGTTAGTCATCATATGCTTTTTCTGAAGTAAAAGTATGTTCTTTCCCCAATTTCTAATGTCACTATGAAACATTTGTGCATTTTTCAGCTGATGTTGTGAGAACAGGGAACAAGAATTTCCTTCCGTTGGCCAAATATATTGGCTTCCAGTATTCAGATGTGCAGTGATGGGAAGATAAATGGCCATTTTTCACATTAAAAATTACAAGAATTACCTCCGTAAGGAGTCCCATTACAGAAGAAATTGAGAAGCAAATGTGCTTCAACAAAAAATAAAATAAAATAAAATTTTTTTTCTTGATAGTGAAGTAATACATAACATAATACTAAATCTTCAGGGACCATAAAAAACAAGAACTAAAAATTAGCTTTCAAAGTCTATTTAGCTAGTATGAACAACAATGTCCAAAATCTTTCTTCCACTTATCATGGGTGCAGACAAGGGGGTAGTGGAGGGTGTTCAAGCATTGGACCTTTGCCATAGATCATGCCAATGGAAACATATGGGTTGATTATATGTATGTTTGTATGCTTTTCTCCCTGATTTAGCTAAGCATTCTCAAAATGTATTTCCCACAACGCGTTGTGCATACTTCATCAGCGACCTCACCTAGTTTCCAACCTGACGTTATAACCAATAAATTCATCATTGATTCTTAATACTTGAACAACAATAAGAGCAAAGTTAAATTCCGAGATCATTGGTATCCAGCCCCGGCTAGATCAGTGCGTACATACTTTCAGAATTGTGTGTAAAACGACTGTAACTATGCACCCGCTTCTGGCACCTTACCACACCATAGGAGTCGTTCAATAGATAGCACCTAGGTGCACGGGTGCTAGGGAAGGTGCTGCAATTGTCCCTTTACCTAATGCTTCACCACTTCTGAGGTCAGGTGCTGCAAGAGCCCCTTTACCTAATGCTTCACCCACTTGAGGTCACTTCCCTTTGGGTGTAGCCGACTGAAATGTCACGAAGATTGAACGTGAAGCTGTCGTCTTTCAACCACTAAACGGCCTACTTCCGGAAGGGTAACTCACCATTTAGTTCACAGAGGATGCAGCTCATTGCAGAGTGAGAGATCGCTTGAACACGCTCTTTTTCTACTCACACACACAAACACACTCTTTTTCTACTCACACGAAACACAAACACACTCTTTTTCTACTCACACACACAAACACACTCTTTTTCTATTCACACACACAAACACGCTCTTTCTCTACTCACACACAAACACGCTCTATTTCTACTCACACACAAACACACTCTTTTGTCTACTCACACACACAAACACTCTTTTTTCTACTCACACACATACTTGACCTTCATGAATCCATCGACCTTGTAGCCATAACCAACACGCACACACAAACACACTCTTTTTTCTGTTCACACACACATGCACGCTCTTTTTCACCTTTTTCTACTCACACGCACACACAAACACTCTTTATTAACTTATCCTTGCCTTTCTCTGTAGCTCCTCCCTTTTTCAGCCGCTTGCAATTTTAAATGTGCATGCAGTCCTGTTCCAGTTAATGGATGATTCGAATGATTGATGTTCAGATAACTGATGTTCCACTGCACATGTATATTTAACACACAAACATACACTCTGTTGTCAGGTTATTACAAGGAGCTAGCCTAGTGTCAGAAATAGCACTCTAGTTGGTGATGCGTGCATTATCATCTAGCAATGTAGACCTATTGGAACCAATACTTCTCTACTACCAACACACACTGGAGAACACTTACCGCGCCATCACTTCAGTGAGAGCTGGTCAAATTGCTTCCAGTGATAGCGATTGAGGTCAAAGGTGAAGGTCAGCCTTTCTGCACAAAAGGTCGTTATATTAATTCTATTCGCGTGATTCTTCCAATAACGCAATTATCTTATGAATCTACTTTACAGTTTTGGGTGTGGTTGGGTGAGAGATAAACAGAGAATGTGAGAACGCCTAATCTTGGACGACAACAGTAGAATATAGTCTGTAAGCCAGTTATGGCGGAAAGCCAGCAGCGAGTTCCTACTGAGGATGAGGTGAGTACATAGCTAATCCCTAGCTGATTAATAGATCGAGTGTTTGACTTACCTAGTTACTAGATCCATTGTTTGTTTATTAGATCCAGTCTTTTTCACTGGCCCACTGTTTGTTTAGATAAAAGGTTTGAAAGAAGGGAAAACACTGCTACCTACACACATGCCAAGTGCTTAGCATAATTTCAAGCATTATTTTTCCAACAACTGAAATAAAAAAAGAGATAAATTAAAGTCTGAGCATTCGATAAAACTATAGGCATCAGTGGAAAAATAGAGGGGAATTTATGTCTGAGCATGCTCATAAAAATACTAACAACTGGAAAAGAGAGGGAAACTAATGTCTGAGCATGCTCACAACAAATGCACTGGCAACTGGAAAAAAGAGAGGGTAAAAGTCATGTTCCTGAGCATGCTCTTGAAAATAGACACCAGGTTCTTTTTATGAGCATGCTCAGACATGACTTTCCCTCTCTTTTTTTAGTTGCTAGTGTGTTTTTGAGGATAGTTAGACAAGACTATCCCTCTCTGCTATAGTTTGTAACTATTTTACTCTAGCTAGTCATTTGAAGTCTATAATAGTTTGTTCCATTTGAAGTCTAGTTTGTTCCAGAAATACGGTAAGTTGTGTGTTAATAAACCATAAGCACAATATATATTTGTTGTAATGTTTTTTATCTGCTTAGTTTTTTTTTTGTTTTTTGCTTTGTTTTTTCTTTTTTGTTGTTGTTGCTGTTGTTGCTGTTGTTGTGCTTGTTATTTAAACTTTCTTACAGTGTGTATTGAATTTGTATTTGGGAGGTATTTGTATGTTTGTGCACTTTTATTAAGATTATGTTTTTTGTATTTTTTAATGTATATGTTCATGTGTTAGAAATTTTATAAACAACAGCAGGTATCTTTCGAAAAGGAAAAAGCTTTTTACAATTTTTTTTTCATTGCATTTTGACTAAACAGTTGGTACCACTACATGAAAATTTTAACAGTCCACTTTTCGTTTCTGTTGATTTACTACTAAAAGCTAGAACTCTTCCACAGCTATATCTGTAAGCTAAGGTCTTGTACTACCTTCTAAATGCTATAGGGATCATGCTAAACGGCTTGCACAATTAAAAAAAACTGACTCGCTTCAATTAAGCAGACTGACTGTATTTTTGCTGAACTTGCTGTTCTGACAGGTCCCTACTTCTTAGTCTTTCTACCAGCTACAGTTGGGTCTCTAGAAGTAAGAATATCTAAGCCACTGGTAGCCCCAATATCTTTTTTTTTTCATTCCTGGAAGTGATGCATGTGGTAAACAGTGAAGATTAATATAATAACATCGTCGAACCGAAAAACTATATTTTATCAACTACCATATCGTTTTGTTTGTTTTTTCTACTATTATTCCTTAAAAAAAAATCTACTCACACACAAACACTCTTTTTCTACTCACACACACACACACACTCTTTTTCTACTCACATGCACACACAAACACACTCTTTTTTCTACTCACACCCACAAACACGCTCTTTTTCTACTCACACACACAAACACACTCTTTCTACTATAGCTCCTTCTGTGCAAAAAAAAAATCATTGTATTGAACAAAATTGAATTTTCTGGTGCCTACTGTACATTATTTAGCACAGGAAGAAACAACACATTCTCTTATTATGTGTTTGGAATATCGTGTGTTTGTGTGCACATATTTACGCATTGTACCAGTTGTATGTTTGTGTGTTTGTTTATTTTAAATTTCTCAGCATTGTTTTTTACTATTTTTCATTTATTAGAATATTGTATTGTATTTAATCATTGTGTGAGAAATTGTATGTTTGTGTGTTAGCATGTCATAGAGTTGCTGTTGCTATCATTGCTGATATAGGAATAAATTTGTTTGTGTGTTTGTTTATAAGATATTTGTAGTCTTATAAAAGTTTGTTTGTGTGTTTGCATGTTAAAGTCTCATTTAAATAGCACTTAGTGCTGTTTGTTTATGTGTTTGTTTATTTATCACTTTAATTATATATTTATTTGTTTGTATTTAGAGAGATCTCCATCCTCCAGTCTCACTTCACTGGGAGCACTGCCATACATGGAGTGAGGATGTCCAGCCTGACCAATGTGCAGTACTACATGATAAACTGTTAGTTATGCATTCTAATTATTGCACACTTCACATCTCTACTGACCTTCACTCATGGACTACTACTGATGCACCATATGAAGGCTCGTCCCTAACTACCTACCAGTCTAAGTTTGTATTGGTTGGTGGACGTCATCCCTCCACTTATGAACCCACCAACTCTCTGTTGACTAGTACTACTGGTCTAGACTGGAAGCCATCGCTACGTGCCATGCCTACTCCTCGCTACTGGCCATCATCAGTTAGTGGAGGATCACCAGAGGTCCTGGTCGTGGCTGGTGGGCGTGGCTCACATGACGAGTGGTTGGACGTAGTGGAAGTTCTACTCAACGACCATTGGACGACTGCAGACTCACTTCCTTCTTCATGCATTGACATGCGATCAACATTCCATGAAGGCAACTTCTACTTCACAGGAGGAGGTGACAAGGAGATGATTCTATTTATATGCAGTCTGGAGTCCCTCACAGCATCTGCTAGCAATGGCAGGACAAGAAGACAAACAATATGGAGGACAGCAACCACACTTACTAAGATCTTCGCTATCGTCTCCTATGTATCGAATCTAATCGGCATCAGTTATAGTTCTACCATTAGAAGTTACTCCAACAAGACAGAGGAGTGGATTGAGACTACTAGTGAGGGAGATAGACCAGAACATGTTAGTGGATGGATAGCTACTGCAGTCTTGTCTACTGGACAGTTGCTGGTTGCTAATAGCAATGGAGTATACAAAGAAACTCTGTCAGGTTAGTGTAAGTAAATAGCAGCATCTCTAGAAAGCCATCTTGCCTTCAGTGATATTGGCTTCTCTTTAGAATGTCCCATTTATAGATTGTATGGGAAACTAAAGTTAGGTATTAAAACTTGTACTATAGTATAACTAGAATATTATTGTTTATTATTGTGTTAATTATGTTAAAACTAAATATTTATTGTATTAATTATGAAATTATAATAAGTAAGGTAATTGATTGTCTTTGCCAAAATTGCAAGTGCTGGAATGCAGCTGCTTCTACTGGCAGCTGCTCTACTGGCTTAGCTCCAGGCTATAAAACCAGCTGCCCACACTTTGTATTGCTGGAGCCAGCTAATGGTACTGGGGTGCAGTGTGTGGGTTACTTGTATAGTATAACCAATGGGACCTTAATACATGTATCTACATGTAATTAGTGTTTTATTTGCAATATTTTATAATTCATATTTTATTTATGTTCAATAGCTTTCAAGTATGAAGATGCATACAAACACTACATTGTTTCCAAGGAAGTGTTGGAGCTTCTGTCTTTAAAGTTTATGTCCCTTGGTCCTCCAAGACAAGGCAAGAGTACAACTCTCAGGAGAATTCAAAAAGAGATCATAGATCTTCTGTCAGCAAAAGAAGAGGAGCAGATTCATGGCAGCACAGGCACAGTACAGTGTTGCTCCAATATGCTAGTCCAAGGCAAGTCTGATCCAACTACAGCAGAAAGAACCACAAAGTGGACCATTGTAAAGAATCTCATTGAGGAAGCTTCTCTACTCTTTCACACTCTCAAAGATAGTTTTCAGATTGAATCCACTTCTGAGGCTACAGCTGATTCCCATAGAGGTACTGACACCAGGGCAGAGGTCAGTCAGGCTAGTAGTACATGGCAGTCTCACTCTGTGGAAGAGCCACCCCAACCTTCCAATAAGCAACCCAGACATAAGGAAATCACTCCACTCTCAACAGCACATGACCAACCAGCTGATCAGGCAGTATCATCACCAGATTATTCTGAAATAGCTGCCATATTTGAGACAGTGTCCAAACAACCACACTTTGCAGAAAATGTGAAACATTCTTTTAAAGCTTTTTTGAGAATGGAGGACACTGGAGGCCAGCCTGAGCTGATGGACATGCTACCAGCACTCACCATAGGACCTGCCCTCTACTTGCTGTTCTTTAGCTACAAATTCCAACTAGATGAGGAGTATCGGGTCTTTTATCAGAGAGCTTCAGGAGAGACAACTGCACCAGAGAAATCTGAGTTTACTCTGCAAGAGATGCTTTTGCGTACTCTGGCCAGTATATCTTGCTTCAGTTCCTCCACCCTTCTTCAACCTCTACCAGGACCAGACAACTCGGCCATTGGTGAGATACTGGAATCCTCCAAGTCAGTAGTGTATATCGTGGGTACTCACAAAGACAAGGTTTCTGAGGAAGTCATCGCTACAGTCGACTCACAGCTTCAAAAAGTGATTCGAGACACTGACTCCTACAAAAACGACATAGTTCAGTTCTGCTCAAAAGACAAGCTTGTTGTTTCTTTAGACAACATGGGAGGCGGAGTAGAAGAGATCCACCACTTGCATCAGCTACTGGAGAATGCCATGGAGAATCACTTTAATAAGCTGAAAATTCCAGCTGTGTGGCTTCTGTTCAGCTTGTGTCTTCGCATGAGAGAAGTGAGGACAGCCAGCCTGGAGACCTGCTTGGCCTTGTCCCATGCCTTCAATATGACACCCTACGAGACCAAATCAGCTCTGTGGTTTCTTCACCACCATGCCGGTGTTCTGATGTACTTCCCCAGTGTGCCTGGTTTGGAGGACCTGGTCATCATTGACATCCAGGTAGTGTATGACAGTATCACTGGTGTCATTCTTAAAGCCATGAGCTTTGATAGCGTAGGTCAGGCCACATCCGAGAGATTCAGGAAGACAGGTCGATTTTCTATGACACATTTGAGGACAGCTACAGCTGACATTTCAGGAGATCTGATTCCACCAGAGCAACTGGTAGCTTTACTTGCATATCTTCACTTGATAGCTGAGATTGCGTCAGTTGAATTTTCTGATACTAACTCAGTTTTAGAAAAGGAGAAAGAATACATCATGCCTTGCGTGTTAGAAAACACTAGTGCAAAGGAACTTGACCAATTCCACAAAGAATCTTGTAGCTCAAGTTTCGTGGAGCCTCTCTTGGTATACTTCAGTAGTGGGTTTACTCCTATGGGACTCTTTCCTGCTGCAATGGCATGTCTCGTATCCAACAAGTCCTTCACTTTCATTGGAGAAGGAGTCAAGAAAAACATGGTGCACTTTATGTACGGATCTATACAAATTGGTGTAACATTTATATCTCGATGCAAATATTTTGAAGTCGTAGTTTCGTGTGATCCTACTTTCCAAGACTCCATTCACCATGAATGTGCTGCTCTAAAACAAGAAATAGAAGACACTCTAAAGAAAGCTAGTTCCAGAATGAACTACAACAGCTCCATGGACTACCAGTTTGCCTTTGACTGTCGTTCTCATGAAGGAGGGAATCATCTTGGGAGAGTTCATGAAGTAGAGTCCACTCCTTCAGTCATGAAGTGTTTCAACAGTTCACAAGGAATTGCACTTCAGAATAGACACCTCATTTGGACTTATGTATTCTAACTTGCATTAACTAACAATCATTATATTTGGTTTTAGAAATATGAGAAGAAAGATCCTGTGGTAAAGGGGACTGAAAGTAAGTCAAGTTATTGAAAGTATTTAGCATTATTGAAAAATGTTTTATTATTAGGTGGCAATAACTTGCATTTATTTCTGAGTGTGTATCCTGACTTGGTCCTCTCAGTGAAGCACTGTGTTATGACAGTAGCTGATCACTGCTACAGTATTGGACTCATATCTCCTGACATGTATGACCAGCTCCTTCAACGTCAGAACTGGATTGATGTAGAGAAGACAAGGAACCTTCTGAGTAGCATTCGTACAGTCTTATCAACTAGACCTACTGCCCTCGAGGAGTTTGTTACTGTATTGTCTCAAGTGGACTATTGTAGACAAGTGGCAGATAAAATACAGCAACAGCTCCCGTAAATATAGTAATTATTGTAGTATTTGAATTATTGTATTCTTTGTGTAATAGAATTACTATGAATTGAATTCATCAACACTACATGGTCATACATTTGGACACATTCACATACTTTATATATCATATCCCATATTTGAAATTTACACATTGTCAACTTTTTTTTGATTAATTCTATTATAACAATTTAATTATTACTTCAAATTTCTGCTTCATTTGTTAACTCCCACACAAAATATTATTGTTTACAAACATAATCAATTCTTAATAGAACAAGAGAAAGTAAAGGAAAGTATGTGAATTTGCTCAGAGTTTGGCCAGTTGTTGCTGTAGTTCTACTTTGGCCACTGTCTCCAAGTGGACCACGTCTGGGACGTCGGCTATCCGCAATGAATGGGTACCAGCATACATTGTGCAAGGGGCGTGTCCTGACATACTCCCATGCACCATGCAAAATTTGAGTATACTAATGTGGAAGTAGGGGTGTATAATATAATAATACACTGAGTATACTCCCTTTTGTATTTCTGATGTAGAACTTAGCATGTATAACAGAAGTATGACATGACCAATACAGCTGTATTTATTACTATGATATCCATATGTGTACTGGGTGTGTATTACTAAACAATACACTGCTTGTATAGCTATATGTATTACTAAGTTTTACACAAGTACGCTCAGGTATCTATTACTGAATAATTGTTTGTGTGTAATACTAAGTATACTTACGTACACTTAGATATACATTACTGAATAATACGCTGCTTGTCGGTAAGTGCTTTAATGAATTGAGGAAACTATTACCAGGCATCTACACTGCTTGAAAGTGCTTATTTTACTAAATTGAGGGAACTATTACACTAAAAATTTACTGCATAGTTTACTCATTTAGTAAAAAATACTTAGTTTTACTTAACTGGAAATCTTGTACCATGTTTTACTGTAGGTCTGTTTTTTTACACCTTTGTTTTACTCATGGTTTACTGAAGGGTCCAAATGTTGTTAGTTAACTATTAATGTTTTAGTTAACTTCTTGCATTATATTATTAAACAAAAGAAAGCTAGGAACTGTTAAGGATAACATGGCTGATGACTAATTGAAGAAGAATCCCTCTTAAGCACCAGCATATCCAGTGTGCATACCACTGCACAGTTTTATAACTGGTGTAGTTTTTTACTTGATCACTCAGGTCCCAGGTCCTTCCAGAGAAAGACACAATTAGATAGTGACCCCACTTTGAGTTTATAATGTCCCTCCAACGGCATTGATAATGTAGCTACGTTAAATATTTGTTAGGCTATGTACTGTTGCGTAGACATAGGCGGCTCCGTGCTTCCTGAACTACCGCCCTCAGGCCCTAAGTACTTCGCTTCGCAAGACACTGGACCGTTAAAATAAGGCTGTTTCCTCCTCAGCAGCCTCGCAAAGCTACTGCATAATATATAAAATAAGTATCATTATTATTATATACATTCATAAAAATTATCACTGGTCATCACAATACTGTAAAATAAAAAAATCATGAGTGATATATCAGGAAGAAGTTTTGCACAAGAATACAAAATTAAAATAATGGAGTCATTAGTGCGGTATTATTTACCTGTCAAAGCTTGGAGACAATCTGGGAGCCAGTATCTGCTCTAGGGAGAAACAATACTGATGAAGTGAGCCAAGAAATACAATATCAAACTGCTGCGCTCTTTACAACTTATAGCGGGGGCGGGGCCTCGGTTAGTTTATCAATTGGTAGGCGGGAAGCTTTGAATTACCCGCGCAAGCTAAGTTAGCGGTTGTTTTTACTAATGCGAGCATGGCGGATTTTTGTGGTTATTTGTGGTGCGCGCGCGTTGCTATGTCGCAGCACCCTTAAATAAGTTAAAAACGCTTTACCATATCAATAAAATTCTGGAAGTGGTCGTCTAAACTATTGTTGCGCGCTAGTCGATTCGTAGTAGTACGGCTACCCTACTGTGTCTTGGTGAACTGGCTTATGCTTCTGGGTAAGTAGTTTTGTAGCAGTTAGTGGGTTTCTAACTATTTTAGCTGCACTGGTCACCCAGGTCATGTTTTTTTCCTAGTGAAGTTGTGTTTCCCGAATATTTTTTTCTAAGCTAATATGTATAGCTACTGTATGAATGAATTAATGAATGAATATAGAGACTAGAGAGCAAAAGGGTGGCCTGAATATGATAGTGATATTTTGTGGTAGTTTTAGCTACATCATATCGTTATGACTAGGGCTCGTCAGTTTGTTCCATAGTACTCTTGAAAATTTTCATTTCTTTGTGAGAAAGTGTGGGTGCATGTTGGAATGGTTTCTATATAGTTACTGAATTGTTCTAAAACATGCTCCACCAAAATTATCCTCACTTATAGCTTTTTCCCATGGCCACCCTAACATCCTTTAGTGTGCTCCTGGACAATGAAGGGGAGATAATTATTGCATACAACTCAACATATTATATTTTCTACTTTAATTTAGGCCCATGGTTTCATGCAGGTTATGGGAGCCCTGGGATTTCCACCCTAATTTTTTTATTTACCCCTTCTGAATTTATTTCAATATAAGTTATGAAAAAATTGTAGGAATTTGTAGTTTTTTGTCCAAGCTTTCATGATCATGACTTCACCATTTTCTACAAATCTTAAGAAAAAGGATGGGAAGGTCTTCTTATCTCTCTCTCTCCGCCCACCCCCCCCCCCCCCCCCTCCCCCAGTGAAAATCGTGTATGAATTCCTGTCATTCTAGTTCATGCAATTCTGATAAACTTCAGTGAAATCATTTTACTTATCTGCTTATTCTTCATTGAGCTGTTGTTATCCCTTTTTATTATGTATCTCTAAGGCAATGTCAGTAAATTGGTCAGTTTCTCTAAGCGCACAAACACAGCTTCAGAAGCACAGTGTCATATTAGCTTGTATAACCAGGTTTCGTGCAGAGGTGGTAGGGGCACCCTGAAATCCACCATTTCCTCCAAGACTTAGTTCCCCCTAGAATTTTAATTTAGTAAGTAGCTATAATAGCTATAAGCTTGAATTATGTGACAAGACACAGGTCAGTGTAAGGTACATACACTTTCACATAGGCATGTTGATCAAAGCAGTGTGTGTGTGGGTATCAAAAATGAGTGTGGCTAACACCACCCCCAGCACAGAATCCTGTATGACACCCTTATAGTTAGTCATCATATGCTTTTTCTAAAGTAAATGTATGTTTTTTTCCCCAATTTCTAATGTCACTATGAAGCATTTGTGCATTTTTCAGCTGATGTTGTGAGAACAGGGAACAAGAATTTCCTTCCGTTGGCCAAATATATTGGCTTCCAGTATTCAGATGTGCAGTGATGGGAAGAAAAATGGCCATTTTCCCCATTAAAAATTACAAGAATTACCTCCGTAAGGAGTCCCATTACAGAAGAAATTGAGAAGCAAATATGCTTCTACAAAAAATAAAATAAAATAAAAATAACTAGCTAGAGCTCAATTTTTTTCTTGATAGTGAAGTAATAACGTAATACTAAATCTTCAGGGACCATAAAAACAGGAACTAAAAATTAGCTTTCAAAGTCTATTTAGCTAGTATGAACAACAATGTCCAAAATCTTTCTTCCACTTATCATGGGTGCAGACAAGAGGGTAGTGGAGGGTGCTCAAGCATTGGAACTTTGCCCATAGATATAGGCCAATGGAAACATATGGGTTGATTATATGTATGCTTGTATGCTTTTCTCTCCTGATTTAGCTTAGCATTCTCAAAATGTATTTTCCCACAACGCCCTTGTGCATACTCCATCAGTGACCTCACCTAGTTTCCAACCTGACGTTATAACCAATATATTCATCATCGATTCTTAATACTTGAACAGCAAAGTTAAATCTCCGAGATCATTGGTATCCAGCCCCGGCTAGATCAGTGCGTACATACTTTCAGAATTGTGTGTAAAACGACTGTAACTATAACAACAGTCCGCGTCCACCTATTCAGCGTTCAAAGTTAAAGGAAGGTCGATTTTCTCCTGTCCAGTCTCAGTAAGTAATACACAGCTTGTGCTGGGTGGAGTGTCCCTGTAAGGAAGGTTAGAGATGTTTAGGTGGTTATACTTTATTCCGGGGCTGCATATGCACATGCTAGTTGAGACTTATGGCTAGCTATACGAAAATGTATTTAGCTACTGTCTGTTGGCTCTTGTGTATGCATAGCTAATATATTAAGTGAGATTTGTTATGTTTCTGTTGCTGGATACTTAATCTGACCTTTCTTAGGTGATGTAGCTAAAATTTGCTGGTTGCACCAACCATGGGTATCCACTGTGTGATCTCATTTTATTGGATATGCACTTGTGCACGGCTGTAGCTAGAATTATAGCCACATCCATTTAAAAAAAGTATAAGTTCATAGAGACATCACTGCAGCTATGCAACTAAAGAAATTAATGAACTAATTCTTAAATGCTGTTACAAATCGGCTCTGTCCACAATTGCCCGGCAGTTTAAGCACTCCTTCTGGAGGTGAGGTTCTACAAGAATTGATGCAACCAAATGTCAGTGAATCACCAGCTGCCTCTCTGTCAGAGTAGTATATGGCACACCTAAAACTGTGGCTAAATCATACCAATAATTGAAGGTGTTTGTTGGTTTCTTCTACTACCATGCCTTCTGTCTCACCAAAATAGATGGCTCTATTTTTTCTCGTCCATGACTTGATCAATGAATTACACCAAAATGTATAGCAATGACTTATAGTTGGCTACAGTGTAAATGTGCTCAGTCTCCATGACTGTGTTTTATTCATTATACATGTGCTCTACAGTGTACACAGGCCTGGGGGAACTGGGGGGAGGCAGGCCAGGCCATGGCCTGGCCAATATTTTGCATCCCTTTCATACAGATATGCACACCATGTCACTGGGCGTGGCCTCATTTCTTTACACTTTTCTGTCTAATGATTCCTGTGGTTAATGCCAGCATAACTGCTGTAGTTGCAGCTGGTCTTAAAATGGCATCTGTAGAGGCTACCAGTAGTAGTACAAAGTCATCAGAAACTGTCAGTCTTGGAGAAAATCCAAACCAGCCAGTTCTTCCTTCATATCCTAGAAGAAAGTTTGGACTGAAATCACCAGTATTCCGTGCTTTCCAGTCATCATGGTACAAGAGATGGCCATGGATCCATTATGACCAAGCAAATGACTGTGTCTTTTGCTTCACTTGCCTAAAAGCCAAAAGACTTGGGATGCTAAAGGCCTGTGCTAGCAAGGGTGAAGAAGCCTTTTTATCAGGATATACAAACTGGAAAGACGTGAGTGGAAAACATGGTGGGTTTTCAAAGCATGAAAACAGTCAAGTCCATAGGCATAGCATCGAGATTACCTCAAAATCTATGGGAGATGTAGGTGAGCTATTATTGAGTGAGATTAAAAAAGAGAAAGAAAAAAAATCGTGCTTATCTTCAAAAGGTGTTACAAAATGTTATTTTTCTTGCTCGGCAAGGGCTATCATTTAGAGGAACGTGGGTTGTATTGGAATCAGGCCAAGAAGTTAGTGGTGCTGAAGTGAATTCCAATTTCCACCAACTATTACTGCTACGTTCAAATGATGATCCCACCATACTTGAACATATGCAGCGTAAAGTTCGGAAGTACACCGATCACCACATACAAAATGAATTGCTTAACCCTTTGCGGACGAACGCGGGCGAGCAATTATGTAATTAAATACGCGCACGCCGTAAAACCAATTAGTTGCCCGAGACGACGACGTTTTACCAGTGGAGTTCGACACGTGGAAAAAGAAAACAGGCGAGTGTTTCGTTTGTGTTAGGCCTCAAATAATCGGCCTCTAGCGTTGTAGCTATGGTAATTCGTTAGTTTATAGTTTATAGAGTTGTTTTGAATACAAACTTTGTTGGAATTATCGAGGAGGCCATAGTTTGTTAGCTATTTTTTTTAGCTTATATTTATGAAAGGAGAAATCACACCCAAGTGTAAGTTCTAGTTTTAGTTTGCTTATTTCTAGCTACTTTAGGCCTTTACTTCTTAGTAGATGTTCTATTTGAAAATAGCTAGACACAAAGTGTAGAAAAAATTTTTTTTTATTTAGTTGGTGCACTTGATATAAGTTATACTTATTTTATAAGACTTATTTTGTAGAATAGAGATTGCAAAATGTATACTATGTAAGCTACTGAAAGTTTTAGCGCGCTACGCGCTCTGTAACTGTAATAACAGAGCAAAAAAGAGCTTGTCACGAATTCGTGACAGCCGTATTCTCTTGACGCACCCGGTATGTCACAGATTCGTGACCATCGTACGCGCACGTTAAGTTACGGCGGTCACGAATGCGTGACGGTCGTACGCAAAGGGTTAAGATTCTGTCATTAGGCCATCTACGATCGACTGCTGCCAGCATCAGAGAATCAGGTTACTTTACTTCAGAATCTGATGAAGTTACTGATGCATCTAATAAGGAGCAAGTTATCATATGCCTTAGATGGGTTGATGTGAATTTTGAAGTACATGAAGATTTTATTGGCTTGCATAGTGTTCCCGACATTCAAACTGCTACAATAGTTAGTGTTCTGAAAGACACTATTCTACGAATGAATTTGCGATTATCAATGTGCCGGGGACAATGCTTTGATGGCGCTGCCAATATGAAAAAGACAGCTGAAGAAATTAAAGCTATTGAACCAAAAGCACTTTACTTGCATTGCTATGGCCATAGTCTGAATCTGGCAGTCTCAGACACTGTAAAGGAAGTGAAGCCTATGTCTGATGCACTTGATCACAGTCTCGAAATCTGTAAACTTATAAAATTTTCACCCAGAAGGGACGCCTTATTTAAGAAATTAAAAGAGGAATTATCACCCCATGTTCCAGGTTTGCGCACACTTTGTCCAACACGCTGGACAGTACGTGGAAATTCACTCGAAAGTATTCGTAGGAATTATACTACATTGTTTGCTCTGTGGGAAGAAGCTATTGATATTGTTAAACTGTCAGATGTGAAGGCTCGAATTAATGGAGTGGCAGCAAAAATGAAGGAGTTTCGTTTCTTATTTTGCCTCATTCTTGCAGAACGTCTACTCAAACATTCTGATAACCTTAGCAAAAGTATGCAAGCCACATACATGCCAGCTGTTGAAGCAAAACAACTTAGTGAATTGTGCATTAAAGTGCTTCAGAAAATGAGAGATGACAGTGCTTTTGATCTATTTTGGGAGTACTGTTTAACTCTTCAGAAAGAATTACAAGTCAATGACCCAGTGCTGGAGCGTCCACACAAGAGGCCCAGGCGGTATGAAGATGGTGCTGCTGATGCACATTTTCATGATGATCCCAAGACTTACTATCGTGCTATATACTTCCAATGTATTGATGCAGCTATCTCTACTATCAGTCACCGGTTTCAACAAAAAGATTATTCAGTGTATGCAAACCTGGAGCAATTGTTAGTTAAAACATGTATGAAGATGGACTATTCAGAGGAGTACAAGACAGTAACACAGTTTTATGGTTCTGACTTTTGTGAACCTGATCTGAAAACACAGCTAGAGGTCTTGGGCAGTATGGAGATCAAAATTCATAAAGATTCGCTAAGTTTTTCAGATATTCACAGGCATTTTCAATCCATGCCTAGCTCTCAGGTCCTGTATTTGAATCAAGTTGCCTTAGTAATCAAGTTTGTTCTACTAATGCCAGCTACTAATGCTGTATCAGAAAGAAGTGCATCTGCTCTTCGAAGAATAAAGACATACCTTCGTACAACAATGACTCAGCAGCGAGTAAACAACATCATGGTTTTACATACATAAGCACCTAACAGATTCTGTTAACCAGAAAGAGATCCTAAATGAGTTTATTACTTCCAATGATGATCGACGCAAACATTTTGGACTGTTCGAATAATTCAAGACATGATTTTATTGTAGTAGCTTTGTTTTTGTTGTAATCATGATTTATTATAATAATATATAATTGTGTTGTTTATTAGCTGCACAATAAATACTACATGGCCTAACCAAAATCCATTTGCTTCCCCCACCCCTGGTACATGTGCTCAGTCTCCATGACTGTGTTTTATTCATTATACATGTGCTACAGTGTACATGTGCTCAGTCTCCATGACTGTGTTTTATTCATTATACATGTGTTACAGTGTACATGTGCTCAGTCTCCATGACTGTGTTTTATTCATTATACGTGTGTTACAGTGTACATGTGCTCAGTCTCCATGACTGTGTTTTATTCATTATACATGTGCTACAGTGTACATGTGCTCAGTCTCCATGGCTGTGTTTTATTCATTATACATGTGTTACAGTGTAAATGTGCTCAGTCTCCATGACTGTGTTTTATTCATTATACATGTGCTCTACAGTGTACATGTGCTCAGTCTCCATGACTGTTTTATTCATTATACATGTGTTACAGTGTACATGTGCTCAGTCTCCATGACTGTGTTTTATTCATTATACATGTGCTACAGTGTACATGTGCTCAGTCTCTATGGCTGTGTTTTATTCATTATACATGTGTTACAGTGTACATGTGCTCAGTCTTCATGACTGTGTTTTATTCATTATACATGTGCTACAGTGTACATGTGCTCAGTCTCCATGACTGTGTTTTATTCATTATACATGTGCTACAGTGTACATGTGCTCAGTCTCTATGGCTGTGTTTTATTCATTATACATGTGCTACAGTGTACATGTGCTCAGTCTCCATGACTGTGTTTTATTCATTATACATGTGTTACAGTGTACATGTGCTCAGTCTTCATGACTGTGTTTTATTCATTATACATGTGCTACAGTGTACATGTGCTCAGTCTCCATGACTGTGTTTTATTCATTATACATGTGCTACAGTGTACATGTGCTCAGTCTCTATGGCTGTGTTTTATTCATTATACATGTGCTACAGTGTACATGTGCTCAGTCTCCATGACTGTGTTTTATTCATTATACATGTGTTACAGTGTACATGTGCTCAGTCTTCATGACTGTGTTTTATTCATTATACATGTGCTACAGTGTACATGTGCTCAGTCTCCATGACTGTGTTTTATTCATTATACATGTGCTACAGTGTACATGTGCTCAGTCTCTATGGCTGTGTTTTATTCATTATACATGTGCTACAGTGTACATGTGCTCAGTCTCCATGACTGTGTTTTATTCATTATACATGTGCTACAGTGTACATGTGCTCAGTCTCCATGGCTGTGTTTTATTCATTATACATGTGTTACAGTGTAAATGTGCTCAGTCTCCATGACTGTGTTTTATTCATTATACATGTGCTCTACAGTGTACATGTGCTCAGTCTCCATGACTGTTTTATTCATTATACATGTGTTACAGTGTACATGTGCTCAGTCTCCATGACTGTGTTTTATTCATTATACATGTGCTACAGTGTACATGTGCTCAGTCTCTATGGCTGTGTTTTATTCATTATACATGTGTTACAGTGTACATGTGCTCAGTCTTCATGACTGTGTTTTATTCATTATACATGTGCTACAGTGTACATGTGCTCAGTCTCCATGACTGTGTTTTATTCATTATACATGTGCTACAGTGTACATGTGCTCAGTCTCTATGGCTGTGTTTTATTCATTATACATGTGCTACAGTGTACATGTGCTCAGTCTCCATGACTGTGTTTTATTCATTATACATGTGTTACAGTGTACATGTGCTCAGTCTTCATGACTGTGTTTTATTCATTATACATGTGCTACAGTGTACATGTGCTCAGTCTCCATGACTGTGTTTTATTCATTATACATGTGCTACAGTGTACATGTGCTCAGTCTCTATGGCTGTGTTTTATTCATTATACATGTGCTACAGTGTACATGTGCTCAGTCTCCATGACTGTGTTTTATTCATTATACATGTGTTACAGTGTACATGTGCTCAGTCTTCATGACTGTGTTTTATTCATTATACATGTGCTACAGTGTGCATGTGCTCAGTCTCCATGACTGTGTTTTATTCATTATACATGTGCTACAGTGTACATGTGCAAACTGGGAATAGTGTATAGACCTTAGTCAGTGTATATAATTAAGTCTGGATATATTTTTGCTTTTGCTTTTCCTTTTGTTTTTGTTAGTAGTTTTTGCATGATTGTTTGGCCAAGTTAGTATAGCTTTACCCGATTGTTGTGTGCTACTATAAGCTACGCATCTTGGCTTGGAACATTACAAAGCTCGCTCTGAAGTGGTCAAAACTATCTCGTCAGTATGCTCCAAAACTGGAGAGAAAGTGCTCTTCTGAAACTGAATACACAATTTTATGGGAATAACCAAACCTTCTAGAAGTTATGCACACCTGGCAGAGCCAGGATGCCAGTGCACTAAGTAGGCACTGTGAGCCGTGCAAGCAAAGCTCCTGGAACCAGGCTAGGAGCTCGCAGGAGAACAGGCCTTTCCTGAGAAAAGGCCTTGAATTTGCACCCCAGCAAATACCAGGTCCCCAAACACAGCTGAGTGGATTGGTGGGGCGGAGCTGGTGGGAGGCAGATGGAAAAAGTAGATGGAAAAATTGCCAAAGTGGGGCTTGAACTCTGAGACCTTAGACCCTAGCCAAGGACACAACCACTACACCACACAATACACACACACACGCGCGCGCACACACACTCACACTTACAGCGCATTCTGAAAACCTTTCAAGTGATCCATTTGGTCAATGAGAGTGCAAGAGAATTTGCATTTGTGTGTGTGTGTGTGTTTTTACATCATGAATATAAAAACAGGGTATTCTGAACTGGTGACTGACTACAAATACAAGTCATTATCCTCATCATATTTGTTTCAGTTTCTATAGTTTCAGAAGTAGTGCTTTCATCAGAATCTGAGTCTGTGATGTCAGAATCTTCAGATTCGTATGGAGCTACAGTACCGCTAGTGAAGCCACTTGTAGATGGCACCTCATCAGATGGTAGGACATTCTGGCAGTTATGGCAGTTACAACTGGGTCCACACTTCCAGCCATTCTTGACACAGCCACACCTCTGGATTCCACATCCTGTCTTACAGGAGCACCCTTTTGTCAGGAAATTAATTGTTTTCTGGACACTCTGATGAACTTCATCACACTCCCAGTCAAAATCAAAGCAGCCATCACTCTTCTTTATCCATCCGGAAGCTTCTGGTTCAGGTAAGTCTTCATTCAAATCCTGTTGTGTAGCATTGTTCCACATCATACCTACCCAACAGCAACGAAGCCAGTGACGCCACATTGATGTGTGTGATGGTACCCGATCTCTTTCGTCTGATATCCTTTCACATACAATGCTCCTGATGGTGTTGAGCCACATGTTTTTCTTTGATGCTTGCTTCAGTGATTGAATTGTATAGTTGCTGTGGTGTCTCGACATTTTTCAAGGATGCCATTGCTGAGATGTGTTTCTTAAATATAGTGTCCCAATGAGCCTGAGGAAGGATAAAAAACCTCTCTCTTTCACATCTTCACTGATGTCTGATAACAAGCCATCTGCATGCTCACCTGTAATGAACGGTGCATGTTGAAAAAGTGTATTAAAAAATGCAGCTTTTCCATGGCCATGAAAATAAGATACATAATCACAGCCAGAACATATGAAGACCATTTGAAAAATATTGCAGAGGCTGCTACGGGGAAGACTTGCTAAGTCAGGGTCAAGCTCAAGAGCAGTGATCAAGTTGCTGAGGTGTAGATACGAGTGTGTTGGAGAGTGAGGTACGTTGAGTTGCACAATGACCTGTTTATTTGAAATACTACTCAGCAGAGGTAGGCCAATATTGTATACGTCTGTATCTGGAGAATAGATCAGCACTTTGTTGCCCTCAGCTTGAAATGTATGCCTCCAAATGCGCACATCACTTTCCCTCGAATTTGAAGAATATGTTGTCATGGGTACAGGCAATAAATTGCAAAAAAATTTGTATGTGGTAGTGATGGTATTTTGGGGAAAACATCCGCTCAGATACATTATCTGGCCTTGCAATAATTTCATTCTTATTGTTTGAATAAAAGACAGACCCAATGCTTGCACAATCGAAGATTTGCATTCCCTGCAATCAATATATGATTTCCATGGTACTGGAATACTCGTTGAAGGAGTGAATATTATGTGGGTGTGGACTGATGCACTTGTTCAAATGCTTTAGGATTAAATGTTCCATCATTTATTTCTGAGTCCAATAGTAGATGAACTTCAGTAACATGTGATTGATATTGGGGTAGTACAAACCTGTTAAACAGGAAATTGCTATATTCCCTTATAGATGTCACATTACGAAGTGGTTTGCAGTTCAAGAAATACATACCATCAAGAACTGCAGTATCTGGATTCCATTGCTGTGGTAAACTACCCATTACTACTTGCAATTCTGGCCCAGGATAGCGCCTTCCTAGTTTGTCTTTCCAAACAGACTTAGCTCCTTTCAGTGGACATCCCTCTTCATCAGTAATGGCCCGGGGATACAAGGAGTATTGCTCAATGGTGCTGTTGTAAGACTGTCCTGTCCTATTGCACCACGTAAGTCGTTGCCGAAGGCACTTAGTAATTTGTCTGAGTTCTTTGTCTTTCTGGTTCATTGCACGTTTGTTTATTGTTTTAACTGGTACCATTGTCAACAGCTTGTTCTTCCGGACAGGTGCTATTGTACTGGGCTGTTGTAGCAAAAAATGATTAATAAAATTTTCCAGATTTTGTGATCCAATATCCCTGAAATTAAGCATGTCAAAAGACTGCTCTGGGATAGCTTTTGTTTGATTAAATACATTTAGAAGTCCATGATTTTCCTGTATACATAGATGATGGAAAGAAATCTACTTTGTTAATTTCTTTCTTCATTTTTTGTATGTTTTCTTCCCTCTGTTTGACTGCAGGTTTGTTGGTGAAAACATGGAACAGAAGTTGGCCATCCATATTGAGCTTTGGAAATAACTCAGATAGCAGGCTCTTGTGGCAAGAAATACGATGACGCATAAACAGTGATGTTTTTTGAAGGTATGATTGTGTAGGACGTGTAATAGCCATTTTGAGGTCCTTATTGACGCACATCTCATGTACTTCATCGAGGGCTACTGCATGCCTTATCCCTCCATTTATTGCCACTGTAAAACCTTTTTGCAAGTGTTTTAATATGTTGGGTGGACATTTTAGTAAATCAGCTAGGTGGTATGGGATGAGACCTGTCAAAAGCAAAAAATAGAGGAGCCATTTGTTTCAAAACTGAGTTACGTAGGTGCCAATTACCACATCTTATGGCTAAAAACAGTTGCATGTAGCAAAAGCTTTGTTTTCAAGAAACGTTTCCATATCTATTAAAATAGTTCTCAATTCTGTGTCTTCAAGTTTGAATTAGCTGTCTGTCAAATCTGTAGGATTAAAAGCAGCAATTAATGCTTTATATGTTGCCTGCCATGCTTGTAACAAGGAGTGATGTGTGCGAGCAAAATTGGAGCATTTTTCAAGAGATTGTTAGAGTTTCTGCTCAAAACCCAGAAGCTTGAGCTAGCTGTTTCAATCCTGCATGATAGTAAATTTTCATTAGCACAGGCTGAAAATTGGCTAGTGTGTGCCATTCTCGTGGATAAATAAGTAACTTGTGAAGAGAAGCTCCATAAGGTGCTGGTATGTTTTAAAATTATGTAGCCCTCTTGGTTATTTGAAGCTGTGGTACTCAAACGTAATTCCGCAACAAACCTCATGGTATCACTTGAATCAGGGTTTTCGTCAACCATCTCCATGTAGTAGATGTTTGATTTTTCGACTGCATCTTGTGTAGAATTGGCATACAAATCCTTAAATCCATGCAACGCTTCTTCTTTTTTAGGAAATTGATGTTTGAAAAATTGTAGGCTAGCATTTTTCGTTCTGATCTTTTTCTTTCCCTTGTTTCATATTCATTTTCCTTAAAATCAGTTATGCTTTTGGTTTTCTGACTAGGCTGAGAGTGATCTTGTAGGCTAATGGGAGTTGCCATTTTTATTAGTTTGGCCAAATTTCTTGGGGTCAAAGTTTTTGGCCTCTTTGGCCCTATTTTGCCCAATTTATGTGGGGAAGTACCAGGAGACAATTCAAGGGTACGCTTGGCTACTTTGTTAGTACGCGGTATTTCTTTTAGGTGTATGGCAGGGTTGGGCTGTGTAAGTTGTATAGTAGTTCCATGATAACTTTGATGCTGGTCCCCACAATACACAGCTGCAAAACTTTGAAGCATATCGAAATTGTCCACACTAGCTATTGTAAGGGTATTATTTGGAAGATCATCCCATATATTTTTATGCCTCTGTGTGTTGGCTATTTCGGTAACAAATCTGTCATCAGTGAGCACACAGCACCTAATTGGTTAAATATTTTCATCAGTTTGCGGGATCCACCGCAAACTTCAATTGTATCAGCTAAAAGGAGATGCAGAGGGAGTGGCTGTTGAGTGTTAGTACAAAATAGCAATTGGCAATAGAGATAGTTGTTCAGGTTCCTGAACAGGAAGTCAAGAACACTTAAGAGAAACCACATTTACTCATCCACTATGAACTTGATAATCACTCACTTGTACTCACTTGTAATCACTTGTACTCACTTGTAATCATATTCATGCACGCAATCTAATAACCTGCAGAACCACTGCAGGTTAGACTATGTGTTCCACATTTAATGTCTTGTAATCATTCTTAAACTTGTTGATAAGTTTAAAGCCTAAACCCTTGAATACCATTAAGGGAGTTGCCACTTTAGGAGTTATAGAGCAAGGCTGCAATTGCCTTGGTGACAGCGGCTGCGCTCTGTGACATGCCCACGGCCATTAGGATCTTGTCAGCCTGGTCCTTCGAACCTTTGTCTTTTCTCTCTTTCTCGAGAGAGAGACGCCCCCCAAATCGAGCTCGGGACGTTACGCACCCCGAACATTGGTCCTTCGAGCCGGATACAAGCTCCGTGTGAGAAGATCAGTGACATAGCTCTACTGGGTTATCGAGAAGAAACTGCTACAACTACATCTACTGTCGTCAGACTGCACTCCCATTCTTCAGAGTAGAAATGGACGACTCAGTCCAGCCTGAGCTAGAAACTCTCAAAAGGAAAAGAGGACACAGACGTGGACAGATAACCAGAATACAACGACGGTTGTCGGCTCTACTGTCTAAGGACCTAAGGGAAATCGCTATGACGGAGATAGATTCACTCAAGGCTGACTTCGACCACGAGGTCAAGCTTCACGAGGTCATACAAGAACAAATCGAGGATCTCGTCTCGATTGACGAATCTGCTCTCAGCGCCGAATCAACCGAGCGAGAAGTCAGAGACGATACTCACTACTCAATTCGTCAAGAACTCAACAAGCTCAGATGCGAGCTGGAGATTTGGCAGGCGGGCACCGACCTGAGCGCAGAACTCGACTCCCTGCTCACCATCAGGGAACCCTCGAGGACTCACGATCAGGAGTCCTTCAAAGACTTCAAGAAGGAGGTGTCCGCTCTGACCAGGAAGGCCTCTTCCTACTTCAGCAATGAACACATTCATACCATCATATCTCAGCTTCGTGAAGGCGTTACTGCACTGCATAACAACATCAGGGCTGCGGAAGGACGTTCCACACTGCCAGCGGCCACCACTACGGAAAGGCCCACCATGTACAGAGGAACCAAGCTGAAGTTGGATCTACCAACCTTCTCGGGTCAACCCCCGGATTGGCTCCACTTCTACGACATGTTCTCCTCCGCGCTCGATAGAGCTGGAGATGAAAACTCTGAAAGGGAAAAGTCATGTTTTCTTCTCAAGGCCATGGAAGAGACTGAAGCAAAAGAAATAGTCAAGTCCTACGCCAATTTAGAGAACGGTTATACAGAAGCACTTGAAGCCCTGAAGGATCGCTACGGGTCGCCCAAACGCGTCTTTCCTCATCTTGTGAGGAAGATGATGTCTCGGGAAAGGATACACCTCGACCAAGCTAGCTTCGCCAAGTTAAGGCAAAACTACTCACTTCCACTACGAGCCATGGAGCAACTGGGGTGTGCGGAAGCCACTCAGATTGCAGCAGCCCTGGTTATCGATCAGCTGGATGACAACCTCATGGATCAATGGACCAAGTTCTACACTACATCCGATTCGGTTCCCACCATGGCGAACATAGAGGCGTTCATCAAACCATTGGAAAGCAATATCCACGACCGGCCCAAGGAAACTAGGAGCACAGCCACAAGCTTCCAGCCGAAGAAGGGCACCTTCCGCCAAGCTAAGACCAACTCGATGGAGTGCGTTCTGTGCAAGGAGCAACACAAATTGTTCAAGTGTCCCATCTTTCTCGGCTACGACGTAGACAAGCGCTTCAAGTTCATCAAGGACAAGCGAAGCTGCACCAACTGTCTGTCCACCAGCCATTCCACGCAGGATTGTTCCTCCTCCTACACCTGCAGAGAGTGCGATTCTAAACACCATACTCTCCTGCATCGACCCTCAAAACAGTCTTCATCAAAGACTTCGAGCGCTAGCTCATCTGCCTCTTCTGCCAACGACTTCATGGCTATAGGAGAAGCAGATTCTGACTCGGCTGACTCATCTGAAGAGCCTCCTGAGATCTCCTTCCTCCACACGGCTGTAGCGAAAGCAGTCCAAGGGGACAGAGAGACAGACGTAAGACTGGTCCTCGACACCGGGGCATCTACTTCCCTCATCACGGAGACGGTAGCCACCCAACTCAGGCTTAAGAGGCACCCCAGGCGTCTGAACATCAACATGTCCTGTGGAGGAAGAGTCAGTCGCTACTTCGTGAAAGTCACCATCCAGTCCTTACTCCATCCTGACAAATTCATCACGACCAAGCTGCAAGTGGTCAAGAGTCTTCCTGAGGTTCCCTCTCCAAGGAACATCGACGACATCAAAGCCATGCCTCACCTCAAAGGATTGCCCCTGGCGGACCCTCACTTCGGGGGAAAGATAGACATCCTCCTGGGAGGAAAGAACTATTCCAAGTGTCTACTCGGCTCGCTAGTCAGAGGGCTGGAATCAGGAGTGGACATCCAACCGACCATATTCGGGTGGACTGTTCTGGGACCTCTGGAAGGACAACTGGAGAATCCTGCAGTGTTGCAAATACAAGCGTCTGAAGACACCCTGAAGGATGATCTCTCTCGACTTTGGGAGCTGGATAGGACGCCGGAATCTGCTCACCTCTCTATTGAGGACGAAGAAGTAACTCAACATTTCCTTGACATGCATCAACGCGATCAAGACGGGAGATATGTCGTGTGCCTCCCTCGTATAACTCCAACCCCTTCCTTGGGTGCCTCAAGAACTTTGGCTGTTAGACGCTCTACTCAGAATGAGAAGACCCTCACAAGAAAAGGAAGGCTGAGCGAGTTTAATACGGCCCTGGAGGAATATCACCACCTGGACCATGCCGAGGAAGTACCTGCATCAGAAAAGGACATTGCGCACTACTACATGCCTGTCCATGGGGTCTTCAAGGCTTCCTCCACCACGACCAAAGTGAGGCCGGTGTTCGACGCCTCTGCTCCCACGACCAACGGAATATCCCTCAATGATACTCTGAAGCCTGGCCCAAATCTCTACCCTCAGTTGACCGACATCTTGCTGAAGTTCCGCACTCATGTCATTGGAATCTCAGCTGATATCAGCAAGATGTTCCGGGAAGTCAAGCTCCATCCTAGTGAACGCGACGCTCATCGATTTCTGCTGAGGGACGAGTCTGGCCAACTCAAGGACATGCGGATGAAGAGACTGACCTTTGGCGTCAGGTCATCCCCGTACCTAGCCACTCAAGTGATTCGACATCTCGCGGAACAGCACCACTCTTCTCATCCACAAGCTAGTAAAGCCATCCTGCAGAACTTCTACGTGGACGATTATCTAGCCGGGGCAGAGACAGTGGAAGAAGCTACACACCTGCGAGAACAGCTCTGCAGTCTGTTAGAGCTCGCTGGCATGACGTTAAGAAAGTGGCGTTCCAGCAGCGACAGCTTCAGACTCACCATACCTCCGGAGATCGTGGAGACAGCAGACCTCCTCATCTCATCAACTGAAAAACCGATCAAGGCATTGGGACTTCACTGGAACGTGTCACAGGATAGTCTGTCAGTTTCCACGCCTGAAGTTCCACCTGACGTCTTCCCCAGCAAGCGTAGCATTGCATCTAACCTTGGCAAGGTCTACGATATCTTAGGGCTGTACTCTCCTTACACCATCACAGGGAAGATCCTGCTCAGGAAACTGTGGGAGCTCAAAGTCGGATGGGACGAAGAGATACCTACACCGATCCAAGACTCCTGGCGAGCGTGGACATCTCAGCTGGAAATCATCTCCAACCATTCTGTGCCTCGCAGATACTCAACCACTTCGGCCGCTGCCATAGCTCACCACCTTCACGGGTTCTCGGATGCCTCCCAAGAAGCGTACGGAGCTGTAGTCTATCTACAAAAGATCTTATCGGACAGCACGTCCACTACATCCATCATCATCTCTAAAGCTAGAGTAATGCCGCTCAAAGGTCTTACAATCCCGAGAGCCGAACTCACAGCTGCCTATACACTGGCCAAACTGTTGCACTACTGTTCTGAGCTACTGGACATCAACTCCATGACGACTTGAACAGACTCATCCATCGTCCTCTGTTGGCTGCGCAAATCACCTGCTTCACTCAATACATTCGTGGGCAATAGGGTCAAGCGAATACAAGAGCTCATTCCCAATGCCAAGTGGAGCCATGTGCCTTCTGCCTCCAACCCTGCAGACATGCTTAGCAGAGGTGTTTCAGCGAAATCTTTATTGGACTCCGAACTCTGGTGGAAAGGACCCCCATGGCTCAAGCTTCCACAATCGGAATGGCCCCCTCCTCAGTTCTCCTTGCCAGACGTCATACCAGAGGTCAAGACCGTGACATTGTCTGCTATACCGGAGCCGCAGGAGAAACCTTGGGACAAGTTTTCCAAGTTCGACCACATGATAAGAATCCTATCCTGGTGTAGGAGATTCCTTCACAACACAAGACTAGCCCCCTCCGAAAGATCAAGGTCTTCAACAATCAAAGCGCCCGAGTACAAGGAGACCTTCGAGCGCCTCATTTCTATGGAGCAGCGGGAGTCTTACCCTCAAGCATTCCAAGCCCTGAAGAAGAATAAATCGTTACCTAAAGGCCATGTCCTTGGAAAGTACAAGATCTCTCTGGGCGATCGTGGAATCCTTCTGGTGTCTACGAGAATCAGGGACCCCGTCAGTCCCTCTCATGGCACATCTATCATCCCACTACCTATCCAGTCGGGCCTCACAAGACTTCTCTTATCATCCCTGCATGAGAGACACCTTCACCCAGGCACGAATACGTTGCTCGCCATAGTGAAGGACAAATATCACATCCCTGGTCTCCGGAACTACCTCAAAGGACTCAGCAGACGCTGCATCAAGTGTCAAAGAGCATACCAAACAAGGAACGACTCAGCCCATGGGTCTTCTCCCTCAAGTCCGGACCATGCCATCAGCTCCATTCTTGCACACAGGAGTGGACTTCGCTGGCCCCTTCATCACCAAACAAGGGTACATTAGAAAACCCGTCCACATCAAAAGCTACGCCTGCTTATTCATCTGCATGGCCACCAAAGCGGTACATTTGGAACTCTGCCTCAATCTATCTACTGACGAGTTCCTGTCAGCCTTGAGAAGGTTCTGTGCCCGCAGAGGATGCCCAGTCGCCATGTACTCCGACAACGGTTCCAACTTCATCGGAGCTCAAGCGGAGTTGAAACAGATACAGGAGCTGCTCAGACGATCGAAGAATGCGCTCTCGCACTTCACTGCTCGAAACGGAGTGGAATGGCACTTCTCTCCTCCTAGGACTCCCCATGCCGGAGGTCTCTGGGAAGCTGCGGTTAAGCAGATGAAGCTGTTGCTTAGGAAGCTAGTCCAACCACACCATCTCAGAACTGAGGAGCTCTCCTCTATTCTCGTTGAAGTAGAAGGCACTCTGAACTCGAGACCTCTGGTGCCTCTCGACTCGACGGACCCTGACAATCTGGCTCTTACGCCTGGTCACTTCCTAGTAGGTAGACCTCTCAAAGCTCTCCCCACTGATGTCCCTTCCACGGCAAAGCTGCCCGCTCTACGCAGGTGGCAACTCACCCAAAGACTTACTAGTGAGCTCTGGGCTGCTTGGAAGAACCACTACCTACACACTCTCCAGACTAGACTGAAGTGGAACTCTCCTCAGCATACATTCCGCAAGAATGATGTAGTACTCCTGAAAGAAGACTCCCTTGGCTACAGACACTGGCCGATGGCCAGAATCACAGACACCTTTCCGGGAGATGATGGAGTTGTACGCGTCGTGGAACTGCTTTGCGGAGGAAGGACCTGCAAAAGATCTACTCACCTGATCATCCCACTGCTCCCCGAAGACTCTGTGGATCAAGATGACCAGCCTGGATAAGCTCAACGTGCCGACTATCTTTCCCCCCCCCCGGAGTATGTTCAGGTTCCTGAACAGGAAGTCAAGAACACTTAAGAGAAACCACATTTACTCATCCACTATGAACTTGATAATCACTCACTTGTACTCACTTGTAATCACTTGTACTCACTTGTAATCATATTCATGCACGCAATCTAATAACCTGCAGAACCACTGCAGGTTAGACTAAGTGTTCCACATTTAATGTCTTGTAATCATTCTTAAAGTTGTTGATAAGTTTAAAGCCTAAACCCTTGAATACCATTAAGGGAGTTGCCACTTTAGGGGTTATAGAGCAAGGCTGCAATTGCCTTGGTGACAGCGGCTGCGCTCTGTGACATTCCCACGGCCATTAGGATCTTGTCAGCCTGGTCCTTCGAACCTTTGTCTTTTCTCTCTTTCTCGAGAGAGAGACGCACCCCAAATCGAGCTCGGGACGTTACGCACCCCGAACAATAGTAACATCGTAAATGTTTAGATCTAATAGTTTCACCTGTATGCTGCTTGGCTCTACTTGTACTTGTTATAGTCTCCAAGAAAATCCATAGAGATTGATTTATTTTTTTAATTTCTTCATCAAAAGCAAAAACAAACTTGTTTGTAGGTTTGGTTTTTGAAATTTTTCTGATTTCAGCATGAACTAAATTATTGATATGATATCCTGCTTTTGCTAGAATTGTTTCTTCACCAAGTGTGTTATGGTTAGGTGAATTGGGTATGTATTCTGTATCATTTGTAGTTAGGGAGATTGGTGAAAAAATTGTTCACTATATGATAAAAGTATGAAACTTGGTAATCAGTTCAAATTTTGCTCATAGTCATTGAAATCTAGTATATAGGTAGGTACATACATAGATAAATAAAACACAAGCAAAAATTACATCGTCTATTTAAAAAACACCCTTGATCAAGGTCAAAGGTCATATCAGAGATGGCCCTATAGCTAAAAATATTCCTTAAGTCATATTCTTACTATGTACCAAGTTTCATGCTTTTATCACAAAGTGAACGATTCCTTTAAAATTTGCACCAACTCTAACTATTGGTGACGTACTACCTAATGCCCAAGATAAACTTGTAAGCAGATCTCCTCCTTTTTTGTAGAAAAGTGTGCCAAATTTTTTGAGTATACATTTATACTCTATGTGAGTATTGAAATGTAACTTAAGTTGATTTAACATCCATCTCGATGTAAATTTAACTGTTCCTTCACTGTTCTCTAAAATGTGCTCGGTGTTCTCCACAGTGTCATCAGAAGCAAAGTACTTCCGAAGGAAAACTCTGCATACTAGTGGCAGAAGTGCAGCTCTATTGTTCAGGAACAGATTTGCAGCGAACAGAACTGCTGTTCTCATCTGATAAAGTTATCTCCCATATTTGTATTAAGTCAGCCAATTCAGTTTTGTTTTCAAGGATTTGACAATAGGTAGATGGGATTTGTAACAATAGGCACATATGTAATCAGATGGGGAGAGTGGCTTTGTCCCATCCAGTTCAGCTATTCTGAGAATATTGTTGACAAGCTCCGAATTAGGGCTGTGTCTTGTGAAGTGTGTGCCTTTTTTGGGGTTAATATTGCAGCTTGCGCAAGGACAATCACTCACGAATTGCCTGTACAATTCCTGATAATGCTCTGGACACAATTTAAAAATGCTATCACAATGTTCAATGTCAAGTGCAGCCATTATTTCACATACAGGGGCAAACAATGGTGAGACCAACTTCTCCTGAATATTGCAGCCAGGATAAATACAATATGTGTGCTCACTAGCTACCATTTGGGAGAATACTGAGGAAGATGAGAACGCTTAGCTTCTCTTTGATGAGCAATACAAATGCAGGCACTAGGCTCAGGTTCAGTGTCACAATTTTTATTAGAAATTCTTTCTCATCATCCTTCCATGCACCATAGTGTGAAAAAAAACTTGATTTTCCGCAAAGGAAACATTTAGTGCATGGCTGGTCAGGATAGTACTTAGAATACCTTTCTTTTTTGCAGTGAGATGCCATTCCTCAACGTGATGTAGATGCAGTGTTGGAAACGAGAGCTGGTGATGAAGTGCGGTAAATATATGAAGTGCAGGAAAAATTGCAGGACGAAACGAGGGGAAGTGCAGGAAATGAGGTGCTGGAAACAAACTGCAGGATGAAACGAGGTGCTCGAAACGAATTGCATGACGAAACGAGGTTCTGGAAACGAATTGCAGGTCGAAATGAGGTGCTAAAAACGAATTGCAGGACGAAACGAGGTGCTGGAAACGAATTGCAGGACGAAACGAGGTTCTGGAAACGAATTGCAGGACGAAATGAGGTGCTGGAAACAAATTGCAGGACGAAATGAAATGCTAGAAACAAATTGCAGGACGAAACGAGGTTCTGGAAATGCATTGCAGGACGAAACGAGGGAAATACAGGAAACGAGGTTCTGGAAACAAATTGCAGAACGAAACGAGGTTCTGGAAACGAATTGCATGACGAAACGAGGGAAATACAGGAAACGAGGTGCTGGAAACAAATTGCAGGACGAAACGAGGGAAATACAGGAAACAAGGTTCTGGTAACAAATTGCAGGACGAAACGAGGGAAATACAGGAAACGATGTTCTGGAAACAAATTGCGGGACGAAACGAGGTTCTGGAAACTAATTGCAGGACGAAATGAGGGAAATACAGGAAACGATGTTCTGGAAACAAATTGCAAGACGAAACGAGGTTCTGGAAACGTTGCAGGACGAAACGAGGGAAATACAGGAAACGAGGTTCTGGAAACGAATTGCAGGACGAAACGAGGTTCTGGAAACGAATTGCAGGAAGAATCGAGGGAAATACAGAAAACGAGGTTCTAGAAACAAATTGCTGGACGAAACGAGGTTCTGGAAACGAATTACAGGACGAAATGAGGGAAATACAGGAAATGAGGTTCTGGAAACAAATTGCAGGACGAAACGAGGAAAATATAGGAAACGTGGTTCTGGAAGCAAATTGCAGGACGAAACGAGGTTCTGGAAACGAATTGCAGGACGAAACAAGGAAAATACAGGAAACGAGGTTCTGGAAACAAATTGCAGGACGAAATGAAGTTCTGGAAACAAATTGCAGGACGAAACGAGGTTCTGGAAACGAATTGCAGGACGAAACGAGGGAAATACAGGAAACGAGGTTCTGGAAACAAATTGCAGGACGAAACGAGGTTCTGGAAATGAATTGCAGGACGAAACGAGGTTCTGGAAACGAATTGCAGGAAGAAACGAGGGAAATACAGGAAACGAGGTTCTAGAAACAAATTGCAGGACGAAACGAGGTTCTGGAAACGAATTGCAGGACGAAACGAGGGAAATACAGGAAACGAGGTTCTGGAAACAAATTGCAGGACGAAACGAGGTTCTGGAAATGAATTGCAGGACGAAACGAGGTTCTGGAAACGAATTGCAGGAAGAAACGAGGGAAATACAGGAAACGAGGTTCTGGCGAGCAAAAATTGCAGGACGACCCCCCCCCCCCCCCCCCCACGAGGTTATGAACGAATTGCAGGACGAAACAAGGAAAAAAAAAAAAAATACAGGAAAACGAGGTTAGGTTCGGAGGGAAACAAATTGCAGGAAGAAATGAAGTTCTGGAAACAAATTGCAGGACGAAAAGAGGTTCTGGAGGAAACGAATTGCAGGACGAAACGAGGGAAATACAGGAAACGAGGTATGGAAACAAATTGCAGGACCGAAAAAACGAACGAGGTTTGGAAATGAATTGCAGGACGAAATGAGGTTCTGGAAACAAATTGCAGGACGAAACGAGGAAAATATAGGAAACGTGGTTCTGGAAGCAAATTGCAGGACGAAACGAGGTTCTGGAAACGAATTGCAGGACGAAACAAGGAAAATACAGGAAACGAGGTTCTGGAAACAAATTGCAGGACGAAATGAAGTTCTGGAAACAAATTGCAGGACGAAACGAGGTTCTGGAAACGAATTGCAGGACGAAACGAGGGAAATACAGGAAACGAGGTTCTGGAAACAAATTGCAGGACGAAACGAGGTTCTGGAAATGAATTGCAGGACGAAACGAGGTTCTGGAAACGAATTGCAGGAAGAAACGAGGGAAATACAGGAAACGAGGTTCTAGAAACAAATTGCAGGACGAAACGAGGGAAATACAGGAAACGAGGTTCTGGAAACAAATTGCAGGACAAAACGAGGTTCTGGAAACAAATTACAGGATGAAACGAGGTTCTGGAAACGAATTGCAGGACGAAACGAGGAAAATACAAGAAACGAGGTTCTGGAAACAAATTGCAGGACGAAATGAGGGAAATACAGGAAACGAGGTTCTGGAAACGAATTGCAGGACGAAACGAGGGAAATACAGGAAACGAGGTGCTGGAAACAAATTGCAGGATGAAACGATGTGCTGGAAACAAATTGCAGGAGGAAATGAGGGCGAGTGCATAAAATGAGGTGTTGGAGATGAATTGTGAAGGAAACGAGATGGGTAGTAGGATGGAGGCAAGTTGCAGGAAGCGAGAGAAGTGTAGGACTACTAGTCACAGTCTCCCGTCTCTCACTAGCTCTAGCAAATCATCTTCTTATTCCCTCTCTTGGAGTTCTAGTGTGTCACGGTGGGCCGATTTAGCCACAAGGACATCCAATGGAGTGGGTGGAGCCAGAGGTTTGGTGGGAGTGGCAAGCGATCATCTGACCACACCCCACAGTCTTTTAATTCCGTCTACACATCTTTGCAGCTTCAGCAGCAGCACCAGTCTGAAGCTTACCAGGTCAGTCACAGCTAGAGTGCATGGTACAGAATCAGAGGGCTCAAAAATATCCCAAAGTATTTTCGCAATCTTCTAGAATTTCATATTTCTAAATATTTGGTGAACAAAATTTGGTTACAGGGCCTGTAGCATGCTAAAAATCTGATAGATTCAAATTAAAAGAAATTTCATTCTCATTCCATGCAGTGTTTGTTCATGTAATATAAGTAAATCATATTATTATAGCTATTGTATATTGAATAAGTGGGGGAGGAAGGAATACTACATCACAGTTTAATTAGTTGCATTCCAGTTGGCATGGCAAATCTGAGTATATTGCACATAGAGTATACATACCTCCTGTCAGTTCAGCACATGATAGTAATCAGACAATTTAATGAAGAATAAGTTTAAAAATGATCAAGGCTATTTTTTTAAAAATGCTATCGCCATGACGGTGGTTGAATCGAACTATATGTTATGAATTAAAATGAAATGCTGTAAAATTGATATAATTAATGATACAGAAATGATTGGAGAGTACTTTGTTAGCTGCTTTGCTGGAGCGTCATGAACGTCAGCTTACCTCAGTAATGTTCCAATTAGGACAACTTGCGCCAGCTGTAACAGTAGGTGGGGAGACCCTGTACCTATCTGAGTTCACGTCACAAGGGCAGAGACGGACTGGGGACAGACGACTAAGTTAAAATATTCGTCAAGGACAACACACAGTGCTACCAATAATGTAACATAATTATTATAAACAACAACAACAAAACAACACTAGGAAAAAGTAACTATTGTATTTGTGATCAGTAGGTATTGAAAAAGGATATTATTATCCAAGAAGGGTGTGTCACTGCACGTGCTACTATTACTAATTTCTACCAGGAACAAGTTAGTGGCAGGAATTGCTGCAATGGAATAGCTACAGACAACAAGTGAAGAAAACAATAACAACAACAACAAACAACAACACAAAACAACCAGTCACTAGAGTGCGCTCCTAAAGCATGAATAAGCCAGAGAGCTGTACTTTATAGTTTGGCCGTAATTGTGCTTGTACCAGCGACCCCTGTGTAAATACCAAGTCAACAGACTCCTGATATCCTCATGTATCAACATACATTTATTGTTGGGGAAACCCACTGAAATTAACCCCCTCAGACTGCCTCTCATGCTATATCTTAGAATGACTTCATATGTAAATCCTAAAACCGTTCAGATTTACGTGATATGCTCGGAGTCAAGAAAATAATTCTACTTGTGACGAATTAAAGAAATGAATCAATCCATCCGACTCTCTCTCGTTCAGCTACTTCAAAACACATGTCATATATATTCAAACATAACGATCAGCTCACTCTGTTGTTGACAAGTTACAGATTGCTGATCCCTCGCGACTGAATGGTGGGCGTGGCCACTGGAATGTAGCCACTTGATGATCACACAGTGTCACAGGACAGCACTTGGGACACGCCCCACTCTGTGCCGGAGATTGCCTGGACATTAACGAGGCCTGTAGACTAAGAGAATAGAAAACAGCAAAAGATCACATCGAGACAGCTGTGAGCAGACAATGGTTCTGACAGAAGAAACAAGTTCTGCTCTGCCAGTTTCAAACAACAACAGCTAGTCTCCATATATACGTACACACATCATTCCACTAGACTCTACTCAAATCCGTAAATTCGTCATAATACAAACAAACAAACAAACGAGACAGGTAAAACATATCTATTGTTAATACACAAACTGCTTTACAGAAACATAATACATCAAAATAGAGACCTTTTGGTTTTTGTTCTTTGATGAAGGACTAACCTGGTCAGGAGTAATTGCAGACTAAGAAGAGGTCCTCCAGATAAGACCCACCATAGGGCATTCACAAGGGATAGCACTACACCCTACACACACACACACACACACACAAGCATACATACACACACACATCAGCAGCCAGCTATAAGTACAACCATTAGATACACACTACGAGCTCATCAACAACTCTTCTACTGTAAAAATACAACATACAAATGAAGAGAGAAGAGTGTTCCGATCATATGGTCAATGAATATCTCTCACTTAGCCTCACACACACACAAACACACACACATACATACAATGATAAAATAGTAAATGAAAATTATTGTAATGTGGTACATCACATGATAATAGGGCAGTTAATACACAGGAGCTGGTGTAAACCATTCTATCCACTCACCCACTCACTCAATCGTCTCCTCCTTCTGCTCTACTCTTTACTAGGGCTTTCTGGATTACACCAGTAGGCTTTAGAGAGAACTAAGTAGTCAAAAGTAATGAGCATATGCTGCATAATGGGCAAATTTTGGGCTAAATATTGATAATAAATTTGCTATGAGTTATATTCACAAAAAATGAACTAAACTGCACACACACACACACACACTCATACCCCACCCACCCACCCCCACACATGCACACATTTACTCCCTCACACACCCCACACGCACACACCTACCTTGGATATGGAGTCACTACTTCCCATGCAGACAATAGTGGTGCGAAATATATCGCTACATGGTATAACTTCAAATCCTCGCAACACAGACATATTGTAAGCAGACTCCAAATGCACGAATGCATCGTTGAACACGTGTGGATAAACATCAGCAAAATATTGGCCAACCTGAAACAATATTAAACAAAAATATTAGCAAATACGATCAATCGGCTTGGGAAATCTAAATGTGGTAAGTGTAACTAATTCAGCAATTAATGATCGATGTACTTTTAAAAGTCGTGCTGTTAAAAATTAGACTCGATGAACTGCTGAAAACCCATTCTTTTCTCACTCCTAATGTTAAAGAAGGATGGACACACAATGGTTCAGCAGATTATCCCAAAGTCAGTCAGAAATATTGAATCTTAACTACAAGAACATCAACTCTTCCTTCCAGCTTGCTCGTGACAGACGAGCGTATTCAAAGACTCGAGGATAACCACCATTACTAACATTGGCAATTCTTACACAGCAAGAAAAAATAAATAAATAAAATGAAAAATGAATGAGGGAATTCATTTTGATAAAAATAAGGAATTATGGCCAATGAGATTCGGGGGGTGGGGGAGGGGGCGGGGGATAAATTGTCAGGAAGGAGCAATCACTCTGTTCACATATGCATATACTAATATCACAACACATCCGTCATCATCTAATTAACCAGCTCAACAGCGTCAACACAACGGCAACATGCAGCTAGGTTGTACACACACTTACCTCCTGAGATGGTAGAGTTCAGTATGAGGCCCCTCCCATGTCCTTGTACTAACAACGTAGTGAAAGAGGAAGTCGGGGCGGCAAGGAGCGGAAGTGGAAGATTGACTTCCCGATAGATAGCAGAAGAGGCGGAGTTGAGGGGCTGGCTAGAGTTCTCATCCACAACCGTAAACCAAGACACACCACACGGGGCTATAAACAACAACAACAATAACAACAACAATTTATTGCAGGAAGTGTCATCGTAGAGTCGCAATGTGCAGATGATGATGTTTATGATTGTTACCTTGTTGCTACTGACAACACTTGTCATATGCAAGTAACTTATGACATTGAAGTTTCTGACATCATCATCATAATAGTCATCATCATTATCATTATCATCATACTCATCATCATCATCATAACGAGGTTTAGTTTACTAGCAGTGTTCGACACAGAAGGGGGTGGGAGAAACACGAAATTACTTATCCCCCGCCCCCACACTCCTATTATGACTCCTGAGACAATTATATTTTTAATAATAGCAACTGTATTGCCTATGAGGTCAACCATGGAAGCTCAGTATAGTAGATGCATGTACATGCACTTGTATTAGATAAGACAGAAGTAGCACTCAGTGGTAAGCTAGAATACTGGCTATTAACTATGGACTCCTGGAAGTAGCACTTAGTAGGCTAGAATACTGGCTATAACATGGACTCCTGGAAGTAGCACTCAGTAGTAAGCTAGAATACTGGCTATTAACTATGGACTCCTGGAATCATTTCAGTGTCTGTCATTCAGTTGAATGGGTGGCAGGAGTTCCACCTCTATTCAATATGGCTTTGACTCTTACAATGGCAATCTAGGTCAAAGAAAGAAATTTTAATGGTTTCACACACTCACCACACCTACATACGTACACATATAGCAACTGACATTTCTAGGAACAACAAACAACAACAACAAACAACAACAACTTGTTTCTGCATCCTAACAGACCTGTCCTCCATAGTTTCATTCACAGCCATCCAAAGAACCACGAGAATTCCATTGACAGAGTTCTGCTCACCTGACGGAGCAATTAACAGATAAACACAACCATTACCATAACAACCATTACACACACACACACACACACACACGTATGCATACACACACATAATACATAAAGTTCTTTTCTTCTCTGGATCAGTAGCTCACATGAGCTTTGGTAAGTTGGTGGGTGTGGTTAAATGAAACCAGCCTACACAACTGACTACATAAACCTTGTTACATACTTCACTCCAACCTCAATAGTCTGCAATTAGTCCATAATTATACATAAGCTTTAATAAAAGTGATTTAATTATTCATAATAACATTTCTACTTTCCATTCATTCATCGTTCAACTGTTGTACACTCTGTACTAAAATAAATATGGAAACGACAGTAACGGCATTCTTTACGTTATTGGAATAATTTATCATTAAGTGTCGTCAACCTGAAATTTTTTTTTAACACACAGAGTCTGGAACTCAGCATCCAGGAACTAGAGTGTGTATAAGTCGTGCACTCTGTTTAAACCCGTAGAAGCTCTGCAACTGTTGGAATTCAAGCTTCAGCTAGTACGGTTAGTAAGTTAGTGTGGACTAATAACCTTTTTCTAGCAGAAAGTTTCGTCTTGGTTTGCTTATTAAAGACTCACCTCTAGCTGAACTTCTTCAAAAATGAAATTTAAAAAAATTTAGAAAATGTTTCATGTTATCAACTATGTATAAACTTGACAGTGAAATCAATAATTAATAAAGAAAGACAGCCTGTGCCATTCTCACCCTAACAACCCCAAATAGACCCACACCCCTCACTTACATTTGTCAGACCCATCGTCCATGAGGCTTCCCATCATCTGCTGGGAGATCTGTCCCTGCAAGAACGTCAGGGAATCAAAACTGGCGGATAACTCCGAGATGTTGCACACTAGTCTGGAATGGGGGAATGAAATACTTGAAGTATGTACATGTGTTACCAATGTACATCTACATGTAGGATGATGAACATGTATGTAAACTGAATTTATATACATGTACAAAAACAAACAAACAAACACTATACATACAATCACAATATAAATAAACATCTATTTTACTTGCTTGTTACGTACTAAAGCATAATTACCTCTAAAGTTTAATAAAGCAAGAACCAACAAGTTTTGGTTGGTAGTGACTCTAAGTTGCTTTTACAAGAATTAAACAATGAAGTATTTGAATCCGTTGTTATAATCCTTTCCCATTTGGTTTAATTACATCAGTCCATTTAACCTGTCTTGACACCAAGGTTGTCGGCAGTAATGATGATGCTTTACCAACCTGGCTCAGCGTTATTCATGACAACACACACCCACCCATTGGCGTCGTTACTGGCAAATCTTTATCACTCTTATTTTACATTTTCATTTCTCAACCCACAACCGGCTGGTACTGATGATACTTTACCAATCTGACACGGTTAATAAACTATTCTTGAACACACACGTTCGTTACTGTTGTTGTCATCCCACAAGCGTAATACTACACTATAGATTACAATTGACTTAGTCAGCTGGAAAATCTAGATGGTGCCCACCCTTCATCCATGATTGTGGAATTGGGCTCAGTGAAACTTTTGCTTTCCATTTTGAAACTCTCACCGTCCATTTCTCGCCAGTTCCACTCGTTTTTGGCTACAGTAGTGGCCGGTTCCTTAATCACCTTCATTTCCTTAACCGTATTCTACTGAATGTGACAACGCTTTACCTATTCCGCTAATGACAACGCTTTACCAACCGGTCTCAGCTCATGAATTGTTAATGAACACACACACACACTGTCGCCGTCGGTTACTGACTCACGAGTGCATGATTATAATACAGATAGTATATGTAGTAATAATGTTTCTCTATAATATACTTATCAACAAATGGACATTTTCCCTGTCAGCAATACATCCTCACCTGAACGGAGTTTCTGCAATGGGTGCCTAGTGGTAGGTCACTGACATCAGCCCGAACTCTGACCTTTGACCTCCAACGGCCACCCACGCATCCACCACCATGGACCTGGTATCGAATTCAAAATGGCAGCACGTACGTCTTCTATAGAGTCACTCTGCTCGAAGTTGCTGATGTCCAAGGTCAAAAGGTCGTCCCCAGATATAGCCTAATAATGAAATAATTGAACAAATAAATACAATAATTTAAACTAGCAAGTAGCAAAGTACCTGCCAGCCAGTGGCATTGATGTACAACTTTGGCAAATAAGGAATGTTTATCTTGTCTTAATATGCATAAATGTTTGACATACACTGAACATTTGGTGAAAATTTATTTAAGTGTCTAGGAAGAAAAGGAGATATATCTGCCAATTTGTCTTTCATTATTTTTATAACATTAAGGATTATGCAAATTGTATGTCTGCCCCAAGACTTTCTGACCCACCATTCATTCACTACCTATTTGTATGCAAGAGTAAGCATTAAAAAGAGCTCAACTGTTGAGATATTAGTACTGAACTGATAAAAGTGAGGAATTTTTATATGGAGTCAATAGACACTACAGTCTCTGATATTAATCCTTTTCAGTACAAACTTCAAGTTAGGTACATTGAGCTCAGCTCCTCCCCTCTCACCTGCTCCTTCCTGGCTTCCTGCTGGTCTTCGTGTATGGCCATGTAGCCCGTGAGTTCACTAACCAGAGCCGAGCCTCCCCAGACTAAGGGATGTCGGCACACTGCTGGTATTTCTTGTCCAGTAAAGCCATCGTGTTCTGACACCACCGACTAGCCTGGGGGAAGAGAAGGTGGCAACCACAACATGTATAAACAATGAATAAAAATGATTTTAATATCTGTAGAGAATTATAACATGAATATAAATAACTATTGCTACTGCATTTTACAATAGTCAAGAACCACTGCGTGGGCGGGGTACTTGCTAGTTTATAATAACTAGTCACACTCATCATCACACTCTGTTTTTCTACTCACACACACAAACACACTCTTTTCTACTCACACGCACACACACTCTTTTTCTACTCACACGCACACAAACACACTCTTTTCTACTCACACGCACACACAAACACACTCTTTTTCTATTCACACACACAAACACGCTCTATTTCGACTCACACGCACACACAAACACACACTTTTTCTACTCACACACACAAACACGCTCTATTTCTACTCACACGCACACACAAACACACACTTTTTTTCTACTCACACACACAAACACGCTCTATTTCTACTCACACGCACACACAAACACACTTTTTTC
>WLWD01003487.1_pt1 | contig 45054 bp, 24 predicted proteins | sample 6712731 | NCBI WGS metagenome assembly WLWD01 (sample SAMN12718690, study PRJNA576275) | sponge metagenome | isolation source: marine sponge | host: Mycale hentscheli | place: New Zealand: South Island, Marlborough, Capsize Point | collected 2014-11-01 | reverse complement strand
GGGGGGTGGGGGGAGCATCAGGCAGATGTGTCTCTGGCAACTTATGTGGTACTAGCTACTTCCTTCAGAAACTCTCAGTGGCAGTTCAGCTGGGAATGCCACAGCCGCATTGGTTTGTGCCTATCTATCCTTGGATTTTTTAATAATTTAAAAATGGTTATTATTATTATTATTATTATTATTTATTATTGATAACTGTTACTCATGTTAGCTTCTTAAATAAAGTTACAAGTTTGTTCGATATCGTTTTTAGTGATTGATATATTGAAAGTTTTATAGCTCTACTGACCAGACTTCTGAGTTGACTATTCTGCATGCCTCAAGTGATCATGAGTTCAACTAAAACATTTGCTACTCACATGACAAGCAGTACTTTTAATTGCATTGCGTAAGATGTTACTTTCAAAAAATGATAGATATGAAAGTCACCTTGAACACCATGTCACTTCTCCAAACTAAACTTATGCTATGATGCAAATTGTGCTGTATCCACAGTTACACCACACTAGAGGCTACATGCCCGAGCATGACTCCTAAAGAAAGTAGGTTGGTCTTTGTATACTATATGTTATTAATAATGGATACATTCATGTGTGTTAGGTGTTTTTCAGAGTCAGGTCATTTTTTTCTTCTTGAATCACATGCCCGGTTATGAAACTCTTAGCCATTATAAGGCAGTATACAACAGTATATTTCAACAGGTTGTCCTGAGACAAAACAGCAATAGCTATAACAAGCAAAAATTACTATTATTATTATGATATCTCATAATTATAATGATGCTGATGATAATTAATAATTGTAACTTATTATAATAAAACTTTTAAATAAAATAAAAATAAAATAAAATAATAATAAAGAAATAAAATGAAGTCAGGTTGTGATGCCTCCGTATACTGATAGCTACGGAGTTCCCTCGCTGAATCGCAATCGAGAGACGCTGCAGGAGATAGTCAGTTGAACGAGGTTCCTTTGTCTCCAGCCTGATCCGTCTACCCAGATCCCTTACCAAGGCCATCGACTTGGGGCCCAGCACTCCCATGGTCTCGATTGCAAGTGGAGAAAAGAAATGGCTAAGTGGAAGGCTACTATATTTATTTTATTTTCTCTCCTCTGCTGCGGCAGCCACTCTCCCTGGTGCTGGGGTAGCATCAGTTCTATAGGATGGTGCGAAGGTGTCTGGGCAAGTCGCGTCCCATACCAGCAAACGACCTGATTTCCAAGGTGCCAGGGTCACACCATCTGGTCTCCTGCCATCTGACCTGACCAGGCGGCTCCAGTCGAGACGGGATCTTGGCTGATGACAGAGCCCGCTTCACGATGTCATTCAGTGCGGTTGACGTTGATGTCTTCCTTCACTTTAACTATTACTGAGCAGTGCTGGCATTGGTGTGGTCCACATATTGAGGTCCCTAGACGAAGTCCCACTGTCACCCGCACTGTCTATCATTCATACATCTCATTCCAAGAGATCAGTATTATAACTTAATAAATCTCTCACCTGCACGTATGTTACAACTGAATTTTAAATGAGTTGAGTTAGTGTTTCCAATAAAGTGGAGGAATCTAGGAGTTGAACTATTCTAAACCTATATGGTCCCTTCACAGGTCGCAGCGTAGGGTATGTTATTATTACTAGAATTTCGCTGGGGCTGCACTTCTTTACACTTGATAAAGTTATAGCAACCGCCATAGCGTATATCAAGGTCTCAGTATAGTAGAAATCAAATTAATGACATGAAACCAAATTGATGATTGTGAGTTCAAAAAGAAGTGTACAAATGAAGTGGGATATGATAGAATGCATGACAACAGGTGTAAATTAACAAGTTAAGCTGGAATGTTCATGGCGTCTTTTCCAGTCATCTTGAGGGGGGGGAGTTCATCTTTGGTCTGGAAGATCCGTTAGCAAGAGTGGCTTTTTATGGGCACATGTACATCTATATAGTTGAGCAGCAGTCTTCCTCCTCTGCTCTTCCTTCTCCAGCCCTCTCTTTGCCTCGTTCTCCAGCCCTGCTGTTCACTTTCCCCTCTAGCTACTCCTGTCCTGTGCGGTCATATACCACATCTACTCTCTCGCGTCCTGTCCCTCCATCATCTTGGACCATGAGCTTGCCTTTGCACCAGCACACACACACACACACACACACACACACACACACACACACACACACACAGAATAAAAAGTTTGTATATATACTTTTGGTGGATCATAAAATTTTGACATCACAATTATAAATACTCAGATATGTACTAGAACACCTGTTACACTAAAAATATCCATCTATTAATATTTAGAATAAAGGTGATCTTTGATCATTGAGACCACCTACCTTGGTGATGACATGAGATCGACAGTTTGATTGAAACCAAGCGAGGTTTTGGTTATTTAACAGGTGAGCACCGGTTGCGAGTGCTACAGCTTTTTTTTTTTTACGTCTGCTACAGTTGATACACAATAACTCAGCAAATGCAATTAACAGTGGACTGATAGGAACAGTTACAAAAATTTTTTGTAAAGATTGTCACATTAACCTAGAAAATAATATGCTAGTTAAGGTGTAATTGTACAGACTCATTTCATGACTACAACTGCGTTTGTTACCTTTACCACAACCATAGTCTTGCCTTAGTTGAAAAACAATAGTGCTTAACAAGACCTCTGCATGAGGTGGAATAGCTGTGGTGAAGAGTTGCCAATGACTGAGTACGTGTCACTATAATCGTCAATAGCAGTTAGGCAGCAGTAATTTTGGAATCAACATGCAGAGAGTCTCACACTCAATTAACTTACTGCTGCCTAACTCTCAGCTATTTGGCCCAGGCAGTAACAACAGACACAAAATCCAAATGAAAATAAGTCAGCCTGCTCATGAAATGTGGATGATAACTATACATCAATGCTCAGACAAACGTCAGAACAATTTAATCTTGGTCTGATATTAAAAAATCTGGTATGACAAATGTTACTATATTTTCATTGCTTTACAGACTGTAGTAGAACATGTAGTACATATTGGTATTGCTTTATAAGCTTCAAAATGAGTAAAATTAATTCATATTATTGATCAATCATATTTAAAGAATATTGATCATCATTTAATGATTGTGTCAATCGTTCTGTGAAAAAGTATATTGTCTCGTTCATGGCCTTAGCTTGTTGTGAGTGCAGTAGGTCACTGAGAGTTAATGCTGAAGTGTACTGTTGGGCTATGTTACATAGTGTAGGATATTCCATGGACACTGGATCTAACTATAATTTAGAACTGAGTTTGAGTGAGGTGCATCAATGTAATGGGGAAAATGATTAAGCAAAAAAAATCATAAACTAAAACTAGAAGCCAGAGCGCAAATTAAAAGGGACAAAAGAAAAGAAGAATGCCCAGTTAAAAAAAATAAAAAATAAAAAAAATAAAAATAATAATAATAATTAAAAAAATAATAAAAATAAATAAAAATAAAAAATGGAGGAAAAAAGTGTCCATGCCAGGATTGAACCATAGTTGTTAGCATTGAACTTTGAAGCAATGGCAAAGGAGGTAAAAACTGCTAACTGATATGCCAGAAAAGCACACCCTCAAAATGCATGATTAAAACCAGATCTGATCTCTTTGGCCGGCTGAATAGCTGACCAGTTATTGTTTGGTTGGATATCAAGCACTCTTGGGCAGCAAATATCCAATGGCCAACTGTAATAATCCACACTGAGCCTGTGAAATGCACACTTTTTGCCCAGTTTTCCCAAAAACCAATCATAATGTACTTTAGTTGGTAATCTGATAAAGCGACTTAAACTTCCTAGTACAACATCATGATACCTTCTTCAATCTTTGGAAGGCCACTGTCTTTGAGATCTGTTGTTGTGTGACAGAAGGACTGACAGACAGACTAACAGACAAATTAAGTAGTGCAACCCTACCATGCATGTGCGCCAAGGGTTAAAAACTAGATGGGACGAAGACCAGCTTAGTAAACATGGGCATATGGTTTCATACAGGATATTTTTCTGGGGGGAGGGGAAGAGTTTAGAAAGGAGGGCCACACGTTTATTTGAACACACCCACTTTTGCTGAAACCAGACCCATTTGATTAAAAATTGTCTCAAGTCTAGAAAATTAACTGAAGTAAACTTTTACCAAATATTAGATATAATATATAAACAACAAAACCACAGAATACCATTATAAATCAAAACCACAGAGGTGGGAGGGGAGAGGGGGAAACTCCACCTGGGGGGAGGGGGAGGGGGGGAAACTCAACCGGGGGGGAGATCCCAGGGCGCCCCTACCTCTGTATGAAGCCCTGATTATATGTACTTACGTATGGGTGTGGCTAATCCAATAAATATAAGTTGTACAATGGAGGAAATGATACTTTTGTGCACCACATGAACACTATAGAACACATGCACACACACTTCATCACCTACCTGCTCAAACCACTCCTATCTTCTTACACCAAATCATTATTCACCTAGGTGATACAGGAAGCCCATTACAGCACAAAATGGGTATACACGTTGACAGTATACTCATCACACATGTATGTGCAGATGTGTGTGTATATGTACACACAATTTCAAAATATATTCTGAATGTGTAAAGAAATTAGTGACAAAAGTCCAAATTTTTTAACTATAAGTTTCACTCTATATAACTTCAAGTGCACATAGTGTGCACTAAATGGAATTGAATAGCCAGTAGTGTATAATTACTTATAATCTATTGCAAATTACATCTTTACTAGAATGTATTGTACTAAATCATAATACTACAATAGGAATGAGTACCAACAGGTTGTGAATGCCAGTAGAGATTGACATGTTCAATTGGTTATATAGTACGCATCGCACGGACACACATGGATACAGTGCGTGGTATTATAAGATAAAAGTGGGCAGAGACAAGTATACTCAGGGTGTAATATGTATGCACTCATAATGATTACAGGACTATAATATTAGCCAAATGACGGCGAGTTACTCGAGTCACATATCACAGGGGAGTCGGAACAGGTACGGCAATGGCCACACCTATATTTTAACACAAGGGGGCGTGTCAGCCATTTTTCACTTATAGCGAAACATGTCCCCAGCTACACCGCCATAATATGCGACCTCTTCGTTTAAGACTTATAGTGACTCGTAAGACATGGACAGCCACACTACTTGTAATGGTGCCATGCTATTCCAGAATTGGTAATGGTCATCAAAAGTGCCTGAAAAATACCCAGTTGCCTAGATAGGCATTAATGCTGGCAAAGTCATACTTTATAAATGAGGACCTAGGACAAAGGTAAAAATTCGAGTCTGTCCCGCAGATTCTGGGACAGTTGGAGCCTATGAAATTTAGGCTGTTAACATTCCAACATGCATCTACATTTTCTCACAAAGAAATAAAAGTTTTGAGTGTGCAAAGAAAAAAATAACAACTGGGAATCCACTGTCTTCAAACACTGACTTTATTATAACTCAGGTAACATTTGCTTAGCATCATTCATTCTTATAGGATAAAATTTGAGGACAAGAAACACGACTTAAACACAGTTTTATGATGTTTGCTGTGTAAATTAAAATGACACCTTTAGTTACTACTGACAGCAAGTTCAGAGATTTACAGCGTATCTGGCAAAAGAGAATTCAGTTTTCAGGACACTACTTACATAGACTTTGAAGCCCGCGTACATGACCATAGCGTAAGCTTCCACTCTAGTTCAGTCCTATAACACATTGGTATAACAGTCTGGCGGAGCCGAACCCTTTACTTGGCAAAAGATACATTGCACACTGTTACACTGACAGTTGCTATCCTCGCCACCACATCAACCAAAAAAAAAAAATACAAATGTTAAGTCACGCACTGATTCTGATTTTCAGTTAAAACACAACAAATCATTGTCACAATGGTATTCCAGAAAGCATTAATTAGAATGACACCATAGACAAAAGTTAACTCTAGTGCTTAAGCTTTTACTGCAGCTGTGATTTATAATGGTAGCATCTTTGAGCACAGAGTTTGTTGATGAGTACTGAATAATTCACTGCCATGGCCAAAGAGATACATACAATTTGAAAAAAAAAAAATCATAACAAATCAATTCCCCTCGTCCCCACCCACCCTGTTTTTTTTTCTAAATTATTACATGCAAATTTCTAGCTGTGCAAGTACTTTCTTGTAGCAATCTGGTTGTAGCTAAAACTGGTATAGTGAATTTTCTGTAATTGAGAAGATTACTGCAGCAGTGATAATGCCGTTGCTGTAGCCATTGTATTGCTTAGAATTGAAAATCAATGAAATATTGGTGGCCTGCTTCAAACTTGGATGTTGATCTATAATTTTTTTGCAGGACAAAATGAAACCGTAGATTGAATGTGACCTTATACCAGATGAAAAAAATAATCATGCCGTTGTTTACTTGCTCTTAGTAGTGAAGGTGAGCAATGTCATACTTTATAAATGAGGACCTAGGACTAAGGTAAAAATTCAAGTTTGTCCTGCAGATTCTGGGACAGTTGGAGCCTATGAAATTTAGGCTGTTAACATTCTAACTCCAACATGCATCTACATCTTCTCACACAAGAACTAAAAAATTAGTTTTATGATGTTTGCTGTGTAGCTAAAATTAAAATGACACCTATAGTGACTACAGACAGCAAATTCAGAGATTTACAGTATATCTGGAAAAAGAGAATTCAGCTTTCAGGCCACGAAACTACTCACCTAGACTTGAAGCCCGTGTACACCATAGCGCAAGTTCCACTCTAGTCCAGTCCATAACACATTGGGTATAACAATCTGGCGGAGCCGAACCCTTTACCATCCCTGATCGTTTCCCCGCGGGTAGCATATCAGGATTGGTAAAAGGTCTTTCCCCAACTAATCATTACAGCATGCAACCTTTGACAATGATTTGGACGACCATTTCCAGTCTTTACTAATACTCTTATGGTAAAGGGTTTTTACTCTATTACTCTAATGGTAAAGGGTTGTCGGGGTACGAAGTTACAGTTGAAAATAAACCTTCAAATACATAGATGAGAAGTAATCTGTTCAGTTAAACTTCATAGCTGGGTCACAAGTTTATCCTCTGGCTAACTCATTGGGAAAATTTCAAAAAAGAAAAAAAAAAAAAAAAGGAATAGCTATAGCTAGCTATCAGTGTGGAGGTCCTTTTTTTATGTGATCAACCAAATTATTTATTATTGTTACAGTAATTACTAGGTATGTCAATTTTAATGAAGTTGAGTGCTAGGGAGATACAGGCCCATCAATTCTTGCCCTTCTTATGGCACTAGACAGATGCGTGTCTCTGAACCATGTACTACTAGACGTTTTTAGTTGTGCCAACTCACCCATTGCCTTTTAATTGACATTATTATATTATTATTATTATTATTATTATTATTATTACTATTATTGTTATAATGCTTATTATCTGTGTATCGAACTATGAGTTGATTTATATACTTGAAAAAATTGCTTGTTTAATTTATTTAATGCGCCATGCATAAGCTGTGAAGCAATTAAATAAAGGATTAAATGAGAATGAATGAATGAGAATAAATAAATGAGAACGAAAATAAATAAACAAATGTATGTATTATATATCGCCATATACATGACAGTGTATAGCTACATCCTGCATTTTACATTTATAAACTCCAAATAGTAGTGATATACTATCTGTGAACTTACCACTTCAGTAAACTCCAGTATATGCCTAGTATACCTCAGGTGTTACTTAGTCTACTGTGTTTGTACACTTTGCTTGGTAAAGCAAATAGTAAGCAACAAACATTAAATTAAAGTTCAGGTTCATAAAGCTTTTTAAGTCTCTTCTTGTGTATGGTAATCTCAAAAGATACTAGTATTTGCATTGGAATATCTTACATTATTATAATTAAGCTATTTAAAGTTAGCAGAGAGCTAACAGGAACACTCTCAGTACTTAATGAATTAATTAAAACATAAGTGATAATGAACAGCATCATTTAGTTGCTATACACGTCAGGGGAAAATATTGGACTTGAGCATCATTTAGTATACACACCAGGTTAAAACATTGAACTTGAGCATCATTAAGTATACACACCAGGATAAAACATTGAACTTGAGCATCATTTAGTATACACACCAGGTTAAAACATTTGGCTGTCTAAAGTAGAGTATACTTCTGTTATACTCCACAAGTAAACATCAAGATTACATAGGGTATGTATACTACTAGTATAACTTTGTTATACATACGTGGTTTCACATAAGTATAACATATTTTTTGCATGGTGGTCTTTTTGGTGAATCAAAAGAAATTCCACCATTAGCATCAGCCAGGATACAACGTTGGGCATTAACATTAAGTGCTTATCACTACTCAATTCAATACAAGGCAGGGAGGTTTAAAATGTAGCTAGGCTACAGAGCTAGCCAGGTGCTGTTCTTTGACAAGATTTTAGGTCATACATTTTCGGCTCTGTGGGCCTTCTATAGTGACTATAAAAAATAAAAAAACCTGACAGCTTAAATACTACCTTGAGACAGGAAAAGGATGATTGTATGTGTGTGTGACTATGCTCAGGGTGATAATAGGATGTTGCAACAACCATGCTTGTCATGACAACTAAAACACGTTAACATTAATACATAGTGATACAGGCTTTCCCAAGTGTACTACGAGGCCGAGGAGGACACCCATACATCGCAGCACGAATCATTAGTTCATGGAAATTCAAGTTCAGCGAATGCTCCAGTTCGAAGATCGACACGTCAAGTGGTACCCCCAGACAGACTTAAGTTTTAACATCATCACACATACTTTCAAATAAGGATGAGGAAGTGTAATAACTTAGCATGCTAGAATTTGTTGTTGTGTCATTATTATGATCATTGTTTAGCATTAAACAGGGCCGTAGCAAGCGGTCCGGCAGGTCCGGCCATGGCCGGACCAGTTTTTTTGAACTCACAGTTCAGAGTTCAATCAATAATGTGATATAATTATGCAGCGCGCACAAAAAGCGGCCACATATTATATGGCTACTTACTTTCCTATCGGTAATGAGATGGATGTCCCTGACAAGCCTCACCAACCGTTTGAGTTCAACTTCCCTAAGAGGTCGTTTGGTATGAAAGGAGCCCAGAGAAGTCAGCCAGGATGGTTTCCAAGGTGGCCATTCCTGCACTAAGATGAAGGGAGAGATATAGCTTTCTGTCATACCTGTCTATTGGCCACTAAATTTAAGAGAATGAGATCCAACTATGTTGACCAAGCTTTTGTAAGTTGTAGCTATTTATATTAGAATAGCTCATTAATTATCAGACTCATTATTTACTGTAAGCTGGCAATAAAAATTCAGAGCTGGCTTAGTTCTCAAAGGTAAATTTGACTGGATAGCTAACTGAAATTAGGAAGTTTGCTTTAATGTGACTAAACTAGCAAGATGTAAGTTAGCAGCTAAAACCTAGCATAAAATAGACTAGCAAAATTGTAGCTTTAATAATTAGTTAACTTTTTATGTAGGTTACACGGGGATTTTCTAACTGGAAAGATGGTACTGCTGGCTTTAGAAATCATGAAAAAAGTGCAGCACATTGTGAAGCTATTGATGTAATGGTTACAATTCCATAAACTACTGGAAATGTTGGTGACCTGCTTTCTCATCAATTTGCAACCCAGAAAAGAAATAACCAGCAAGCCTTACTTCAAATATTGTCGTCCATTAAGTTCTTGTGTCGCCAAGGCCTTCCATTACATGGAGACGGAGATGAATCGGATGGAAATTTGATGCAGGTTGGTACTGTTTTGTTAAACAAACATTTATTATTTAACAATGTGGTGGATTTATCGATTACATAAAATATATAGCTTTAAAACTATTTTAAATGTTAAATATAATTTATTTTTGGACACAGATGCTACAAATGAAAGCTACTCAAGATGCTAATCTGAAGGAATGGCTGTAAAGGAAGGAGAATGTGTACACTAGTTCCACCATTCAAAATGAGATCATCAAGTTGATGGGCCTTCAACTTCTTCGGGATATGGCAGCACAATTTCAAACATCACCTTTTCTTACAATTATGGCAGACGAAACGACTGATGCTTCCAACACTGAACAAGTTACTCTCTTCATTCGTTGGGTTACTGATGATTTACAGGTTCATGAAGATTTTGTCGGATTGTACAGTGTTACTTCCATTGCTGCTGACATGATAGTTTCGGTAATAAAAGATGTATTTCTACGAATGAATTTGAGTTTTGACACAGTTCGTGGTCAATACTATGATGGCGCAAGTGCCATGAGTGGTTGTAGGCATGGAGTTGCCAAGCAAATAAGTGATATTGAGCCAAGAGCAATATTCACTCACTGCTATGGCCATGCCCTTAACTTAGCAGCCAGTGATGCTATGAAGAAGTCAAAGTTACTCAAAGATGCTTTGGAGACAACTTATGAGATTACAAAGCTCATAAAGTTTTCGCCTCGAAGAGAAGCAATTTTCTTGGGTGTGAAGCAGGATATGCCAGGTACACCATTAGCTGGCATTCAGTTACTTTGTCCTACTAGGTGGACTGTGAGGGCAGATGCTCTGGCAAGCGTAACATCCAATTTTCAAGTGTTACATCCAATTTTCAAGTGTAACATCCAATTTTCAAGTGTAACATCCAATTTTCAAGTGTAACATCCAATTTTCAAGTGTTACAGCAAACATGGGAAGAGTCAATTGAGGTAGTATCTGATAGCGAAACAAAGGCAAGGATCAGAGGAGTGTCAAGTGTAATGTCTACTTTTGATTACCTGTATGGAAATATGCTAGGGGAAATGCTACTGAAGCATGCTGATAATTTGAGTCGTTCCTTACAGATCAAGACTCTTTCAGCAGCTGAGGGTCAGCAAATAGCGAAGATGACAGTTCAAACTTTAAAGTCATTGAGAAATGATTCTTCATTTGACTTATATTGGTCCAAAATAAGCAAGATAGCAGCTGATTTGGATGTTGGTGAACCGCAGCTGCCTCGTCGTCGAAGAGTTCCACGTCGCTATGATGAAGGGACATCTGAAGGAGACTATCACAGTGATCCAAAGACATACTATAGGCAGATCTATTATGAAGCAATTGATTTGATTGTCAACTGCATTGAAAATCGCTTTGATCAACCTGGATATAAAAAGTATGAATCTTTACAGACTCTTCTTCTTAAAGCATGCCAGCTAGAGGATATTGAAAATGAATTGCATACTGTGTCAATTTTATAAGAACGATTTTGAAGAGGCAGTTTTGCGCACTCAACTTCAGACATTTGGTACACACTTTCAGTCCCAGAATCAGTCAAACGAAATATCCAGTCAAACAATCAACATTTTTTATATAAGGAGTTACTTTCTTTCCTTGTCCTCTGGCCAATTGTCCCTCCTAGCTTATGTTAAACGTCTTGTTCAACTTATATTGGTGATGCCAGCAACCAATGCGTCGTCAGAGAGATCATTTAGTGCTCTGCGGTGTATTAAGACATATCTTCGAGCAACAATGAAACAGGATCGGCTCAATTATTTGATGCTGCTACATGTACACAAAGACAGAACTGATGAAATCAATCTTAAAACATTACTAAATGAATTTGTAGGGTGTTCTGAACATCGAGCAAGTATTTTTTCAAAGTTTTAATTGTTGTCATCATTATCATAAAAATAGTATTCAAATATATACCTATTTTGACCACACCCATTTAAACACACCCATTTACTTTGACCACACCCATTTCCTGTGCCGGACCAGTTTAAATTTGCTTACATCATCACACATACTTTCAAATAAGGATGAGGAAGTGTAATAACTTAGCATGCTAGAATTTGTTGTTGTGTCATTATTATGATCATTGTCTAGCCTGGGTATTTATACGCATCAGTTTTTATGTTGTGCAGAATGATTTGAATTGTCTGTATTTGATTAGCTATATGAATATTAAAATAAGAAAGAATTATACTTGAATTGGAGCGTTGTTGCGATTGACGCTTGCATTGAACAATATTATAACAAGCCCCACCCATTGCATGTGGAGCGGCAGCTTAACTACTCCGGGAATCTCCTCAGCTTTGGGGGAAAGTCCCATTGCCAGGCATGGCCATGGGGGTATTGAGCCTAGCGTGGCTATCACACCTTAAAAGGGTGGAGAATTCTAGTATACGAGGAGATGGGGAGGATGGTGGGGAGTGAACGTGGCCCTTCTACCCCTAGCTCACTGTGCTATTACCAGTCTGCAGATATATGTGTGGTTTGTACGCTAGCTCAGAGTATATATTTTTAACTTATTCCTACCAGCCTGAGCACTGCATGCATGCAAACATTGATAAAAGAAGTCTACTGGGATTGGAAACGCCCCATAGTCAATGCACCATATATTCCTGGCTCACCCCAATATCATGTTGTATGTCTTATGCTTAACCCAATGTCCTGTATGCGTTATTCCTAAGTCATCTCTTGCCTCTCTGTGTATTACATTGTTCCTGACCCTTTGTTCTTGTCCTTTCAGATCTGTAAGCAGGTAATCAACACCTAGGCTGCCCTGAAGGAAAATAGTTTCACACCCCTTAAAAGAAAACTCTGTCACAAACATCCTGTATTGTATTGTACCGTATCACATATATATATCCACTACCTTCTCTGGCTTTTGTCATTCACTTCATATTGCACTAGAAGGCCCACAAGGCCGAGATTTTATGCAAAGAATATATCTCTGTCAAAGTCTGTACACCTGCGCGGTCTTCTGCCTTACCTCTAGTTTGGCAATTATTAAAATGATTTTATTGATAAGTTTATAGCTTGCATAATGGAGATGTATAGTGTATTATCTCGGAACGGTTAGAACGTGGACTTTCAAACTTGGAGGATTATATTTTCAGACCTAGGCCAGCCCATTTCTGTAAAAATATAAAAAATGATGCTCCACGTTGTGCCCTATTTTCGGTCATATATCTAATAAAGAAGCTGGAGTTTAGTATTAAGTTAAGTTTTAAAAATAAGATTATTCTAGAAGTGAGCAGCAAAGCTAGCTAGCCATGTCAACTCTCCCAGGTAGAGTTAGGAGAGTTGAAGATGGAGGGTAGACGTTATCTGTCATCCCCCATGTGGGTCAGCTAGCTACCCAGACTGAAACTAGTTAGCTGCCTCAAATAGCAGTTGTCCAGTCTAACTTACACACTACAAGCTCCTAGTAAAAGTGTTAAGAAGAAGTAGCCATGTTACTCCTAATACAGATTCAACAAGTCCAGCCATTGTAAACTTGATGTTAAGTGAGTAATAAAATTATTAAAGCACATTGCCTTAGATACTACCACCTCAAAATGTTCCTCATAATCAGGCTAAGCACTCAAACTTGGATCATTATGGACCCTAAATATTCTCAGACTGGCTTTAAATATCACATTATTGTACTACAGAAGCAATTACACATGGCGACCACAACTGATCTTTTAGGATATGTTATGGATAGGATAGGTTATTGTGTGACATACCATCCATACACATATATAACATACCAGATTTTGCATTATTCACCCCTAATAATATCTCAGTCACTTCGCTCACTCGATAACAAATATCCCCAATTTTCAATTACAATTCCAAATATCCATCTCCTGGAGCAAGACTGTTCTGATGTGGCTGATGGTGCATCTGAAGACTATTGTTAGTTAGCTAGTAGCATAGATGACAGATTTGTCTGGAAAACGTCATTATCACTGGATCGATTGTACAAGTTTTCTTCAGTAGTTCTTCAAGGCTATTCCTAGCATCACATCTTATCATAGTTTTGAATTTAGTAAGTCTCACCCTGCGACTGACTATTAGAGTGAGAGAGTATGCTGATTCTGTCATAGGAGATGTCAATATTTTCAAAAAAGGAATTTTGTCATTGTCATAGAGGGGGGAAAAGTCAGCTAAAATCGTTCCCAAAGGACTGGATCCTGTAAGACAGTGGTATTCTGTAAGTAAATTAGACCTTTTTGCCTCTCAGATTCATCCGAAGACTTAACTTGTCTTCTTCCTTCTGTAGAAAAGCATATCTACTTATCAATAGTATTTGATCCCACCCATACATTATTTGAATAACAATGGTTGCTATGGACTTTACTCATAAACTATGCACACTACAATCATGATTCCTTTTTTGTCATTGTTTGTATACTAAGTGCTGTAATTTTGTGGAGAAATTTGGATAAAAAATCCATATACCCCTTTTTGCATGGCAGGTCACATCATTCTTGAATTGAATAAGAATAAAAAATAATGTGGGAGGACTTTTATCTGGCATATTGTAGCAGGGTGATAAGGTATGTAGTCTATCTTGAGAAAGTTAATTAATTTTGAACAAGGCTATCCAATTATGTTAATACAGCAGTTCTATATTTCATATGCTTATAAATTGACAATCAACATGTTATGTTAACTTTTTATACGAACAATACTGGAAATATCTCACAAGGAGGATGGGAATTAGAACTCCACCAGTCTGGCTAGCAGCAACTAGACACAGTAGCTCTTCGCAAACCTCTTCAACAAAGGACCCAGAGCAGTATATTTATCAATAGACTTAGAGTTCAAGCACTTCTGGAGTCCAGGTTCTCTGTAATGGGCACTAACTGCAACATTCCTTCTCACTGGGTACAGCAAATCAGGAGTCAGGACTTTAAAGAGTTCATGAACACCTGCATGAATCACTTGCTTTGGCTTAATAATTTACTTGGAGCGTTCTCCGTGACTGAACGAACACTGCAACTCATTAGTACTTTCCAAGTAAACTGGTTTCTTGCCAATGTTTCTGCATTGCTTCATCTCTGTGCTATTGCGATTATTAGTGGGTAGGAAGAACCTGTTTTCAAAGGAATAACCAGCATAATTATGGCCACCTTTATGTTCCAGTTCCTTCAACATGCCCGTCCAATTCAAATGGTTGAAAGGTAATATCAATTCGTCCAAGTCTATCATGACTAAGTAATCAGCCATTAACATGTGCCTGTAAAGGCAGTCGTGCATTAGGCCACCTTGCCCGTGGTAATCGTGGCTTTCAAATGCTTTCCACTGAATGAGATTGACCAAGTCACCATGATTCCTAAGGAGATGCTCAACAACTTCTTCCTGCACTTCACCTGGGCTTGCGTACATTGTGATAAATTCAGCTCCAAGTGTTTGACACATACCGATAAAGCTGTCCAGTCTGTCCAAAAAATTCTGACCATTTTGTCTCAAGCTACCTTGAAGACACACTCCAATGGTTTTCATTGGCAATTTGGCATTATTTACAGCTATTTCCTCTGAGAAACTATTTTGTTCACAATGATTCTTGCTAAAGCGAACTCCTGTGGGCACAGGGTCTCCATCCCTCACTGGGCATAGCAGCAGTTCATTGACAGGTTGCTTTATTACAGATATATTATTTTTTCCAAGGAGAAGATAATGGTTGACTACTTCACGCTTTGCTTCACCAAGACAAATGGAGCTACCATCAGCATAAGTAAAATGACACCTTAGCTTAGGCTTTAGAGCAGATTCCAAGACGTAGGCTACAACTGCAACAGCAGGACGATTCATTTTCGTTATATTTCTAGTGTCATAATAAGCTGAAATGAATAAAAATGCTCCACTCAGGTAAGGATCCGAAATTGTTTCCCAGCTTAACTTTATCAAACTGGCGGTGGGAGGTCGTGAGCTCAATTCAATGAAATTCGTAGTTAAACTTAGTATCAAAATAATACAAACGACAGAGACAAGTAGTACTACCCACCCATACTTAACCGCTGAACCCATCCGAAGGTGACTACAACTCTTGTTGGGGGGGTTTCTCTACTGGTCCTTCAACCTTGGCTCCTACTTCATAGGTGCCAAATGAGCTAGAGCTCGGGTGAGCGATGGACCAGCGTGATATACACCTCGAAGCAAAAAAGTGTTCGAAGCAAAAAGTGTTCGAAGCAAAAAAGTGTTCGAAGTAAAGCAAATTTTCTACCTTCACAGTTCAAGTTCAAGCAGAGCCCAATAAACTTGGTATTGATGGGGCGTTACCTACAATCGCTTGCGCAATCTAGTCTCGCGGCCGGTGTGGTCTCCAGACTGTGCAAGTCGCGCGCGCAAGCGGCGTGGAAGTGCTCGTCTATTACCCCTCTTTAATGAATTAGTAAAACTTAGCTAAACTGACCCTATGGATAAACAAAGTTTTTCGTGATACTATTCTGTGGTTACTTTTAAATGAATGCACAATAGGAAACTAATTAATGATAAGCATAATTATTAAGGCATATCCAACTATACATATACTTAAAAAAAAAAACACTAACCAAAACTACTCGATTGCTTGGGTTTATAATTTTTGTGAAAGCCTCCTTCTCTGGAGTGTCTAGTTCAGCCTTCTTTTCTTACAGGAATGCTTGTGATGATCTTCAGAGATTCCCTTTACAGGAGTAGAAATTCTGGCTTGTAGAAGCTACTATTCCAAAATGCTGTCCAACCTTTTTAATTCCACCTTGAATACAACTCTTTAGTAGTTACTTGGCAGCATTTTTGTAATTCTTTCAAGTGGCCTGCAACACTCTTTACATGTCAAAATGCCTTTTTTTGAAAAGGTTGATATGATTCTAATGTGCAAGGTTTCTATAAAGCATTCATCATATTAGATACTTCAAAAATTATAGTAGACTAAGTAACTGTGTTTAAAAAATTCCCAAAGTTTCCACTCTTTATGCTGGACACACTGTACACACAGCTGTTTTCTTCAAAATATTTATGTATATTTTTTTGCCAAAATGTTTTTCCTCATTTGGGAAACTTGAGTAAGCAATTATACTTATAACTTGATAAATATGATAAGATGAAGATGTACTACGGTCTTGTACAGCTTAAGTTTCTTTTTTAACCCGATAAATAGATTATAACAGTTTTAGTTGAATGACTGCAAAAGGTAGGTATTATTTCAAACACACAGATTTTTTTTTACATTAGATAATATCCAGTAACCTAGAAATAGTTGTTCCCTGGGGTAGCTCGCCCTATACAGCTTTGGGTATACTTTGTCTCGTATATTTTGTAGGAGGAGACTTCACTCGTAGTAATGGCACTGGAGGTAAGGCATGGAGAATGATGGGAAGGTTTTTAAATGCAATTTCTTCCCCAGTTAGATGATAATTTCAAATTGAATCATGAAGGGCGTGGTTATTTGAGCATGGCTAAAGCAGGCACCAGTGGATCTCGGTTTTTTATAACTACCGTGAAGACGTCCTGACTTAATGGCAGGCTGTAGTATTCGGGGGAAGTCTTGGATGGCATGGTAAGACTTCAGTGGGGTAATAATGGGCTTTCAAGTTGGGCAAATTTAGTTTAATAAATGTTGGTGGGTATGTTGGTGCAGTGTTTTTATGTTGAAGAACCTTTGCCATTTTTACTTTGTATTTATAAAATAAATCTACAATGTTTTGTTCTTGTCAGTTTTGCACTATGCAATATGATAATGATTTAGAAATTGTCCATGCAGATTTTATAGGTCTTTAAGGTAGTCCATTTTTCCAACAAATTGGTGTAGAACCTTGTTGTAAATTCACTCCTGCAGAGACCAATGCAGTGGGAGCAAGTAATATGCATACATTCAAGCCAGGGTACCAGGTGTAATGGAAATTGCTTCAAAGTTAGGAAGGAGGGGGGGGGGGGGGGGGTGGGGGGGGGGGGGACATAAAAACAATTTTATATTTCATGAAAATACAACAACTCTACACTGACATAAAATTTTAAGTCATAGCAAAAATTACATCGAATATTAGATGACATAAAAATTTAAACTTGATTTAGTTTTAATTAACTGTGGTCGCTGTAGCACCAATTGGAAAGAAAACCCTTAAACCATCACATTACAGTATTATTATTGGAAGAGGCCTGGCTAGCCCCACCCATTGCATGCGACATTAGCTACATGCACAGCTTTGGGGGAAAGTCCCATTGCCAGGCATGGCCATGGGGGTATTGAGCCTAGCGTGGCTATCACACCGTTAAAGGGTGGAGAATTCTAGTATACGAGATGGTGGGGAGTGAACGTGGCCCTTCTACCCCTAGCTCACTGTGCTATTACCAGTCTGCAGATATATGTGTGGTTTGTACGCTTGCGCAGAGTATATATTTTTAACTTATTCCTACCAGCCTGAGCACTGCATGCATGCAAACATTGATAAAAGAAGTCTACTGGGATTGGAAACGCCCCATAGTCAATGCAAAAAGGCGCGGTAACATTATGCGCGAGGTATTTAGTTAATAATCCTACCTAATATGCGTTCCAGTAAGGTATTTAGTTAAATAATCCTACCTAATATGTGTTCCAGTAAGGTATTTAGTTAAATAATCCTACCTAATGTGCGTAACCGCATCTAAAAGATGTTACAGGAGAGAGTCTGCTGATCCCTCTCTCTGGGGGAGGGATGGGCTGACCACTAGCAGAGGGTAGTTGCATCATTGATAAAAGAATTCTATACTGGGATTGGAAACGGATCACATGCGCCTGTAGAAACTGTACTAAATGCTAATCTTAGGTGTGTAACATTTGTTACATTCAGAGACGTTTCATAAAGCTGGTTACCACCTACCCAAAGCTGTATAGGGCGAGCTACCCCAGGGAATAACTATTTCTAGGTTACTGGATATTATCTAATGTAAAAAAAAACATCTGTGTTTGAAATAATACCTTTTGCAGTCATTCAACTAAAACTGTTATAATCTCTTTAGCGGGTTAAAAAATAAACTCAAGCTGCAGGTTTGAAGTCAAACTAGTCCTAAATAAACAACTATACACTGTTGTGAACCATTTCAATGGACATAATGAGAATACCATCTTCAATTAAAGAGTGTACTATATGTGTTACAAACCCTTTGCTAGACAGCCAACTGTTACTGATACAATAATAGCAATTGAATCTGGTATGTAATGTACTAGTAAATGCAAATAAGTATTATGATTGTGATCACGTATAGTTATTATTACAGGATATTCCTACAAAGTTCACATTGATAAAGCTTTAATTAGAATAAGATCCATTTAAAATTATACGTGTAATAAAGTAGCTCAGCAACTTAGAGCATTAATTACTCAAGTGTATTTGTGATCAGCCACGAATAATGCAAATTAGTTTCTTGCAAAAGCTATCAAATATTGCATGTGCACTCTAGCTATTAAATTTACTTCAAGATTAGCCAAGTATGAAACTTATTATTGACTCCAACTTCCTGCCTCAGGTCCTAATGGCGCGTACAGCAGATATTACGGTATCTGTGCCACTAGCTATCATTTTAAACTCAGCGGATCATAAAGAAATGAGGGAGCTGCAAATAATCAGATGTACTGGAACACATATTAGGTAGGATTATTTAACTAAATACCTTACTGGAACACACATTAGGTAGGATTATTTAACTAAATACCTTACTGGAACACATATTAGGTAGGATTATTTAACTAAATACCTTACTGGAACACATATTAGGTAGGATTATTTAACTAAATACCTTACTGGAACACATATTAGGTAGGATTATTTAACTTACCTTACTGGAACACATATTAGGTAGGATTATTTAACTAAATACCTTACTGGAACGCACATTAGGTAGGATTATTTAACTTACCTTACTGGAAACTTCATCAAACCTGAGGCCCACATAGTGACCACTACATTCAGCGTTAAATTTAGTCTGTGCCGTCCTCCGTGACATTATTTTGATGTACAACACACTATAAAACCACACATTAAACAACAAAATAAGCTGCATCACTCCTAGACAATTCATCAGCTAGGTGGCGGCTTTGGTGTCGATGTAGGTAGGGAGTAGGGAACATTGGGTGGATGCCTTACATAATTCAGTAAATACATCATACCCTTCTGCTTGTTTATTCTAGAGTGCAAGTCTGCCACCACCGACTAGTTATCACAGTGGCAGATAGCCTGGCACCCTGACCAAGACTGATCCCACGCTTCATGCCAGGATGATCGGAATCATCTTCTTTTCAGCTGCTATTGAGATAGAACTTGCTCTGGCATCTCACTGCACCTGAAACCATGCAACGCCATGCCAGGCAGTGCAACCCACACATCAATTAACAGATGAACCTTTGGGAGAGACGAGGTAGGATACTCCATACCATGCTAGCAAGAATTCCTGCCGCCACACTAGGTCTGCCCTAAATTCAAGATTGAGCCCAAATAGATGTATTGCATACATGTGGGCAGTGAGTGGCATGCAGCAGATCCATCATACTGGACAACCTTACAAGTGTGGTTCAGCAATCTGATTAGCGACTGTGTTGATAAATACTAACTTCTTATCGGTGTTTAAAAGTTCAAATAACATAATCACCAGTGATATTCATTATTTGACAGCCACACCTATAACCCTCCTGAATCTAATGCTTCCCCTAAGCTCTAATTCCACAAAGTAATCTTCTCTATAATCAGGAAGCATGGTCCTTGATGCCTTGGGATTTGGTATACTGCAGAGGCACAGAAGTGGGATCAGACCCTCGGTACAGTGGAGCTCATTATATGTTGATGCATAAGCAAAAATCATTACAGCATTGGTTTAGCCCTGAGAATGGTACTGGCTTTTGTCACTTGTAAATTATATAAGTTAATGAGTATATTCTATTTCCTGTCGTGGCAGTTCCTATTGCCATAGTATCGAGAATATCACTGTTAAAACAGGGTGCTTAAATAACATCTCCTGAGGTGTTTATCGGAGGCACTGTCTAGACACCTCACTTTGAGCCCCTACAACTTCTACACCAATGCATACTTTACCAAGTGAGCATCTATATATATATATAATAATAATATGCTTGTGTGTGTCAGTAACGATGGCGATCGAAGGTGGCAACTGATGGTGTGTGTATTCATGAATAATTCATGAGCTCAAACAGTTTGGTAAAGCGTCGTGAGAAGGCGAAAGGCAATTAATTATAAAAAGCTGTTGGAATCAGCAAGGTAAGGCAGCGTAGGTTTAAAAGAGAACGGAAGAGAAGGAAAAAAGTCATGATATTAGCTAACTGTAACTAAAATGCGGGTGCAATAAACAGTAAAGGCCGCTTTGGTTTCAAAAAGGAAGGCGAATGTACGAAAAAGAAGGTAGCAGTTTCACAAAACTCAAGTCCACTATCACGATAATAGGGCAGAGAGATTCAGAAGCAAAAGATGTAGAAAGGGCTGAAGAAAGGAAAGGTGGGGGAAGCTGAGATTGGTTTGAAAAAAGAGAGCAGGAGAGGGAAACTTATGTAACGTTAACCTATGGTAGAGAATGATAACTGAGCAAGATAACTTATGATACTGCATTCTTACTTTGTAATAGGTCAAGCGCCACTGTGTGGTGGGGTACTTGCTAGTATATAATAATAGCTTATACCCTTTAGTTTCTTCCTTTCAAATATCTTTTAGTTGTGACTAACTATTGGAGTAAAAGTGTTTGGAAATGTGACTATCCTCCTATTATTGCCAATAGTAGTGAAGTGGTGTATTGCATTGAATGATTAACAATAGACTCTGTTTTGTGCAGAGAGTACATAGGTCTTACATAATTTATTGCAATACAAATGACTGGCCCAGCTACTTAAATTTTAGTACCATATTAAAAGTACAGGTTTTAGCCTTTGTTTTCTGACTAATTAGTTGTTTATCAGCTAACTGATAACTAAAAAACTATTTTATTTCATTTAGTTTAATGTATTCAGGTTGTTTTCATTGAATCATTTGCTATCTGCTGCATGCCTTAGTTTAACACTGAATTACATGCACATTTGACTCATAGTCTTGATGTTTCTCAGCTATAGAACTGTGCGTCCTATTGACTGTCCATCCCATTCCACAGTCACATACGACCATGGATCCCACAACTCTAAATTTGTTTTTGTATAAGAGTCTGAGATAGTGTAAAGCTTAGCAAATGTTTTGTCTTGGTGAATTGATGCTGAGTCTATTCCCCCATCCAGTTTTAATTCCACTTTGACTCTTTGATTCAATTGTGACAATGTATTTCTAATAAATTGTACATTAACCTGCTGATTGCATACAATTATATAAAACACCTGCTATAATATAACAATCAGCTGCTATTCAAATATACATCGAAAATTACTTCATCATTTCAATGTAGTAGATAAGTTGACCTCAGAAGAATGTCATGAATCTGAAACAGACACATCACAAGAAGAATGTAACCTCCAATTTATTAATAATAATTTACATGATACTTAATACACTATTGCAAAAAGCTGTTTAAATTAAAGGAACTTTTATATTGATCAAAATAAAAATACTAGAGAGAAATCAAACTAAGTGAAAACAACAACAATAATAACAAAGACAATCATGGATAAATGAGAAAAAGACAGAATAATAGAAGTAAATTATAGCATCTTATGTCCTTAGTTTGTGTAGTCAATATGACTTAATGTTAGTCATGAATTTCAGAGACCCTGAACTTTATGACCTATGAATTGTAAATTGTGTGGATTATATAAGTTATTGTTGAGGAGGAGAAATAACACGAATAACGGTTTTTGTGTTTATAGCTAAAATTGATGAGGTAGAGACCAATAGTGCACTCACTCCTGCTAATACTGTCAGCTTTCTAGCATTTGGTGCTTGTAAGTGTTGTAACAAACACAAATATTCAGAAAATGAAGTTCTCTTGCACAATGAATAATGTAAATAATTTAATAAGTTCAAAATGTTAAACCAGAAAAAGTTTTCAATAATATTTTTAATCAACTTTAATGAAGTTATTCATGCCAAGTATTTTATTACCTGCACTCTTGGAGGAGTAGACAAGGCATACACTATAGCACTAGTGACATCATCAACTTCAAGATGCTAAGACATTGTATACAACATATTATATGCATATTATATTAGCATGTGTGTATTAGCTATGTGTGTTAATGTTGGTGTCTATGTTTTCTGTCAAAGCTCAACAAATCCTTATTGGTCAAGTCATAATTAATCTTGCCAACCCCGGCTAAACCAGTAATTTAGTTACATTCCATTTATGTGTTAGGTATATGGAAGGAAAAAATATGAATGTATTCCTCTAATGGTGCTACATTGTTAACATGCCTTGCCTCTCAAGCATGTTCTCAATACAAATCATCCAAATATACTGCACTTCTCTTTTAACAATTTGAATTATCTACTCTTTACCTGTTTGTTGTAACTGCCTGACTTACTGTCTCATGAATCCCTTATGCTTCTACCAAGTTAGAGGCTAAAATGAGTAAATTCTAATTATATGACTGACTGATAGTTTATTACCAGTAACCTTGGTGTCCCAATATTCTGATATCTCATCCGCCATTTGTCAAAAGCACACTTTCAAGCATTCTTCAATAGCATTTATGTCACCAAATTAATTGAAAAGAGAAAATCTGAATGATTTTAGCCATTTTCAAATGTGTTTATGTAGCTGAAATGCTACAACACTATAAGATTATTATTTATTTATCTGGTAAGAATACTGGAAATGTATTATTTAATATAAATAATGCTGTTATCTGGAATTTCTGGAGGCTAATTTATATCTTACTATTTTGGTGTCCTTGTAGTAGTCGTCTCTTGACTCAGCAGCATTATCTGCTTTTTTATAACGTGGCAAAAATTCTGTTTTCACTCTTCCTGGTGAAATAGACTGAAAGAAGGAATAACAAGAGATTTTGAAGAATTGTAGAGATTAAATAAAAATTCACTCACTGTAACTTTGACATTGCTGTTCATCTCTCTAAGTTCCATCCTAATTCCCTCAGTGAGTACAGTAACTGCATGCTTGGTAGCCGCATATAACAATATTTTACCAAAGATTTTGTGGCCCATCATTCTGGGGAAACGAGTGAAGAAAACATTTAATACAGCATTAATCAACTATATCATATAATCTTGGTATGATGTCATTAATAATGTTCAACACAATTAAGCTCTACATTGATATGCAAAGCTTTTGACTGTATAATTTTACACTTAGTGTAAAAGTCTGGAAGTCTATATCCTAAAATTTCTTTAAGCTGAAGTATTACCAATGTCATGTTGAGGCATGAAAGTAAAAGTTAGCTCATGTGTTTGTCAATAGCCCAGGAAAGATGACCTTGAAGTATGTAATAATTAGGCGAGCGAAGCGAGACTCTCACTAACGGGTCTCAATTCGAGTTTTTGGAGTATATATAATATATATATATATTTATGGCAAAGTTCAAAGAGGTCAATGCGTGTCCACTCCCAGAGTTCATCTTTCCGCTAATGTTTACGTTTTTTATTAAAAAACGGAGCGTACTTTGGAAAGGCGACTTGCTTAAACTAAAACCATTAGTTTATCGATTGTTAGTTTATCGATCTTTACCTGTACCATCCTTGGAAATTTGGTTGCTTACCCCTTGAAAATTATTTTATCCAATAGTCAGGTCACAAAGAGAATACAATGCAGGTCTTGTCCTGGTATATCCAGTGAACAGGTATGTATAAAGTGTTATGTGTCGTTAATAGTAATATAACTAAACAAAAATATTTAACAAAGGTTATTAACAGCTAGCATTCAAATAAAAATTTCAGTCAGACCAGCTCGCTTGCCATCTGTGCATTTGACTTACCCATTCAAAAGAAATATGTGTCCTTCATCCTTCCCTTTCTCTTTGAGTTGAGTCATGAACTCACGGGTGCACATACACAATCCCAGAATATTGACCTGAAACAGGGAGGCAATGACACATATTACCACGTTTTGTCACTTGTAATTGGCATGATTGGTCAAAAAGTGTAGGTGGATATAAATGGGCACACATTACTTACATTTTTGTACTGCAAGCGATAAAAAACCTATTTTTTCTCAGTGAGTTTCTAAATGTAAGCTATATAAACAAGGTTATTTTTAGTTTTTTGTTTGTATAATAAGACATTTGCTGAGAACACTCCATCATGCTATTCTTCACCTTAAATTATCAATAATTTAATAATTGGAATTAGCTATGCAGGGTGCCAGATTTAGCTGCAGTTTGTCAATATCTGTAAGATCTCCAAATGTGTCTGCAGTACACACTATGACAAGCAAATTCATGCTTGAAAGATAGCTGAAAGATCACTTACTCAATTAACTTAATTTGTAACTTATTATTACCCTTTCTCAACTTCCTTTGTTGTTCTAGTGACTCCATTCACCTTCCACCTCACACTCTGTGGCTATGTAATTCCCAAGTTTTGTGTATTCATATTTCTGTTTCACATGTTCAACAAATCTAGCTAGTTCTTTATATAGTCTGCTCATGTTTTGTTCTCTCAGTTGTCTATATTGAGTGCTGCAAGAATTATAACTTTTTCAATCCCTGAATTCTGAGAACTCTTCCTAATTGAACCGTTGGTTGAGGAAGGCCTAGTAATTCCTTGCTTTGTCCAGCAGATTAAATACCTGCAGGATTGATCACCTTGAAACGTGAAGCCCAGGCAGCTCTGGTGGCAGTACTATCTTTGGCAGTCTCTTACATTCCCCATCACACCACACATAATACTCCAATTATCCTACTCTACTATACCTCAACAATAAAATTTGTAGGAAAAAACTCCTCAAAAGACTTCCTAATTTTAACAAAAATACTACTACAACAGTTACTTTAGAAGACTACCTCCATGGTAAGATGACAAAACAATAACAATAGGGCAACCACAACAATAAGACTACCATAATAATGACTTGACCTCAACAATAAGACTACCTCAGTAATGACATGACCACAACAATAACGCTATAACTTCAATAGAACTGCTTCAGTAGGACTTTCTCTGATGACCTCTTGCAACCTAGAAAAACCATTGCAAATCCTCTTAGCTCAGCATTTCTTAACTGTAAAGTGGATTCATGGTGTTAATTAAATAGGATGTGCTGTAGTTATGTGCACACACCAGCCTTTCTGAGCCATCTATAAGAGATTGTTGTAACTACATTGGATGTGAAAATTGTGTTTAAGCCAGCACATAAGTAGCCCTCTATAGCATAGCCAAATGCTATAGTTACCAGACAGCTGAATGATTCCTAGCTGTCTGAGTTACCATAATTTAAAATACTAAATTGGTAATCAACCAACTGCCAATTAATAGCAAAACTTTTAATCCCTTATCAGAGCACATGTAGTGTAACTTAAGCAGTAGTCTCAAGCTGTGAAGTACCTTCCCACGACCTGGTAAGCATCTTAGCTTTGATAGTTTAAGATAGCCCAAGTTGAAGGTTTATCTTCACTCTACCCAAGTTCAATGATGATAACATGAGAAAATTGAACTATACAATGTATTTGGCTTGGATTATAAGCTGCACTATATCATCAACATAATTATTATGTAGTGCCTTGCCATAATATTTCATCGAATTATGGCTTACAGAGGTGGTACTAAGAACTCAATAATATCAATTGTTCACAAATATGGGCACAATTAACTACTAATTAATTAAGTAACTATTAAATTCTACATATGCAACCATGCACAAGAAAATTGGGCACATGTAAGGGGGGGGGGGCAACAAATATTTTTTTACTTCCACCATCATCAGTATCCAGATTTTGAGCTCTCCAAGTTTTATAGCTGTAGCTTCAACCATTGTTGACATATGTGACTTAACTGTTTCACTCCACATGTTTATTTGACACATTTTAAAGAAACATATCAATATTTTCCCTGACAGTTACATGCGCAGTGTTGTGCCCGATTTTCCTATGCATGGTCACATTATATTACCAAAACTAAGTATTATAACAAAATTCGAAAAATTTCAACCAATAATTCAATGTGTAAATTAGCTATAGTATGCAGAACACACCTCAAGCATGTCTCTCCAGTCTTCAGTAGACCCAGTGAGCAGAGGAGCCTCATGAGCCAGTCCTGCATTGTTCACACAAACATCAACACTCCCAAATACCTCAATGGCCTTCTTGAATGCCTCCTTGATCTCGTCTTCATGTCTGACATTACACTTCACAGCTAGCAACTTCCCGCAGTTTTCAGTTAGAAGAGTTTTTGATAATTCCTGAAACAAAAGAAAACACCGAGTTTCTTTAGGCAACTGAAATGTGTTATCAATGCGTGAATTATAAATATCTTTCATTGAATAAAGTATTGTTTGTTCGGGTCCATCTACAACTGCACCCTCCAACCGCCAGAACTGAGTGCAGTGCACACTTCATGAACAGAACTTATTTAAATTTGTATACGTATGCGTTTTTCTGTAGCGCATGCTGGTGTTATGACTTGTGTTTGATTTTTGTTCAGTCATTGCTACTGTCAGTTTTTGAGTGCTTGTTCAAGTTATATCTGTATTCTTATCCCTGATTAAGACTTTGAAATGATTTCTTGTGTTTGCGTGTTGCCCACTACTGGGCTGGTCCTTCGCCTGCTATAACTCAGAGCTCAGGGATTTACACACCCTGTTCATTGTTAGTAAATCGATTTGAAGTGACCACTCTGCAATGTAATAAAGCCATACTTTCATCAACACTTTGTGACATTCTTTTACTTCAATTAGCTACCTGAGCTGCTCATGATTTATTGAACCAATTCTCTCTAAAATTTCTGTTGTCAGTATACCTCATTATACAAGATAAAGCACAAGCTATCAATAGTATATTGGTCTACATTAAAAGTGAGGGCAACCTTTGTAAATAAATTTGGTAGATAAATTTGAGTAACGGTTTCTTTGCCGAAACAACAGTTGCAGATATTCAGCTCACCTCAATTTTCTCTATATTCCTGGCACATCCTACTACATTCATTCCCAGTTCGCACAAGCTCCGACTCAAAGCGTAGCCTATACCTGAAGAGGCTCCAGTAATAAGAGCAGTTTTGCCAGCCCACCTCTCCATTTGCTGCCTAGTCGACTTCTGAAGTGAAGGCTCGGGATACTGGTCCGCGGATACTGGTGGAGTCGGAGAAAATGATTTTTTTGTAGTGCGTTTGTCTCTTTTATACACGCGTGGAATCCGCGACCTTGTCCCTACCCCCTTGTCCTGACCTAGTCCGGCGTAGCCAGACCCTTTACCGAACCCTACGCTGGGAATGGGTCTGGGGACGTGGCCATACCAAATTTGTTCTGCCGCACACAATATTGCGGCGGTCAATAACCGTTAGCAAACGGGAATAGCCCTCCTCAACCACACATAGAAATTCCTGTGCGTCCTTTCCAAAGAGCTAGGTTTAGCAATCATGACTAATTTGTGGTAGAAATTCAGGTATAAAGGAGGTGGGGCTCTCACCACTTCCACATTCCTCCAGATCATAAATTTGGTACGGCCATGTCCCGAGACCCTCCGCGAAGCGCGCTACGTGGGTCTGGCTACGCCAGACTAATAGTCCTAACCTTGTCCCGAAGCTGTGTTCAGGAAGCCTGATGAACATTGGTAGCCATACCGGTAGTGTGTTTCAGGACACAAAAGGCCAATGAACCTATAGCTAGCCAAAGAAGAGAGAGTTTAGGACAGTTACATGTCAATGCATGATTTACTTTAAATTCATGTTCGTTGAATATCAACTGAAATTCATTTGCAGTTGAACCTTTCAACTGAGAACAATTTGGGACAGCTTCAGCTTACAAATCAGAGGTTATGTTTGCTTGAAAAAAGTGATAAGCGATACATTTCTACTGGAGGGGGTAAGAGGAAAATTTGCTAAGTAAAGGTGATTTACTTGTTAGAGAGTTCGGGTTCATTATCAGAGGTTCCCTAGTCTCGTGAACCAGTCCTTTTCTGGGCTGGTTAAAGAGACTAATTCACATGGAGGAAGTATGCCAGACAAACTGTACAATTTGACCACATACACAAGTGGTGACATGTTTTAAAAGTGTTCATTTGAGAAATCACTTGAATAGATTGTGCCAAAAAATTCCTATGCCACTGGTAGCTAGCTAGTTTTTTCCCTCTTTTTTCAGAGAGCAATGATTATGTGTTTGTCAACAGCTAGCTGATATAATAATAATAAGTAGATAAAGTCATAGTTAAACAATTTAGCTGGATGCATCCTTCAGTGTGATGACAGTAGGTGTGTGGTCATGGGTGTGGTCAGTAAATCACGTACTAAATATAATATAGTGCTGCAAATCAATTCTCTCTCCAGCAAACCTAAGACAATATAGCTATATCTTGTCAATAATTTATATTTAAAGCAACAAAAAATAGAATGAGTATAATTACAATAGTAATATACAATATTTGCTAAGCTACATAATGTGTGTGTGCACGTGTATAAGTTTATAGGGGGTACTCTGTAGTTTGCTTATATACTATTACTGACTTTCTGTTTCCTCTTTGCCAACTATCTCGTCTATTTTAGTTACTGCATCAGCTCCAGTTGCAAAGTCAAAGACTCCAACAATTGCTCCTGTCACACCTCCAGTCAGGCCTCCAACTGTAGCTTGGTTATTTCCATGAAGGCAAGATCAGTCCATCTGTATTTATGAGTCCAAGGCTGCAAGGGAAAAAGCCTTTCTGTAGGAACTTCTGGGACTTTCCCTACGGGTATTGCAACTATGCCATCCAGACTTTCATCCCTGAATTGATTAAAACACGTGTACTGAAAAAATGGTTTCACACATTTTTGCACTCCAACCTTTGCTAATACTTTTTCAAGTTCCATGCAATGCTCTTTGAGATGTTCCACGTACTTCCACCGATCCTCATCACATGGAAACTCACATTCCCGTACTGTATCGCTGAATGTAAGAAGAACGAGACACCAGTTCCACAGTTTCTTCCCAAATATTGCTGTCAAATTAGCGATAATGTTGCGATAATCTTCGGCAATCAAACTATTTGAAGAGACTGGCAGTGTTAAAATAAGAAGAAATGTATTCTTAGTTCCGATTTTTTTCACATCTCGAATTATAGCAGGGTCACGGCAGGAATTGACTGCGCTTAGTCCTGGAGTGTCAGTAACTGTTAGAGATATGCCATTTTTGTTGGTTTGGACTGAAGTAACTTGAGTGGTGACTGATGTAGCAGAAACTTTAGTACTAAAGTTTAAACCGAACAAGTTATTGAGTCCTGTGGATTTCCCATTTCTTGGCAGACCAGCAGCAATGACATGGAGTTCAGGAAGCTGAACTTTAGACTCAACAGAACTTGGCTCACTAATCACGTTTTCTTCTTGAAGATCAGCCATTTTACAGACTGCAAGGGATGGCAAATATGGCTACTATGATACTAATTAGGTTGAATAAAGAGTGACTTCTAGTACTATATGGAGTAATAGTAGAACTATGAGTAGTAATTGGGTTTTAAGAGATTCATTAGTATTAAAGAGCAATTAGTATGCTAATTTGAGATATTCTCATAAGTTTTCTCTCACAAGTAAGTTTTTTTCTGCGTGGTCTTGTACCAGGTAAATATTAAAAAATTTATTTTAAAAAGCCACTGGGAAAAATTTGTGGGCGTGTGGACATAGGTACTGAATAATAGTAAGGGCCAGGGAGAGAGAAAAAATAGTAAAGGAAAGATAAAGGGGAGGGAAGGAGGGATAGAGACAGAAATAGGAGAAAGGGAAAGAGATTTAGGGAGAAATGAAAAGAACAAGGAAAGAGCTACAATTAAGATATTTGAGAAGCAATATAAAACCACTTCAAAAAACTAATCATTTTTAGTGGACGTAAATGACATTAAAGCTGCAAACATAACATTTCTGTACTTTCATCATTAAAATTGATTTGGTGGAGACTGTAACTTAAATAATGAAGTTGATTTGAAACTCTCACTTATAATATGTCAATTTTTTCTTGTTGCTGTGTCATCAACATCATCTCCTGCAAGAATAAATTGAAAATTACAGGAATTACCATTCGTGTGTGAAATACTAATATTTGATTGTTTTTATTGTGTGTTGCAGTTATTTTCAATTGTTGTCTTTATAGTGTATAAAGCAAAACAATAACTTAAAACTTCATAATGATAGTTGTTAACTAGATAACTTTAATTAAATAATAGTAACAGACAAGCAGCTATTATGAAACACACAAGTGTTAGCTGAACTATTCCACAGCATTCATAAATCAAACCATTTCCCCTTAAAATTTTCATTTCATTTTTCTTCACACTAGTGACTACTATCTGAACACTAATATTGGTTTGGTAAAAAATGTTGTAATCAGAAGTAAAGCGTAATATAAAAAATATTAAAGCTATAAAAATAATAGTCTTTTTTTATTTGCTCTAAAAATATTTGAAGGTAAGACAATGTGGGGCCAGCACAATGAGAAAAGAGATATAATAAACGATTGAGTGTGGACGAAATAATTTGTAAGAAGAGACAGTTGTGTTGTTTGGCATTCCGTTGTCAAGCAAGATGATGGAATTTTTGTAAGGGCAGAGTTCACTTATTTATCATGGTTCACTCAAACTTGTTCATTACATTGTGCATTTCCATGAAAAGGACTTCATAACTTACCTGGGTAAAGGACACTGAGTGGGCAACTATTTGGAAAGAAAATGTACTTCATACAACTATGTAATTTACATAAAAATACTACATTCTTCATTTTGCTTCTTTATTGAATGCTGATGTTATTATTTGAAGCCCTAATAATCTTAAGCCTACAGAGTGAATGTAAGAGGTTGGATACACATTGGTGTTTGCTTGATAGAATACTGGATTTTACCATGTGTAGCGAAACTCAGATTAGGAGTACCTTTATATTTATCTCCAGTGTGATGTTTCAACAGGTGCATTATACAGACTCCATCATACACTTGTCTTCTTGTCATTATACTTTAAACTCTGTGTCACTCATAAGATATTTCATCATGCATGGCTTGTATGGTGACATGTTATAAACGTAATACAGTATAAAGTAACTACCAGCCCAGCAGATTCACATCGTACTTCTCCCTCCTTTTGCACTTGCTAGTGTTCAATTCAACTATATTCATTTAGACCTTGCTGGATCATTGCCTTTATCCAATGACAACATTTCTATTTAAAATCTGCTCAAGGTATATCCTTCCCTAAATTTGAGTTGAACAATTGCCAGAATTACCTTTATAGGTTGGATTTTGAGGTTCACTGCAAATACCAATAGTTTCAGTCTCAAATTTGGAGCAGCCTCATGGACAGATTTGGATTGCGCATTATCTTTAAGCTACACCTGCAGATGAATGGATGGATTGAGCAAATCCACCATCTGAAGTGTTACCAACCATTGAAACATGGAATAAAATCTATATGTACATGGAATAAAATCAAATGTGAATGTCTTATGCAACCATAGCTGCATGGTTTCATAATACTTCCTTAAATATGTGTGAACTATTCTAGATCTAACTTTATGTGCTTATTTTTGAACATGTTACGTTATCATGTGTCACTCTATTGTTAGAGAAAAGTTCAGTCGATGGACCTTCTTCAGCTAAAATGAGAAGTTTGCACTGAAGGTGTCTACACACCAAACATTCTCTGCCGCTCTAACTAATAAACTGTGCTATGTTAAGCTAACCTATTCTCATTCAAGTTAAACATTCATTGCATAAACCTCTGCAACTTCATTAAAAGGAACACATTCGAAGAAGTAGTCATAATAGCTATATGTACTGCCAATTAAATGAACCAAACAAAGTGCCAATTATAGCAGCAAATGCTCTAACTACATTGTAGTTCTCACTCACAAATATTGACATCAGCAGAGAATTTACCACCTATGAGCACAGTGGCTGTACAGCGAGGGAACTGCTGCCTCTGTCCTGGGAACAACCACCATCTAATCCTTTACTCAATGATTTATTATTATTTACTTATTCTATTTATTTACTTGTTTACTCATTTATTTGGTTGTTAGCTTGTTGTTTACCCATTGATTATTATTTATTTATTTATTTCATTATTTTGTAATTGTATGATCTTTTGCCTCGTCAGCATTTTATTTTTTGTAATTTTTGAGAGCCATAGTGATGTGAATTATATAATTCTATTTGCTAGCTGTTACTTCGACTACACACGTCAATAAACTGTATTTTTGCATGGTTTGCTAATTGAACTACGTTTAATTATAAGAGTGAGAGCGATAGACTATCTAGTGCTTTTTACGTGAATCTTGGTACTGTGAGAATGATAAGATTGCTGGCTCCAGTTATGTATGCCTGCACTTTTTATGAATTTGCTGCACATTCTATAAATTCATAGATTAAGTGATAATCTATGGATTGCCACACAATCTATAAATTGTGCAACTCATCTATAGTTTGTGCTGCACAATCTATATATTAGCATCCATATATCAATAAATCTTTACTTCTAGAAACTATTAAAATATTATGGACCTGAGTTTAAAATGCATGTTTTATACTCGCTTATGCTGTGATGAAAATTTAAGGGTGCAAAATTGAAGTATAGATTTATTGATATATATATATGGATGCTAGTCTATAGATAGTGCAACACAATCTATAGATGAGTTGCACAATCTATAGATTGTGTGCCAATCTGATTGTCGCCTAATCTATGAATTTTTAGAATGTGCAGCTTAATCTATAGATTGTGCAAATCAACAAAAGAGCAGAACATATATTCCACTGAAATAAATTCAGAAAATCATTACATCATCTAAGCCACGTTCATTCATTGTCACTAATTTGCTAGTATTTATTTTATTAAAAATAACACAAATAGCACAATTGCATGATTGCATGTAAATGTGGGCTGAAAAAAAAATTGCACAAATGTCTAATACTAGTCAATATAGCATGTGCAATGAAAACACTTTATAGTATTTGCTCTATGTTTCAGTTATGTAGTTGTTACTTCAAATTTTCTGTTAGAATATGAAGCATTTACTTTGACTGATCTGATGTTGCTTGTTAGTCAATTTTACTATTTCCCAAAAAGCGAGGTCAGTCCATTTATATTCATGACTCCAGTGTTGCTGTGGAAACAGTTTCTCAGTGGGAAAATCTTCGCGCTTAGCTACAGGTATTGCCACTATTCCATCCAGCTTTTCATTCTTATATTGATCATAGCTTGTGTACTCGAAAAAGAGCTTCACTGGTTTTGTAACGGAAATACTTTTTAGTGCTTTTTCAAGAACCGTGCAGTGGGACATTAGGTAATCCTGATAGTCCTGCTGATTGTACTCAAATTCAAATAAAGCTAAATCAGTAAATGTTAAAACAATTACAGTTCTTTCCCAAATAATAGGTCCCCAAATGCAGGATAGTTCTTTCAGCATTGAAGGATAGATTTCCGTAATTATATTGTTTGGACTCACTGATAATGTAAGTACAAGAATAACATTGTCCCCAAGTTTCTTCATGTGTTTGAGTATTGTGGGAGTGCTTATATCGCCTGCTCCAAGTCCAGGAGCATCAATAATGGTCAAAGAGACACCATGCCTTACCACACTTGTGGATATCAATGATGTAGTGACAGTACGAGCAGACCCTCTAGCAGGTAAAGTTAAGCCAAAGATGTTGTTCAAACTTGTTGACTTCCCAATTCTAGGCAATCCAGCAATCATCACTTGAAATTGTGTTCTTTCATCAATTAATTCAAGGTGTTGCCTACTACACATAAAATATGCAAGATTATGAGCCAAGGACATAGGCAATGGAGTTCAAGAGGGTTTTGCAAAATCTCCCTGTCAAATACAATTAGCTATGATTATTCATGAGTTTCAATACATTAATTGAAACTGGCCCCGTAGTTCTATAAGTTACAAATCTTGGTAGTCAAAAGAAATGTAAATCTACAATGACTCACTTGTACATCACTGGTAGTCCCTATTCTACTTAGAAAAAGAAAAGACTTAAAAAATTCGCAAATGTTTTTTAGTAAAAGAGCAGCTACAACTTCAAATATTTAAGCTTATACATAATTATGTCTGTGTAAAAGTGAGTGGGTCTAGGAAAAGGGACCTTATGGCACAAACAAACAAACAAAATCTTTATGCTAATAAAAAGCTATAATTTATCTAATCTTAGTGTTAAAATACTGGACGGTAAAACCTTCGACGCGCAGAGAAACTGGCAGTTGAACTGGGCAGTATTCAGCAAAGCAATTGAACTAGAAATCGAGAAAACATAAATTGAATTGCCACTTCTGGTATGATTAACGTTTCCATATACTTAACGGTGTACTCTGCATACGCAATTACATCGTGCAGCAGCTTTTTAACAGGGACTATAAACAAAGTTTTGCATCAAGTTCTTTTTAGCTTTCATAGCGTCTCAAAGCCAGTCTTGTCGGAATCCTTGGCTACTAGCTACAGAATAAATGTACTGAATGCAGTGGTGATGGAAGTGGGTGGGGGGGGAGGGGGAGGGACCTCAAAATATTTTTTCATGTATTTCTGTGAATTCCTTTGCAAAGTCTTCCAGTTCAGTGTTGACTGCTTTGACTTTATGAATATCCATCAAAATAGCATCATTAAAGAGCTCTAATTTTATTGGGACTATACATTCTCCATTCTTCTCTCTTTATCCAACAAGCCAAAGAAAACTAATTTACCCAATGACAGCAGAAAACACTAACTATGTTCTGTAGTCAGTACTGATATTATGATTTGGTTTTGCAAATAAAATGGAATTCATGAGGAAATCTGAGCTAATCAGTATCATGAAAGTCAATCACAAAGTGTAATATTATGAGCATATACAAAAAAGAAAAAGAAAAAAAGAAAAAGATAAACATATTTATTTGGTTGGGTAAAGTAAATGTTCTAGCTTCTATTCACCTAGTTTAGGAAGGCATCATTCAAGGTGTGATGTAATGCCCCCCCCCCCCCCCCCCCCCCCCCCCGATCTATGGCTTGAGGGCACAAGGGGGCACACAGTTGATTTAGTAATGGCAATAATTAATTTTGCATCAGACTTCAATGCTGTCCTGATAAGAGAAGCATAGCAAGGAAAACTCACTAGTAGTCCACACAAAATTCTAATTCAAGCACTTAGCTAGCAAAACTACTGAGCTACTACTGAGCATAAAGCAAAAAAAATTGCAGGCAGATGGAAAATATATCACATGATCACAACATCACAATAGGTGCACATGCACAGCTAATACTCATATAGTTTCCATTGCAGAAAAACTGACTGATTGATTGGCAGACACAGTGAGTAACAACCATCATGTGCATGCATGCTATGGATTAATAACCACTTGTTCAAACATCTATCAATACATCACAAAATGTGCCTGCACAACTGTAATAAAATATCTACCACAAACATCTAGCTAAATATGGTACATACAGTAATACAAGCAAAAGCTGACTTAATGCTTGGGTATTTAAATAAGGGACTTGGGCATATAATGAATGTCATTAATTAACAAGCATTTAATACACGCCAAATACAAGCAAAATAAACTTTTTCAGTTACTTTGAACCCTCTGATAGACCATATATTTTGTCCTTGATTAGACCACACCTTTAATTAAACATGCCTGATTTAGTGAAATCACCTTTTCTTAGTTACAAGTCATCGTTTCAATTAATCACCTTCATTTCCTTACTTGCTTTCTACAGACTGTGATGACACCTCACCAGCCCATTACCAACCCAGCTCAGTTACTGTTATTCGCGAACACATACACTGTCGCTGTCATTTAGTCGCTGTCATTACTGACACACAAGTGTATTCTTCTATAGATGATGATGCTACTAGTTTTGGAGCAATAACCTATTTGATATATTTTAACGAACCAACAATATGAGTCTATATAACAACCCATTGCTGATTATAATCCAATTAGCAATATTTGTATTGCTCACAACATCAGGTCTGTATCTAGGAAAAATTTTGCTGGGGGGGGGGGGCGAATGTTCAATGTCAGTTGTGTATAGCATAGGCAAACTTTTATAATATACATGTATATACTATATAGATATGCATTATTTTTATATATGTAATATATAACTAATAGCAGGTGGCAAAAGCAGCTTGGTTTTATTAAACCTAAAAAGGTATAATTAATAATATTTGATTTTTCATAGAGCCCGATATTTAAACCAAGCTTTTTGCCACTATGTATTCCAATAAAAAGTAAGAATAATACATTAGGAGAACTTTGGGTGCTTAATAATGTTTTACTTAATCAGTCGCTTTTTATATACGCTGAATCCATGCTAAGTGCTATGTAAACTAGTGATGTGCTTGAGCACAAATGGCAAGTAAGCCTGTCCACAAACGAAACATTTCAAAAGAATCTATGAGTCCATTTCTAAAAGTATAAGTGCGTAGCCGTTGTAACCATTATATACTTTAGCTAACAAATACGGAACTACTTTCTTACCTCAAGTACCCGAGTACATAGTCTCTACTATGTCATTCTGACTGTCTGAATTACCAGTAGCTTTTGACAACACTCACAGCTACTAAAAAATGCCGAGGTTAAAAAACAACAACATCTAGTAAAGGGTTTCATTATCACAGTAACTATGACTTGAACAAAAAACAAAAAACAAGAAGTTCTAAAGAATTACTGCACAGAGTTGAGTCTAACAGTAAGTTTTTAAGACCTAAGTGTGTCTTGTGGCATTCAGAAACAACCTAATATGAAGGGGTAAACAATTGAATTTCCTTGAAAGATACGTGATCGCTAAACCATGGAGATAAGGGAAGGTAGACTACCAAGCAAACACAAAAAAGTGAGGGTCAAAGTACAAAATGACATACGTACATCCACACAAATATATAAACAAGCAAATGTCCCGATTTTCATTGCGTTACCCCTGATAGTGTCTTGAGCTCCTTGACTACCACTGATAAAGCAAGCTACGCTACAACTATTCTTTTTATCCGTAATGTACTTATTTAGATAACTTATAATACTACGGGCCTATTATAATAGTTCACTGTTTGTGTACAGCTCACGGTAGTGGTTCGAAGCCTGGTTACACGAGAACGATATAGCGTTAGCAGTTTATCGCTTATTGCTGATAGTCAGCAGTGTTCAGTGAATTTATTAATGGAACACATAGAGCATCAGACCAATTATTAGTTTTGGCATATTTCCCCCTTCTTTTTCGCTTTTTAAAGAAAAAACAAAAGTAGGTGTGGCTTTCTTGCGTTTCTATGAAATCCGAACCCCCCTGTGCAAACTCCTGGCTACAGGCCTGTGTAGATACAGTTAGAAGTCTGGTGTGGCTCTGCATGAACTGCAATATCTAGCTACTATACAATTATCGAAAGTTCGAGGACTAGTGAAGAAAATAGAGGATCCTAAATAGTTCATGCACAATTTTTATAACTTACAAATAATATCTCTACTTCAATTTTTAACTAATGGATACTGTAAAAACTACTTCTTATAGGTTTCCAAATGTGTGTGTTAAATTTATCAAATCAGCAAAATTACCTGGTAATTCATTCCTTTTAATCTTATTTTCCAAATATTCCAGCAAATATGTAGCACTGGGCCTCTTCTGTGGATCATCGTTCAAGCAGATTATAGTCAAATCGTACAAACAGTGGCCACTTCCCATGGCTTCGAGTGATCGACTTCGCTTTTGCTGCTCGATCATGCCTTCCTTTTTTTCTTTGTGAGGTATGTCATAAACTTCAGGAAATTTTTCAATTATTAAGTGAAGAGTGAGATGCCCAAACGAAAATATGTCAACTTTTGGTGTACATTGTGCCTTTTCCAACAGTGTTTCTGGTGGCATATACCACATTTGACCTGGTACTCTTGTGTGGTGTGATGCCATCATTGCTTGTTTATTCATCAACTTGGCCATTCCAACATCAGTTATCTTTGCTTGATTGGTGACAGTTAGAAGAACATTTCTTGCAGTCAAGTCTCGATGTGAAGATACACTAGTCCATTAGCAACATCTTTGAGAATTGACAGCTTCAAAGACAGATCAGGCTGAGAGTTCTTTTCAAGAAAGTGTATGAGATCACATTCAAGTTTCTCCATCACAAGAATTAGGTCTGTTTTACTGGCATCTCCATAGTAAACACCAATAAATTTGACAACGTTTGGATGTTTCAACTGGCTCAGTAAAATACATTCTTCTATAAACTTTGCAGCTACTCTTGTCCTCTCTTCTACGAACATTGTGTTAAGAAGATAGTGTGAGGTTTTTTTGCTATAAATACATTTTCTCCCATTTTCACTTCAAATACACATCCATAAGAACCAGCGTTGAAATTCGAACCGTCGTTCATCTTGATTTCCTCTACTCCTTCTAGTTCACACCCAGTTAGACTTCCACCAGTGGCCATACTTCAGGGAACAAAAATAGCTAAAGAGGAATACTGATAGTACCCGTACAAAACACGCGATCCACCCGTAGGTGGAGTCTTGGGGGACCACACACTTTTACCGGACGTATAGCGGTTGTGGGTAAAGGATCTGGATATCTAGCTCTATGTGCACTTTCCCGCTGGCTCTGAAGGAAGCGTAGCTACTTCCGTTCAAAAGTTACGGTTTTTCTCCAACTCAACTTGGACATACTATAGACTACCGCAAGGGACTAAGAATGAAACCAATTAATCGCTAAACCGCTATGTGCTAAACGTATTATGCTGGCATAATTTTGAGCATAATAAGTGATTTCATAGATGCTAGCATAATTTTAGTATAATAATAGGTAGTATTTGAAAAAAAAAGAAGTTTTTATGGTACTATAACATTGACTATTTTATGTAGTCTTTCAGAAAAAGCTGGTTTTGTGACCTTTTTGAAATTAAGTTTGAGATTACTAAATACCCTCCTGTAGAAGATTCAGCCTTGACAGCTGGATAATGTGAAATTGACTACAGAAGTTTTTTACTAGATCATAAATTTCTGTTGTATGTGTGTATTCCTCAGGGCACTTTTGTAATGTTCTAAGTAAACAGCATTTGTACTTTGTTCATGTATACAGAATCTCACAATAACATTTTAGTTTTTCCAAGGTTTTTGCCAATTTCGCACAATTATAACATACAACTCTATATTCTCTGGTAGCTAAATAACGTAGCCATGGGTACACTAAAATGCCATCGATGTCATTATTTGCCAAATGCTTGGATAGCTCTTTTTTTATGGATATGGTTTTAGACGAAGTTGCACAAAGAGGGATTCTATCACAACATCTACTGAAGCAATAGTGAGCCAAAGAAATGCTTCAAGCTTTGCTTATAAGCAGATGGACAATTCTCACAAGCACTGCTAATTGTACCAGGATCAAGAGTAACAGACTTGTCTAGCTGCTTGTCCTCCAAGTCATAGAGCCTTTTTTTTGGGTATGATTGGTTTTAACTGTTTCAATAGATGCAGAAGTGCAGCGCTAAATTTCATTCATGATGGAGGTCCGGTTGTGTTTTTTTTTTTTTTTAATTGGTAGAACACAGTGAGTGGAAGGAATGCATTACAGCAAATACTTAAGTTCCCATTAATACATTGAATACACTTTAATCAAAAGAATAAGTAGGTGGGTAATATTCATTCATTCTGCAGGAGCCAGCAGAGAGTACTTCTCATTCTTTGAACTAAACCACACTACTATCTAGTTGTATTTATCTTCTGTTCCAATGAAATTGAAACCATTATGGGTCTATTTTAAGGTTAGATCTCTTGATGTATCCGAACTTGGCACAATGAAGACCTTTCACTTCATTCCGACAGACACAAGAGTTTCACACCCTATCAGTCAGGCTGGTATACACGTAGCTGCAATGTGCTTGCATTGCGTGCTCTTGAATCAGAAATTTTTGGTGGTGCTAAACAGCAAAGCACCTCCTCATTTACGACCTTATAATAGTGGTCAATACATTTGGTTTGTTGTTTTTTATAATTATTTTAGAGACGATATTTTGGTCATAGAATAAAGGGAGTAGGCAGGATTAGTGGCCACACCCAACTATGCCCAGACCACACTTATTATATTATGAATACAATAACATCAGCAAGCTAGTACACTCATTTATTCATACTTTTATAACAACCATAATTTTAGCTATTTGATTAGCTTTTCTTTCCTAAGCAATATGAAAGGTAATGTGTTCAGTCTCTGTAGCTATAGCTGATGATCTTATTTAGTAAACCACGACATATACTTCACTAATTGTCTCTTTTTATTGCAATCATTTTACCAAATTAATGTCAAGAAAATTCATTCTAGCATTGCTGCATTCCTTTCATTTCATGTCAGTCTAATATTGTGGTTTTTAAGGCAGTATTGAGAGGTTTTAGATTGTAACATGAGAAAAGATCATATAATATACAGTCAATCAAATTAAAGGTAGTTTAAAAATTATTTAATTTTATTTCAGCAATAGAGACTACCATGAATTACATTAGCCCCCAGTTTTACACCCCCTCTTACCCCCCGCCCCCCTGAGAATTTCAAGATGTATTAATAATGTTTCTCAACAATGGGAGGCAGATATATGATAGATGGCTGACCAATTTGGGTGAAGGGTTCAAGGTACGACTTGATTCACTTAAATATGTACATCCATTTCCGTTCTTTGTTTTCTTTTCTTTTTTTTTAAATCTTTGTGATGCTACTTTTGCATTTGGCCTCTTGAGCATAATTCTTGTTGTAATCCAGACTGACGTAAATGTAGTTCTTGAAAAAGATTAAACTCATCACACATCACTTAAGTATTTAAAACTTAAGAGCTGGCATTGTAGCCAGCTATCAATGTTTGTCTTTTTGTTGTTTTTGCTGTTGTTGTAGTATTTTTTTTAACTTCGCTATATTTTACCTACTGGTTGTAGTAATCATATTGTTGAGAAAAAGGATATAAGATTAGTACATTATTTGTCATCTCTGCAACTTATATCATATAGTGCTACAGTTTCTTAAATTTTAGCTACCTGAAATTTAAGATTCACACATAATTAAGAAATTGCACTACCAAAATTTAATATTAAAACAGACCAAGAAAACTTTAAACTTAGTATTGACAAGACAATTTTATATAAAATATGTAACATCCACAGCTCTAGTGCTCTTTCAGTAGTGAAAAGTTCAAACCTAAAAAATAAACGTTCACTGCATCACAACAATGCCATGGTTTCCAACTACGTATTTATACTATGACAAACAAGACCATTCAGTTTCAATGAAGAAGTTTTAAAATCTGAGATTGGAGATAATTCAAAAGTAAGAGGATTGCTGGACTAAAAGTCATTCTTGCAATCTTCTGTAACCTAATTTTTAAGCTATTAAAACCTGTTAATCGGTTCCTTCCTGAATATCAATTAATGAATGTAGCTTATCAGATGCCGCAGATATGAATTAGTTGTAGCCAAGCCAATTTATAGCAATCATAACTAATGAATTGATAATGCACATAATACTTGTATACCATCACTATGATAAGCCTGATATATTGCCTTTCTCTCAGTTTACATAGTTACTTGATGTATCAATAATAATAATAATAATAATAATAATAATAATAATAATAATTATTATAATAATAATAATAAAAACAAACCACAATGAGAGCTGCTGGGGATAAGATTCTTCATAATCTGCAACTACTAGCTATACACACTACATATGCTAAATGTGTGGTTCTATTCAGGAGCAAAAATGTGTAGAATTATTGAAGAAAAGAAACAACAATGATAGAATACTCATAAACATTGCAATTTCTGACCAACTACAGAAATAAGTTTAGTGGAACCATAACACAATATATAAATCAGTGAATCTGATCTAACTGTAATGCACTCTAGACCGATACTTTATCTTTATGCCTTCCTCTTTTGAACATGTGCCTTCCTCCTTTGAACATGCAAATGACACTGGAGATGTTACTTACACAGGTTGTGATACTGTACCTCAAATTTGCTGGATGTGTGGTTAGATGCCACAAATGAAATTAGAATATTATGTGTTTGCATATGTGTTTTAGTATCTGAGTGTGTGTGCATGTGTGTGTGTGTGTGTGTGTGCAGAGTTTGTGCGAAAAAGTGATTACATCATCCATTTAAAAGCTTATCATAATGTGATGATCCAGAAACATTTAATTATTAATTGAAGACTTTTTTCATCATACACAGTGCTCAAAAGCTAATCAACTTGTTCATATGTTCCTTTTGAATTCATCAACTGACTAGCTACTTCCACTAAATAAAATCTTGAAATTCTTACATCTCACAAAACCTTTGGTGGTTAGTAAATTCATAGCTTTGGTTAACCACACCACTATTCATTGCCAGTTCAGATAAAACTTCTTCCTCTGAGGAATCCCAACTGAACAAACCCAACTGCAGTATTAACAGAAAACACACAAAAAAATAGTAATCAAAAGTTTAGTACAAGTAATAGTAATAATGAGATGACCAATTGAAAGTGAGAGAATTCTGAGGAGATTAGCTGGGAGAAGTGTCTACAAGTAGTGCTGCTCAAGTAACTCTGCTGAAGAGGTGATCATTCAAATTAGAGTTACTATGTAGCCTTCAGGAGCAAGGAATCACGTAACCAGCTCTTTGTTCAGAGAGAAACTAGAAATGTAGAGTAATGTATGATAGTAGTCACACTCTCATAAACAACTTCCTATGTCTTCAACTGTACATAGATAGTTTTGCCATTTCCTCATGAAGACAGCCAGCTCCTAGTTCAATTTGGACTAATATAAACTATGTGGTGTGCTTGAGCACAAATGGCGAGGGAGCCTTAAACTACACTATTGTTAAATGATTAATTTTAACAACTAACACTCAAGCTACTAAATAAAGTCGATGCAATTTGAGTTATTATCAGAACCTTTCAAGTCTGTGTTTTCAATAATGACATTTGATTGAGTGGATGTAGAGCATGGTTCTCCGGTAGTTGTATTCTTGAAATTGTCTTTGGTTTCATGTACAAACTCGTGAACACTAGAAGATGCTCCCCGCAACTGTGTTTGAATTGAAAAAGAAGCAACAAAATCAAGTCACGTTATTTCAATTTTTCTTTGTGATATTCTTAATAGTAGTTGTAACGCACAATACTTTCACACAACTGAACATACCTACGCAAGACTTACCTTCGTGGTTCGTCTAGTGGACAATGAATTTTCGGGTAAATGCTGTTGAGTAGGGTTATAACTTTGACAATTAGCGTATTAACTTACCACCGCCACTAACTCGAATAGAAATGGAGCTCCCATAAATTTTTGTGCTTTAACTGCACCCGCAAAACCATTCAAAGCGGTAAATCAATTCAATTTCTAAGGTGATAGGGGTAATGGTCGCTAAACCAGAGGATTCTGTTTAGTGAAGTTTGGGACGGGGTCGAACGCCGAGCGAACCCAAAAATACGGAGGGTCAAAGTACAAAATGACATACGTACGTCCAAACATATATATAAACTAGTGGTGTGCTTGAGCACAAATGGCGAGCGAGCCTGATGTTAGGTAACATAAAACTAAGTATTGTTACTATGTTTTAGCTTAGTTCATGCAAACACTATAATAGCAGTTATGACCTTTTATTCCAGCAAACAAATACAAAATCACTCTCTTACCTGATTAATGGTAACTTCTGTAGTATCAAACATCAACCATTCTGATAATCTCAATCACCAGTAACTCTTGTTCCTCAGCTACGATAACAAAATAAACCGGTGTTATTATTTGTACTTTTAGCCAACAAATATGGAATTACTACTTACATCATTCTTGAGTATTGATAACTTCTGATTGAAGTTACTTTGACCATCTGAATTACCTTGAATCCTTGACAACAAGCTCTCACCTACAAAAACAAAAACAATAGATTTTAGCACACAAATACAAAATTATTTTCTTACCTCATTTCCTTGAGCAGTGGTAACTTTTGTAGTACCAAATTTGAGCCAATCTGACTATTTGAATTTACCAGTCACTGTTGACAAGCTCTTAGCTACAAAAAAGAAAGGCCAGAGTTATTTTGCATATTTAGCTAACAAATATGGAATTACTACTTACCTCAGCTTCCCTCGAGAAGTATAGTAGCTTCCTTAGCATTAATACTGCGGCATTCTGACTACCAACAGCTCTTGACAACCAACAACCGGCACTCCGTATCCCCCCTATAAAACGGCGAAGTTTTGAAATTAAGTCTGGAAAAGGGTCTTCACTGCCATAGTAACC
>WLWD01002886.1_pt1 | contig 45061 bp, 37 predicted proteins | sample 6712731 | NCBI WGS metagenome assembly WLWD01 (sample SAMN12718690, study PRJNA576275) | sponge metagenome | isolation source: marine sponge | host: Mycale hentscheli | place: New Zealand: South Island, Marlborough, Capsize Point | collected 2014-11-01 | reverse complement strand
CCAGTGAGTACATTGGCCGGTTCGGGCTTATTGAGTGTTGCCTGAAATACATAAAAACTGGAATTGTAATTTTTTGATGCATTATACTTATTCAAACTAGTTAGTAGTCCATGTAACAATGGTTGTAGTAATTTTTTTGAATGATACATTTATATACTCCTTAAACAATCACTATACAATTCTGATTTAATTTGTAATTTTAATATCTACAAATAACATGCTATAATTTCAGAATCTTATGAGTTTCTGAGTTAGCTCAAACAGTTAATAATAGCTTACCATTCTTGATGTAGTCTCAGATGTATGCAAACTTGAATTATCTTTTATTTCTTTACAATTCTGCATGAGACGAGACTTCTTTTTATTAGCTTTCTGCAAAATTCAACATGGTATCACAGATAATAACATTAAGTTACTTAAATAATAATTATTAGCTAACTTGTTAGAAAATATGTGGGTAAAAAATAGTATTAGCTTGCCTTATACTTTGTTCAATACTAATTAATTGTACTTTCTTTATTACCAACTGGATAAATAGATCTATACTTTACAAGCCCAATTCAGCTTTTTAATGAAGTTCATCTACACCTTACAGTGTAAAATATTCTGCAATTTGTAAACAGACAAAATATGTGCTTGTGTGCATGGAGAAACTGCATAAAACATTAAAAGTTATTTTTATAGCAGTAATTTTATTTGTATTTTGTACAGAGGAAACAACTAAATAGAGCATGTTGTGTCTTAAAACTGAATTCCACACTGGCTTGCAGCTTATGAACAAGCAGTCCTTATCAAAGTAATGTTTAGGTAACAACTATCGTAAACAAATACACACATTAGTAATTTACCTTCTGCAAATAATATAAATCGTTCTGATGGATGCCTCTGAAATAATAAGCACACACCAACATTTTATTACTGCTCAAAATTATGTACATGTACTTACGGTCTTGAATTTAGTTTGCAATTTCTTTGGAAGTAGAAATGTTTCATTAAATTGCAGTGTCCAAAGATTGTACACAGTAACACATACACAAAAATAACCGAAATTGATGCCGTTGCCACAATAAATCCAATTGTTATAATAGTGTTTTGGGATAGGGGCGCTGTGGTAGTTGGCACTAAAACTATTAAAATAAGGATAGCGTTTTTACCTGTTATTAATGACCATGTAACTAACCAGTCACAATGGGGCACAATACTGATGAATTGAAATCAGAAATGTTCAGTACAACAGATTGACTGCTAATTTCTTCCAGGACATCATCATTACCAGTGATGTTGTTAATATTAACAAGAACTGTTTCGTTTGGTTTGATGTTGCCTTCAGCAATTTCTGTGTTGTTATCTTCCATAATGACATAGTCACATCCCATGTCTATACAGCCACTGACATAATTGCAGGAGACTTTATAAGTGTTGTTTTTTTCAGTCTGACAAATGTTTATTCCTTGTATGCAGTTTGTCCCTAGAATTTAAAATTAATTTGAGGGCATTATTAGCAGCTATCAAAAAAACTAGCAAGTAGCCCACCCCACAGGCATGTTAAGTTTTGCAAATTGGAAGTGCAGTAGCACAAACATTTCCCTTTCCTGCTTTCTTTCTTCCTGAGCCATCCCAGTTTTTTTTCTTCCTTTCTCACCTGCTTCAGTTCTATTGTTCCTGACCCTTGTGCTATCATGTTTCTTTGCTTTTTCTTTACACCATGATTTGTGGTGAATTATGGTTAGCTACTATTGGTGAACACTCTTTACCAACTCAGTAGAGCAATTGAGTTATTAATGAATACAGACATCCAGTGTTCTAGCGGGGGGATGGCCGGGGCAAGGCCTAGGATAAATAGGAAAGAACGAAAGAAGTGGATACAATAAGTTAACTAGTGGTGTGCTTGAGCACAAATGGCGAGCGAGCCTTAAACTACACTATTGTTAAATGATTGATTTTAACAACTAACACTCAAGCTACTAAAATAAAGTTCGAGTTTTTTAATTAAGTTAATGCGGTAAAGGGGTTTCAATTCCATAGTAACTGCTCCCAGCAACTGTTTGAATTGAAAAAGAAGCAACAAAATCAAGTCACGTTATTTAAATTTTTCTTTGTGATATTCTTAATAGTAGTTGTAACGCACAATACTTTCACACAACTGAACATACCTACGCAAGACTTACCTTCGTAGTTCGTCTAGTGGACAATGAATTTTCAAGTAAATGCTGTTGAGTAGGGCTTATATAGCTGTGACAAATAGCGTATTAACTTACCACCGCCACTAACTCGAATAGAAATGGAGCTCCCATAAGTTTTTGTGTTTTAACAGCACCCGCAAAACAATTCAAAGCCGGTAAACAATTCAATTTCTAAGGTGATACGGGTAATGGTCGCTAAACCAGAGGATTCTGTTTAGTGAAGTTTGGGACGGGGTCGAACGCCGAGCGAACACAAAAATATGGAGGGTCAAAGTACAAAATGACATACATACGTCCAAACATATATCTAAACAAATAAACAAACATCCCCGATTTTCGATTGTGTTACCCCTGTAAGTGTCTCGCTCGCTACGCTCGCTCGCCAAATAAAGCACTCTTTTACTACACAGTTAGTTCCGACAGTGTAATGGTATGTGTGTGTACCAGCAAAGTTGAGCTTGAATCCGTGATGAGGTATGATTTTTCTCTGTCATTTTGTTTGTGTAAAGTATAGAGCAGACTGTACTTTAAGCTTTTCTCATTTATGCAATAATGACACTTATCTCTGCTCAGCTTATGAATTACTCATGCATACACAAAGCATCGTCGGTCAGTGTCGTCATCATGATTGACACACAAGCTACAAGTGTATCATTATAATATACATTTTTTGGAACTGTTAAGTTGATGAATTTCACCATAATAAAGTATAGAAGGTTGAAAATGACCTTATAAACAATTATTTTATCTCAAAAAAATGTATGTTTAATTCCTAAACACACCATGAATCACATTATAGCAAAACTTTATTCAAGCCTATTTAGTGTATTTCTATAAAATTATGGTTACAATTAAAGTATTTTTGCAAGTTATACCATACCTTAGTTTACAATTATGTGCTCTTACTGAATAATACAGAAGCTGATTTTCTTGCTCCTATTTTATTTATAAACCGGACTGTAAAATTGTATGTAGAATTTCCTTTTAAATTGTGAAGATCCAGTGTCGAGGCTTGGTATGCAGTAGCTTGAGATTCAAATGTCGTATTAGTATCATTTGACTGAACTACGAGGATGAGACGAGCATCATTGTCATTTACCAAACAAGTTTCTGGTATCTAACATTGAATAATTATATCATAATTAAATTGAGACCTTTCTTCACTTTATAACTGACATTGACATTAACTCTTAGAGTAAAAATTTCATCCATCTTTGATAATTTGTATTGAATTTTGCTTTCTTGTGGCATATATGGCAACCTTCCTTCAAAGCAGGAATTATTACCTTGACCTTGAGGGTATTTTGTTTCTACGCATACTTGGAACAGATCACATGATTTGTTGTTCTCTTGTAGATTAAAATTATGCTTGGTCTCGTTGTACACTTCAATACTCTGATTGTGGGGGATACTAGGACTCATGAATGTCAGTGTTATGGTAAATGTGAAATTACTGTTTTCCATTGGATAACTCCAGGAGGAACGTAATACATTATTTTCAACTTCAACAGATAAATTGGTTACTGCACTTACAACATATAAGCAGCAAATTTTGGACAAATTAAGATAGTTATGAAATCACATAAACAATTGTTATAGGTTACATTACCTAAAGTGCTAAAATATGCAATGTTTTCATCTATATTTATTGAATACAATGTGGCTGGACAAGCTGTTGCTTATTTCCTGTTTAAGCTATTTCATTCAGCTAAACTATAAAAACTCCATATGTGCACTTTACTCTATATCTAATCTCACCTAATCACTTTTATATTATTCAGTATATATATTTGTGTGCTGGATTGTAGATAGTGAAATTTTATAAACGTACTAATTAATGGAGATTATGTTATTTATCCAATATAAAACTGTACCTTGAGCAGATGCTAGTGTTGTTGTGAACAATAAATTCAAAGCGATTGTCAAATCTATCTTCATCTCTATAGTTTTGCATTAATCATCAGATGCAGCTAGCTGGTAAGAATGTGAATTGTGAATCTGTCTGCTATACTGAGCTCCTATTCATTCCCATAGTAACAAGATTACCGATCTATAGTGTATTTATCCATCTATTCTTAAGTTATTATCTTGTTTCTCTTTATTTAGTTCTTGCAATTCTTTTAATTATAAGTTGGGGGGTTGTTTTGGGGGAGTTAGCGTGGTGGCCAAGTCCGCTCTCCTCGCTACAGTTATTGGATTAAATAGCGTGGTTCGGTGTTGGAAGGAAGCTATTCACAAAGCAAATGCTATTCCTGGCGGATATGCAACGCTGTAAAATTCATACAACTTACTTAGTGTCGCGTAGCCAGACTCTTTACCTACCGCTACGCTGGGAAACGGTCTGGTGACATTAGTACATTGTGCATACCTGTTCAACACACCCTCCAGATCTCAGGGGGGAAGTTGCGGTTCCAGTCGTGGTTGTCAGTAATTTAACCGCAGCCACTTGATCAACTCTTTTCCTAGTCTGGCATAGCCGACCCTTTACCTTCTCATAAATGGGCGTGGGTGGAAGCTCCACATCGGATACACTTGCTTGTTACAATAAACATTTTCAAGAACAGAAATCCTAATCTGTGGAAGCCAGTGGTTTTAATCGAAATCCCGAAAAAGCAGAAAGAGAGGTGAATCTTGTCAGCATTGACATCCGACAACGTCAACATTGACAGCAGGAAAAAAGTATATATTTTCAGTGTTTCTATTCCTATACAACTTTGTGAAGAAAGAAGAGGTCATGTAACAAATTCAAACACATACACAATAATAATTATATAGTGATGTGCAGACATGCTAAAAATATAGGGAGATTTGTAGCAAATCGGAATACTGCCTAGCCCAAATATCTTATATAGGCAAAGCTTCATCATCATCATTATATTTATTGTTATTATTACTATTATTATTATTATTATTATTATTATTATATATTATAATTATTTTATTATTATTACCATATCACGATGGTGACAATTGCCTTTAACCACAATGGTTAGGAAAGTAATTGACAGAAACTTTTTCTAAATGTTCTGTTAGGGCTCCGCATCAGCTAATTTTTTTTACCTAAACCAGGATATTGCGATTATTGTAGGATTATAAATCACACAAAAGTTCTGACAAAATATACCTGCACGGCATAGCTCTCACTTCAAACCTTACTCTATTCAGCTTGCAAGGACTCATGAAATTGTAATTTTTTGCCTTCCTCCTCATACAACACATGAGTGTCAGCCCCTGGGCACCAGTTATTTTCGTTCCCTAAAGTCACATTGGCAAAACTCTGTCCACAAGTTTTATCAGGTGAATTCACAAAAAGTGATTTCAAAATTGAACTTCTGTTCTGTGTTTAAGCCAGCTTGGCTAGAAGCGTCAAAGCCTGCTAATCTGATTAATGGTTTCAAGAAAACTGGAATCTATCCTTTCAATAGGCAAGCTATTCAATCTGCTGATGGTGAAGGTGAGCTAAGAATAACAAATGTACAAATGTTCTCTCAATTATTTGTAGAACTGATACATAACTGTTATAGTTGACAAACAAACACATATATACACAGCTGTAATGAACACATTATGCATGAAGACTAACTGTAGGGGGTTGCTAGATTTATTAATATTTGGCTGTTATTTTTGCATAATATTGATTGTTTATCAAGCCAATGATAATTTCATTATAATGAAATATATCAAGTTAGCTGATTTCCATGAATTGTTGCTTTGTCCTGCTTATATAATGTATAATGTGTTTCGCTTAGCTATCAATCACAAGGCTATTGTATATGATTAATTTTTAACCCTTCAAAATGTAGTGGGTGAATATTACTCTCTCAATCTACAATAATTTATTATTAAATGTTTTGCTATTGTTTCAGTTGAAGAGGTTACTACCAGTTACTCATCAAGTAAGCCTCAACTAGAGACCCCACCTGAACTGGACACACCAGGAGGAGAAGACATTGAGGTGAATACTGTGAGAATTTATTTGGAGTTCACTGTAAAAGAACAATTGTTGTTTGAACGACGGTACGAGGAGGGCTACGATGTGTGTGACGACAGATATTTTGCCTGGCTTGTACAAGAGTGAGGGCTGTCACCATGTTCTTCAATGATTATGTGTCCTCAAGTTGATATCCATCATTGTCAGATCATCCACTATCTCTGGATCCAACCATCAATACTCCACATACCTCGAGCCCACTTGTGTCTCCGGGTTCAGCAGTTGGGACACCACCCACCTCGAGCCCACTTGTGTCTCTAGATTCAGCAGTTGGGACACCGCCCTCCTCCGGCCCACTTGTGTCTCTGGGTTCTGCAGTCGGGACCACGCCCTCCTCAGGCCCACTTGTATCTCTGGGTTCAGCAGTCGGGACCCCACCCCACTAGTGTCTCTGGGTTCAGCAGTTGGGACCCCACCCTCTTCGAGTCCACTTCTGACTCCGGGTTCAGCAGTCAGGACCCCGCCCTCCTCCGGACCACTTGGTCTCGGTTCAGCGTCGGGAACCACGCCCAGCCTCCGGCCCACTTGTGTCTCTGGGTTCAAGCAGTCGGGACTCCACCCTCTTCGAGTCCACTTGATGTCTCCGGGTCAGCAGCTGGAACCTTACCCTCCTATGGCCCACTTGTGTCTCTGGGTTAGTTGTGGGACCCACTTTCCTTGCGCCTATTTGTGTATCCGGGTGAATTCAGTCGGGAACCAAACTATTTCGCGTCCACTTGTGTATTCAGTTCTCAGCAGTCGGGGAACCTACCCCATAGTTGCCAACTATCCCGTTTTGCCGGGATTATTCACGATTTTGATAGCCTTTCCCCGATCCCGCCCGGTTTACTTACTTGCAATAGGATTTCCTGGAATTCTTACATAAGCCCACATAACTTTTTCCAATTGTTACATAAGTTAGCCACACACCTACCAACAGTTTCTCAATACAAACAAAAAGTCCACGCAACGATTGTTTCTCCACTGCCAAGCGGTAAGGGCGACGAATTTGTAAGGGCTGCTTCCCGCGGAAAAGAATTTGGCGTCACCCGGTACGCGTTTAAATAATAATACGGCTGATAATCAGTTAACTAGCTCTATGTACAGTCACATGACAACATGCACACCATGCACATGCAGTGTTAGCAGCAAAAAATGGCTACTCCTCCTCCACCAAAAAAGCCAAGTCTCAATGTTAATTAGTGGGTGTGGCCTATCCCGATTTTTCATTTTAGAAAGTTGGCAACTATGCTACCCTCTTTGAGTCCACTTGTGTCTTCAGGTTCAGCAGTCGGGAACCTACCCTCCTATGGCCCACTTGAGTCTCCCCACCCTCCTCGAGCTCACTTGTGCTTCCGGGATCAGCAGTTGGGACCCCACCCTCTTTGAGCACACTTGTGTCTCCGGGTTCAGCAGTCGGGACCCCACCCTCCTCTGGCCCACTTGTGTCTCCGGGTTCAGCATCCTCTGGCCCACTTGTGTCTCTGGGTTCAGCAGTCGGGACCCCACCTTCCTCGAGCCCACTTGTGTCTCCGGGTTCAGCAGTCGGGAACCTACCCTCTTCGAGTCCACTTGTGTCTCCGGGTTCAGCAATATGGAACCTACCCTCCTATGGCCCACTTGTGTCTCTGGGTTCAGTAGTCGGGACCCCACCTTCCTTGAGCCCACTTGTGTCTCCGGGTTCAGCAGTCGGGAACCAACTCTTCGAGTCCACTTGTGTCTTCAGGTTCAGCAGTTGGGACACCACCCTCTTTGAGCCCACTTGTGTCTCCGGGTTCAGCAGTCGGGACCCCACCCTCCTCTAGCCCACTTGTGTCTCCAGGTTCAGCAGTTGGGACCCCACTCTCCTATGGTCCACTTGTGTCTCCACGTATAGCAGTCGGGACCCCACCCTCCTCGAGCCCACTTGGGCTTCCGGGTTCAGCAGTTGGGACCTCACCCTCCTCGAGTACTTGTGCCACAAGTGGAGATTTATCAGGTACAGACTTACACGCCCCTTCAAATATGTCTATCTCCCCTATTTGTTCTCAATTAGCAGAGTTTCTTAAACTTCCACATGTACCAGTTTCACAAAAGAAGACTAAAACTGGACAAGCACGTGTTTTAACCAGTTCTGAAGCATGGGCAATAATGAGGGAAAAAGAGCTGAGAATGCGACAAGAAGCGAAGGAAAAAAAAAAAAGAAAAATTGAAAGAGAAGAGAAGAGGAAATTTAGAGAGTAAGAAAAGAGACAAAAAGATGAACAGAGGGAAGCAAAACGAAAAGAAATGGAGGAAGCAATGGCTCAGAAAGAGTTAGAAAGACTACATAGACAAGAAGAAAGATCTAAGAAGGCAGCTATGTAGAGGCAAGGAACTCATGTAACAGAACAGAACAATAGGAATTCTTCAGAGGAAGGTGGGCGTCTTCGCAAAAGAGTCAAGCATTCTACTGTAACGAACATTATTAAAGAGAATCAGTGCTGTGTTTGTGCGGGGCTGTTTGAAGAGGATGAGGATACCGGTAGAGTTTGGCTCAAGTGCACGTGTACCAAGTGGATACATCAAGACTGTGTAATACCATGTTCGAGTTCTTCTAAACTCTGCCCAATATGTTAACCACAATCAAACTGATACACTTAATAATATGATTTAATTTCTACACATAAGACTTTTTTCATATTATATTGATAAATGGATTTCAATGTTATAAATCAAATTGTGTCGTGCATTAATTCTGATTTTGAGTTGGTCAGTTTTTAAACGTTTTGTAAGTTGTAGCCATAGATTGTTTATAAATGTCTGGGAGGCTGGTAGTGGAGATAGTGAGAAACCATTAGGGAGAGAAAGTTAGCCGGGGTCAAAGTGCATGAGTTGGCTATTACCCGCGAGTTTTCAGCGCGCGGCTAGTTGGGGAATTGATGAGGAAGCGCTTTAGCTAGAACTATGCATAAGGGCCAATGTCATGCATACATACATATATATATATATATGCATACATACATACATATATTATATATATATTATATTGTCATGCATACATACATATATATATATATATGCATACATACATACATATTATTATATATATATTATATACACAACCTGTAGTGTTGTATTTGTTTAACTCTTTTCATTTTAGTGTTACAGTTTTCTACCTAAAGTATATCATTTTCAGTCTTGGTTTATTGAAAGTTCAGCCTTGTCTTGGTTTTGGTTATTCAAAATTTCATATCTCAATTTTAGTTCTTGTTTTGCTTATTGTATAATGATTCAGATTTAAGAGATAATATATTCAAGACTTCTTTTTATCTCTTCATTAGCTACAAGTATTTTATTTTATGAAAATTGATGAGGCTAAGAAAAATTCTTGTCATTCATAGCTACAGTAAGCATAACATTTTAGTTTTGAAGATATTTTGTTTCATTTTTTATTAAGATGGACTGATTGTCTTTTAGTTTTAGTTTTAGTTTTTGTGAGATTAAATTAGTTAAAATTAACTAAAATGTTGAACTACTATTAGTTCTAGCTAGTACCCAAATAATACTACTTATGACCACTCTTTTTACAGTTTGACAAAGCATCAACACTTTAATGAAAATCAGATAAGCTCAAATATGCCAGTAATTAGCATCAACATCAACACTTTAATGAAAATCAGATAAGCTCAAATATGCCAGTAATTAGCAAATATACATATATTAATATTAAATAAATACAACAAAAATCAACCATACATTTTCTTTTTACAAATGAAATAGCTAGCTAACTCATTTTCGATATTATGTGCAGTAATGACATATGTATTCTTTTGGAATTTCTTTATGATTGGTGCATGCACAGTGAATCCACATGGTACAAACAACACATTGAATCCAGTCTACAAATTCATGGTCGTTGCTGTCATTTTCTTTCAAACAAACTCCACAGACCTTTGACTCCAAATCTTTAAGCTTTCTTTTCTGTTCCAAAATTTCTTTGCTGGATGGCTTGGAGAGTGTTTTGTTGAGAGAAATTCTTTGTTTTTTGGTTGAAAAAAATTGTAGCTGTGTTTGATTGTTACTATTAGGTGGAATTTTTCTTTTAGTAGGCACAGCTAGTTTTTCACATGGTAATGATTTTATCACAGTCATTGCTGTGACAATATGAGACTTGGCTGCAGTCAATGCAGTCGCATCTTCACAATGTGCCACCATACTGCTGAGGTCATCAATCATTGAAAGCAGCAAACTTTTTTTAGTGGAGACGGTACTTGTTTCATTTGTTGCTGATGCCAGTAATTTGTTGAAGTATGGAACAGAGTTTTCAGCAACATTGATTTGGCTAGAGTTCGAGTTCATTCTGTCATTAGATGTCATATTGGAATTCATTGCCACAAGGTGTACATGTTTACAAATTGTAGAGTGTAGAGAGGCATCTAAACATGTGCAACAGAAACTGTGTATACATATTTTACATTCAGTGCAGATCAGCTTGCACATACATTTTTCAGATAAATTGAACTGCTTCTCTATAATATAGTGTGTACCTGGGTTACCTTGAGACTCAACCTTCCACTTTTCACTAGTAATTTTTGTGACGTTATGTGAAGAGTTGTCTTGCATTTCTTCCGCTTTCTTATGTCTCTTGCGTATCTCACAAACTCTATGGGTAGATTTTCCCATTTCTACCTTTCGAAATCTTTCAAAGGCTTTGTCTCGTGCAATTTTCAATAAAACAGTGATAAGAGAATCAATTCTTCTATTCTTTTTATGATAAAGATACACAATTTTTAACACTCTGTGAAAAGCTTCAAGAAACATGTTTGTGTTTACTGTTGACCTCACTCTGTAACAAGAAGCCCACTGTTGCAGTCTATTACAGTAATTCTTCATAAAGTAATCATAAAAACTCTCATAAAATTCTTTCAAATATGTCAATAAGTCTTGCAGCATCACTCTAAAGTTAGCTTCTTCAGTCTCCATCAATAGAACTCTGAGCTGATGATATACTTCCACTTGCTTTTCTTTTTCTACAATATGCTGTTGAAGTGCTTTCCTCCAAGCTCTGTCAACATGCCATGTACAGAGTAACTTTCTGGTGATCCCATCCCCAAATGTAGCTCTCAAAGCTGTGAAAAACTGTTCTGCATCATCGCTCATGAACCATCTGGAATTTATTTCACCAGTTCTGCTTTTTATAGCTTTCAAAAATTCCATCAAAATCAATGAATCTTGTCTGTTGCTAATCATCCACCCCACAGGGATTCCTTCCCCATACTCATCAACTACAAGTATTGAGGTTAAGTGGAAATCATAAGAGTTAGTTCCATGAGTGGAATCCATGCAGATAGCATTGGACCCAAATTTTTTTAGCATATCTCTTTGGAATTCAGTTTGCAAGCACAATAAGAAGTCGTCTTTTGTTGTACTGGTAATATGTTCATGGTAGTCTTCCCCTTGATTTTTAAATGCTAACACTGAATTATAGTCCATTTTTTTGAGCTCTTCAACCCAAGCACTAACACTCATCAAATCATTCTTGTGCTTAACTATTCCTTCAATATTAAATTGAGTTTTTATGTTATGTAAATCTTGTTTACTAATGAAATGCTGTCTATTAATTTTGCTGAATATTGTATCTCGAATATCATCCATAATGCGGTCCATACTAATTCCTTGCAGTAATTTTGATGCAATTTGGACTCGTATTTGGGAAGGAATTCTTAAGTAAGTCAGTTTTACTTCATGATTATGATGAGTAGAACAATACTTGACTTCAACTTGTCCATTGTGTTGACAAACTATAGCCTTTATGTGTGCAGTACACTGACCGCCCACCTTACTTGTCCCTTGAGATTTTAATTGTCTCTGGTGTGCTCCTCTAGGCCTATAATTTCCAGCTCTATTGCAGTAGTAATACCATATTATTTTTTCTTTGCATAAAATGGGAGAACATTGCTGGACATACTGTGATGTAGTAGTAAATTCTTCCTTATCCTTCCAAGACAAGAAGGATTTGAAGTTTTCAAACTGTAAAGTCTCAATATCTGCCTTGATGTTATGGTCATTTCTGATATGTGTTATTAAGGACTGGAGTGTGTTAAATCTGCAAGTAATGGTATCTAGGTGAGTTTACAATAAATTAAGTTTTCTTTGTGTTAAATGCATTTAAAATTTAATGATGCTTTGTATAGCATAACTAATAGCATGTGTTGTCTAACTGCATGAATGTGTACACCCAAAGTAATATAATAATTGATGAAACCTTAAAGCAAATTCACTGCTAGTTGTAATTATGAAGATTTGCTAACTAATTATGTTTTCAGTTTAATTTTAAGTAAACTAATGGAACACTATACTGACAATTTCAAGTTAACTATGTATAATAAACAATACTATGTCAGAAATGGATATGTTTCCAGAGGCAGTTCACTACAAGCGTTTGGGTTAAACAAGAAAGTCCAAATTAGCATGCTCAATCTGCTGTATAATAACACACACATTAATAGTTAGATTTGCTTTAGGCTGATGAATATTAAAAGAGTGTATGCTTGTGATGTCTTGTTTGAAGTTCTGTGCTTGTTTCTATTTGGAAACGAGGCTTGTCCCACAACAAATCCTTTTATGGAAGGAATTATGGGAAGGTCTGAATTTGTAGATAATGTAATGCTATTGTCTGTAATTGGAATACCTATCCAGTTATAATATTGTATTTTAAATTTGGCTTTACTACTACTACTACTACTACTACTACTACTACTACTACATGGGCAAGTGTCCACAGTACTGTATGAACATTACTTACCTTCCACTACAGATGCTACAAAATATACTGTGTTTTTCTCCAATCATTCCATGAACTTTCTTGACATGTCTGGAAAGACTACTTTTATGAGAATAGCATTCACTGCAGTAGGGGCATAATTGCTTTTTACTCTGAAGAACTCCACATTTGTCTTGAGAAATTAAACTTGTGTGAATTTTACTGTTTGAAGAAATCGATTTCTGTGAAATACAATTGTGAGCTGAAGACAATGAGCTTGTAGGCCTCAAGGGAGTAAAGCTGGTTAAAGAAGAATCTGTAGCATTATGTGAGACAGAGCTAGGAGAGTCCATACATGTAGAATGGTCAAGTGACATTGAGTTCACAATATCACTCTGAAGAGCTCCACATTTGCCTTGCAAAATTGAACTTGTGTGAATTTTGCTGCTTGAAGAAACAGATTTGCATGAAAAAACATTGTGACGACCTAAAGACAATGCACTTCTAGGCCTCAAGGGGGGAGTAGAACAGGTTAAACAAGATGGGTGTGTAGAATTTTCTGAGGCAGAGCTGGGAGAATTCATATTAGAATCAAATGCACTTGAATTTATAGAATTCTTAGTGGTTGAGGTGTCTGCGTCCAATGAATTCTGATGTGAACAGATTGCTAAAGAATGTGGGTTATCAGAATGGTGGTAAACTGAAGTAGCTAATTCACCTGGGCTTTCAGAACTTTTGGAGCACTGTGAAATACTACTTACGGTAGATGAATTTTCAAGCATTTGTGATTTCTTGTGAAAGGAACTAACTAAAGAAATTTGATTGCTTGATGAAGGGACCATAGAATTATAAAGGAAAGAATCATTAATTGTGACTATCTTGCAGTGATACTTCATTGCACAATTTGGTTCCAGTAAGTGTTGAGGGTTGTAATCAAAATTTAGGGGTCGTGTGAGACGCAATATTGCTGACCTCTTTCGTAGTGACCTGCAGTTTCAGTAATTATGACTAAGTTTTATTTACTCTAGATAGAAACTTACATCAAGCATCCATTTAAAAGTTCCTCTACCATAACTTTTCTCAGCAGTCCCATATGTGTCTGCAATGTTTAATGAACATATTTCATGTATATGATGTGATAATGTGTAGAACATAACATACCTGGTCAAAATTCCATTCCCATCCTATAACTCTGTACAATGCATACTTGACAACAAGAACAATAATAAGCATATAATTTTGTTGATACAGTAATAGTTACCTGAGATGAGAATACTCCACAATCAAAGGTGTTAATTTGCTGTGGTTGATCCTGAAACAATATTAAAAGAACAGTTCATCGCTGACATAATAGCTATAGCTATATAACATTGTTACCGTCCTATGAACATATTGCCACTCATTCCAATGCGGAACTGGGATCCCCTTTTCTAGGCATCTTTCTTCTAAAAAGGATCTAAAATATTTTACCCATTAATTATAAATACAAGGGTAATTCATACTTTAGATACCTAATGTTATGCCATCCAATTAAATAACTTCCTTTATATGAGTCATAGTATTCAGCAGATTTTCCTTTGATATCAACAACCTGTATTAACATGAAAAATCCATAAGATGTGAATTATCAGCCCTAGTTATGCACCAAATAGAATTTATTCGCTAAAAACATACTTAATTCAACATAAAATTATATTAGCCTATTATCACTCCAATGATGCATGAGCAAGATCAGCTTTACTAAAGCATAATATCTAATCAAATAAACTAGTTGTCAGCCAGCCATGGCTATAATTTAGCAAGTAGTAGCTAAAACTTTCGGAAAGTGTGTTTTTGTTTGTCAATTTGTGTCCAATGGAACAAGCTGTATACACCACAACTCTCAGATACTATCACAAATACAAGTATCAGAAAAATAAAAAAATAAGAACAAAAAGAAGAAAGAAATAAAGAGCAAAAAATGAAGAAATAGCTATAGAAGAATAGAAAAAAGGGCAAAAAGTATAAAGAAGGGGAAAAATGAAGGACAATAAAGAAGTAAAAAATGATAAGAAGGAAAAATAGGAAAAAAAGTAGGCTAAACAGTAAGAAAAAGACAAAGGAAGAAAAAACCAAACTAACAAACAAACAAAAAGAATGAAAAAAACATTAAAAAAAACTATAAAGCAAGATAAAAGGATTCACATATCTGGACTCAAACCACTGCTCCCTATCAAAAGTCAAGAACCACAAGACATTCAAAAGGACACAACTGATAGATAGAAACTGATAATTATTAATGTTATTTTGCCGCCTAAATGATGATGCACATGATTAGCTATTCTTAAGAGGCTTTGCCTGCTATAGCAACACAATCGCATGGTCAAATTTTACTCACTTTTTTTATAAAATTAAGTTGAAACAAAATTGGAGTACAATAATTTGATGTCATGTTTAAGCCGTTGGTGGCAGCAGTTAGAGATCAGCTACAGTATGATTAAATTACTGTCAGATAAAGACCAACAGATTACTGTAACCATTATGCAATGCACATCACTTTGAGGGTACAGAGAAGATGGACAATATTATGTATATATATACAGTATATATATATATATATATATATATTACAAAATCTTACCAATAAGGTCCAATGAGACTCTCCTAAATTAATACTACACAGAAGTAGGTCTTGATTCAATATATCAATCTGTAAAGACTTGGTAGTGAGCATATAACATAATATTTATAGCATTGAATCTACCTTTCGATGCCATCTCTTCACTCCTTCATAACCATGTGAACACAACTTGGAATAGAATTGAGAACTTAAAACCAAAACTTTCTTGTTTTCCTTAATATATAATGCTTAAAATTAAAAAAAAAACACTTTAAGATTATCACCACTTACTCGTGAAGCTGTGGTAGCTACTAGTTCAAAATATGCTTCTATAATCTTCACACATATAGTTTTGATAAAGTTATATGTATATCCTAATATAAGGTTAACATTACCTCATCTGTTAACCACTCATTACTGAGCAGATTTGTGACAGCATATAAAGGTAGATTCCTGTACAATGTGCGGCCTATGTATATAAATGTATATAATGCTATCCATTTGTTCAATACTTTGTCTACCTTCATCAAGTTCAAACAAAGCCATAAATGGGTCTTGCATGGCTACATTAGCAACACTGACCGGTAGCACCTATAAAATGTTTTGATTGATCATTTATCAGATGTCAAATTTTGTAACAATTTAAATACCTTGTTGTCATCTACATGAAACCACTGACTATGGTCACTACGTGACCGAATAAATGCAGTGTAGTGACCCGTAGTTTCGGACAATTTGATATATTTTATTACTCCAACTAGTTTATACCTCACGTTATTGCCACCAGAAATAGTCAAAGTAGTTTTCTATACACATATAAATATCCAGTCATTTTGTCAGCTAAATAAAATTATATATAATTTCTACACACCCTTAGCAACCCCTGAACAAGACTTCTACAAGAGGTATAAATGTAGCGTGTTCTCAAGAAATTAACTTTTTGTACCTGAATTTGAACTTGAGGTATCCCTGTCCTGAAAAATAAGTCAAACTAAGTTAAAAAAAATTATAAAAATATATAAAACAAATAGCTAACATACTCATTTGCCATTTTTGTCAGATGAATGCTGAGTAACTTGGGGAACCGGTTGATTATGTCTGACTTCTCCATCATTCCACTTTCTTTGCACCTATTGAAGAAAATTTATGAATTTGATTCAAATTTCTCATTATCTTAGTATTTACATACTGTGTGCATTGTAGATCCAGAAGTTGTATAGAGCTTGGCATATTATCTGTCACCAAATCTTGTAAATGGATCTTTTTTCCTCCCTATTTTAGAGGATAAGCAAAAGGGTTTGATGGGGGAGGGTGGGAGTGGTATACGTTTAATTCCTACCTCAATATAGAGTTCCAAAGTATGATTGAGTGTCTCATTGTAGCTCACTGTACCACACTTCTTGCACTGAACTAAATTTTTAAATTGGATAATAAATTGTCTTTCACCCAATAATTTTTGCCAACCTGTAGATAATTCATTGAAGTAACACATGTCATGTACTTTACTTCTTGTGCTATGTACACCAATAGAGCAAGATTAAATCAGTATTTCAAATAAAATGTATTTATTTAGTACTTGGGTGACATCTCAAGAATTTTACTCATTAATTCACTGTAGAACTCTGCTGCATCTTGTTGATGTCCAGCGTTAAATGAGGAACTGATTGCTATGTATATAAATATATATATATATTATTATTAATATTAGAGATGTACAGTAGAATGTCAGTTATCCGGTCACATCAAAATTTAAAGCCCACCTGCCAGTTTTGCTGTTATACTGTACTGTACTAGAGAATGGCTACTGGCAAGAGGAAAAGAGTGGTGCTAAGCAAGGACAAGCTGGAAGTATGCGCTTATCAAAAAAAAGTTATTGGAGGCTGCTTTTAACCATATCAGCAGCTGTATTAGTAAAACATGTACATTGGCTTACCCCCAACACTGACTTAGGTCAACCTCTCCACAGATAACCATTACAGAACACACTGCATTACCAATTTAAAATGTATTATGTACACGTAAGTATTTTTTTAATTGGATTGAACTGTATGTAGTGCTAAAAATAGTAGCTTCAGTTATCGGAATATTCACTTATTGTGTCCGGATAACTGACATTCTACTGTAATTAATTGTAAACAAGGTGCATACATACCTTTTAAGGATTTAATGATTGGGCGAGAATCCAATACAGACATCTTCTGATATTTATATCTACTGTACAAATATTTAAGTACCTGAGGAGCGCACTGGGAACCTATATTTTTTCAAATAGTAATTTTCCTTTTTTATTAAATATTTATATAAGATACCTTGCATTTGGCGACAGTAGTTACACTTTACTCTCTCATGTTCTTCTATAATGTCTTTTACAAGAGCTATAAAGCCATTATGGTTTAATAAGCACTGAAAAACACTATTGGCATAGCAATTCATTGCAATGTTAGTAATTCCTGGTGGTATAGCTTCTTGATCACGCACAAACACTCCAGATAGAGCCTTCCAACTAGTTATTTCTTCAGACTTCCACAGTGAAGTAGACCTGTCCATACTTACTGTGCTAACCAGAAGGTTCAAAGGTTATTTTCAAGTCTTTTTAAGAGCATGATCATCGCCTGCGCGATTTAACGTGCATTTATGGCACGCGCGCTAGCGGGCTAACTTTCTTTCCTTAACGGCACTAGAGATAGTGGACATCGGGCGCAATATATTAACCTCATTCACATACGTACACTTCATGATGTAATTCAATTTCTACACATAAGACACTTTTCTAAAAATATTGGTAAAGGGGTTTCAATGCTGCAAATCCGGTGGTGTTGTGCATTAATGCTAATTTTGAATTGTTGGGGAGTTTTAAAGCATTTTTTCTTGCTGCAGCCGATAGTCGATGATTTATGAGGCCGTGGACGTCCATGAGCGATTATCGATGATCGGTTACTCGTCACTCCCAGGGATATATCACGCTTCCTATAAACGGGGAGAAACTGATTATTAGTAACATGCAATAGAAGATAATTAAAATATATTTTTGGCTAAATAAGGCTAGGTTGAGGCAACGATTGGCGCAAAGTTCGGCCGATAGTAGTCGCAAAGTTCGGCCGATAGTCGAGGTTCTACGCTACTACGTATTCTTTTTGGCTACCTATACCACATTGGTTTTTAAATGGAATGTGTTTCAAACAAAGACTACAATAAAATCGCTATTTAGTTTGTTTATGATAATAGTGATTTAGTTGGACACCATCTACCTATCTTACCAAAAGTTAATAATAGCTGGTAGTCAGTAAAATGATGACTATTTAAACGCTGGTAGTTAAATTGATTGTCTGTCCCCACTATATTAACAAGCCCCCATAAAACCCTGATTTACTCATTACCAATTTAAGGTCAGTTTGTATAAGTAGTATATGCTATCTTTGTGCTTCTGGGGTTAAAGACATCTAATTACAAAGAAAAAATCTCTTAATAATTTAGTGTAGCTATCAATTATATGACTGTGGGAGTAAATATGTATGAACAAAATTCTTGGAAAATGGATTTAGCATGAAGCATATTCAAATTTTCGATCTTTCATTGATACTTGTATTAGCTGTATGTACATTCTAATTATGCATGACTTTTGAATTGCATTCTTTTCTTTTTATTATTGGTGTACACACTTTCTCACACTCTCACTAAATCTGCGAAGCGAATTGATTTCCAATAGTCTTTCAAGTGTAACTATCTTCCTTTAATATTCAGCAATTGAAAAAAATAAAAGCAACAACCATTTTACTGATGTCTATCTGAATTATTTACAGTTTTAGAACAGTAGATAATCCAAGAGTGAATGCCCCAAAGTTGGGACTAGCTGTTTATTTTTGTAGGTTGCCATCTATGTATGAAAATATTCTCACTAGACACACATTCCCAGTCTGTATATCAATGATAATAAAAAACAGATACGTTATTGAAACTATACACATGTTTACTTCAGCTCAATGCAATGAATGTTAGCTACTGGCTAGTAAAGTTATTTCAACTGCACATTAAATAAGGTAAATGAAATTATAGTAGCTAGCTAACTACTCTTGTCTTCTCTGAAATTATCCTCATTTTCTTTCTCAAGAACGAAGTATACATGTTCCTAGAAGAGAGTACACAGCAGTCACATTAAGCAAATTTTATAATTGCAATTTTTAATTAATAATGGTGATCATTTAAAATAAAGAATGTCACACCAGTAATTATTGATTTAAATTACCTCCTTCTTTATTTTGTCAGCTCCAGGTGGTGAAATATCGTTTAGTGAGCTGTAAAGTCCAGGTTTGTCTGACTGAGGTGCAGGTTTAGGAGAGACTTCCTGTTATATAATTATATATAATAAATTGTATGTCTGTAATTAAATGAATGATTTCATCACATTAAATATAATTGTATGCATTTATTTGGCCTGCCAATGCTTGGATAATATGTGGTATAATGTTTATATGCTGCATAAAATAGATTTATTTTTGTGTTAGTGTATTAAACCATATGTGCATTGCATATGTGCATTGCAATATGTAAGTTAACTTAGTGTATGTACAGTATTTGTAATTCCATTGGCATAATATTTGCATAATAAATGTATAAATGTGTCATTGTTATATCCATGGACAGTGACAAAGAGTTACAGATATGTCTATATTCATTTTACTATAAAAACTATAGCCAAACAGTAACTGGTTCACAATGGTTATTGAAATGTTCATAATTTTATATATAAAATATTATAAATTAAAGCACACACATGCTGAAATTTGTGAAATTTGTCATACAAGGTAATCTAAAGTATATAATTAGCATGTGCCTGATATAATAGGTTTACCTATAAACATCATAGTATTATTGCTCAAGTAAAATCAAGTATTCTAAATTGTTGAGTAGCATGTATTAAAACATAGCTACTGTAGTTTTTATATTGTGACAGAGGAAAGCTAAACTGCTTAGGTCCTTCAAAGAGGGACACCATTAACTTAATGTCACTCAGATTGCACTTTGTGTGTCATTGCTAGGAGCAGTAACTTTGTTCTAATTTAATTAGGTACTGCAAAGCCGTCGTAAACTACCATTTATAGAGTCTTTCAGGCCCAAGTAGCGTCCTTGCTGCACTAACTCAAGAAGCTACAGCCTAGGACCCTAAAAATAGTAGTTTCCTCTGAGGCAGCGCCTAACTACAACCTATTATTCTTTGTTCCTATAATGCTTCATTGTGTTTTTATTGTCATTGTAACCAAACTATTCAAATAATAAATAGGAAACCTTTGCTGTAGCCTTATGTCAGCATTGTTATTACTATACAATTATAGCAAATGCATTCAATTAATACACTGAATATGTATAGGTTACACAACAATGAGGAGGTCAGTACAGGATTTACACAACTGAGGACCGAAAGTCCAATGATAGTATAGAATCTTGTTATAACTGCCCTGAATTATATCATGGTTCTAGGCTACAGAAATAAACTCATGAAAACAAATTTTTGATTGGACAGTTCACTTATTCACCTCCAGGAAGTGGGTGAGAAATTATTCACAGTGAATTGAGTGATCTTGGACAGTTTGAATGCATCATGGTACAAGTACTATCATAGTATTATAATATCCACTAATAATGTTTTCTAATGAAATTATTACTTTTTTCATCTCAACACAGAAACAGTCTAAACTATATTCATGTACAATAATTGTTTACAAGTTTCTGAGTTCTGGTTTGACTAATGTAGCAGATAATTCAATATATTATACTCACTGTATTAATTTCTGACTTCTGATATAATTTAAGTATAGGTGCTGTCAGTGATCTGTGGAAATATAGAAAACTGTTATTATTTCCTATCTATAAAGTGATACTCATACCTGATATTGAGAGACTTCCTACCAGATAGGTGCTGACGAATGAGCAAAACAATGATGATGCTGACTGTTATTATGAATATGGTAGCTAGTGCAGCTGCTATTGATGATGTTAATATAGTACAGTCTTGTGCTATATAACATGAAAATGTAATGAAATTAATCGTATCAATAACATATTATTTATCTTACCTTTAGTACCTTCACATTGTGACACATAATCTCTTAATTTCAGCATTTCATTTTGAACCATTTCTCCTCGCAAATCTTTTACCAAAAATTTATCATGTTTTGAAACAATAATAATGGGATGCTCATCTCCTTTTATTGTGATATTAGTGAAATTATTTCTTGTCGTTATGATTTGAAAAATACATCCACTATGATTACAACCTTCAACATAATCACAAGCCACTTTGTAAGTGTCCTTCTCTTGAGTCAAACAAACAATTGATCCCTTGATGTCGTTTGTACCTACAACAATTCATATACCTCAGGATAGCTAAACTCTATACAAATATTTTTTTATTTTGTAAGCATACTGGTAGCTATATTATTCAATAGAATGAAATAGTGACAAAATACCAACTCATGATAGATATAATTATATGGTTCTTACATATACTTCCTAACTGAAATTTGCGAATGCCATACATATTTCTTGACAATAAGTAGGCCTTAAATGAAGTGCTTCTCGTTAAATTTCCAATTGAGATCATCATAGAACCATTGGTAACTAGTGTCTCTAAAGATGACGTGTTTTTAAGAGTTTTTGAATTGGTCAACTCCAAAATGAAGGATGTGTTAGAATCTTGGGGACATATTGACTTCTATAGATAACAAAAAAATATAGTGGATATTATTATTTACTCAGTTGTTTTCATCAGTATATATTACACTGTTATTAAACAGCTATGTTGTCACAGAGTCACTAACACATTGATATTCATCTTAGGCTAAGATAACACCTTAGTGTATAAGGATGTCCATGCTAAACCGAAGAGCTACAAGATAATAGCTTTACATGATGACTTATCGATAAGAACTTACTATAACTGAAACTGACAAGATATAGCTGCCTTGATTTGGTGACAAACTATAACTAATCATGTCTTCTGATGGTACATATGGTAGTGATCCATTAATGCAAGATGTATTGCTTCCAACACTGTTATTACCAGTTATACATAAAGTAAAGGGATCACATGACTCATTACCCTCTAGAATAAATTCGAAGACATTTTTATTGACTACAACTTCAGAATAATTGATCAATTTACTTGGCTTCAAAAATGTAAGAAATAAATTTAAAGTAATTTCAACTGTTTCTATTCTTTGAAAATTCCAAGCTGTGACCAAGAACTTGTTGTTAACTCTTACAAACACATTGTAAGGAGCATCTGGTACACCTAAAGCCAACAAAGAAAGCTAAACTGAATAGATATATCTATACAAAAATAAGTATATTTGTCATAAATGTTTATTTCAGCCGAACTTAGCTAGATGAGAGAGAGAGCTTGTGTGCTTTTTGTTCAATTCTTTATAATTTATACATTTGTTCAATTCTTTATAATTTATACATTTCTTGTACTAATGTATTTATTTTTTTAGTTCAAATTAGACATTTCTTCCATTTCAAACTAATCATTTGAAACATACCATAAACTGTTAACTTTTCTGATATGTATGCAGAAACTCCATCCTTCGATTCTTCACATTGGAGATAAAACAAACCTATAGTACTTGTGTTAATGAGTAGAGTTGATTCATAACGATACTCAGTGGCTCTAAAACCGTCAGCATACATCGTCCTCTGATTGTTAATTCTTGTAGGACTACTTATGATATGATTATTGTTGTCAAAAATTTTCCATCCCGTAATCGATCCAGTAGTGTCGCTGCAAGACACATTAGTAGGTGTCAGCACAGGAATGACAAGTGGACCACTAGGAGTCAGCTTCAAAGCTAAAAATAAATCAATGTTAATGTTAGCCTTAAGAATGGAATACTAAAGCTACTCTTACCTAGTTCAGCTCCAAAGGACCAGATAAGCACAATGACTGCTAAAAACATAGTCATAAAGAACTAATTTAAATTTTTTAAAGAAGATGTCCCATACTGGGGCTGGTATAGGTATTATGAAAGAAAAGCGAAAATAGGAATGAGATGATCAGGGGAAAGCACTGAAATTTATTAACCGATTATTCCCAATTTTTATTATCGTAATTTTAGAGAAAATTTGTACATTTAGTACGTATCAGAATGAAGCACCAAAGGTTATACGAATTGTCAGCTCTAGAATATTATTTATTTGCTTATTCCTAATTGGAATGATTATAGATAGAGCAATGAAAATATTATATTTTTTGTCTTCGTTTGAGAATAAACTAACATGCCAGAGAGACCTGTATATTGTTTCAACGCCATTGTTCACCTTGGGCTGGGTGAACTCTTCAGAGGGCAAAAATAAATTGCTCACGCGATTATGACGTGACGACTAGCTAGAGGCGTTACTTGCAAAAGCCAGTACTATCGCGGAGCATTTTCACCTTATCTCAAACTCAGACCGACATTCAAAAAGAGTAGCGGCTGAGTACAATTGGGGCATTACAGACAGACTGATAGACAGACAGACAATTAGACAGACAGACAAATAGGGGGGCAGGCAAACAGGCAGACACACAGACAGACAGACAGACAGACTGACAGACAGACAGACACACAGACTGATGGACGGAGGGACAGACTGACAGGCAATTGTAATGCTTTTGCAGGTGCATTTGAGGGCAAATTAAGTTGTATTGTTACTAAATGTTGTAGCTAGTTTATTTATTTTACTCTTACATAACTCTCAAGAGCAAGCTTTTTACCTTATGTACATTATGGTAACCTCAGTGACACTGAATGAATTATCTTCATTTCAATTATTTTAATTTGTAAGTTAAATTATTAACTAAAATTATTATATCTTAGATCAGCCTAAGGCAGCTTCATTGTTTGGAGAACATTTGGCAACAAAATCTAAATGAGTCTATTGACAACCATGAGCAAGAATTTGTAGACTGTTCTTATTCACTAGCAAAAAAACTTTTAAATTTGGAGGATAGGATAGGGGAAATAATGAAGAGAAAGTGTGCATAAAGATGGTACTATTAGACCTTGCTCAGATTTACTTAGCATTATTTGAGCATAATGAAAAATAATCAATGTATCAAGCAAAATGGGTAGCCAAATAGCATGATTGTAGCATAATGGGTAGCCAAGCAACATAAACAATTTGAGCCACATAGGTAGCTGTTGAACTAACCGTGAAGAATGGTTACACATCAGGCCTACCAGCAGCTCGGTATACCATTGGCCTTCTGTGTCTACTTTGCTGATGTGGCATAGGGTGAAGTAAATGGAAATGTATCACATGAGCAACAGCTCCTTTGCCAATCAAACACATGTGTACAGCCTGCATGAGACTATTCAATGATAACAAACCTATGTTGGATACCTTTTGGCTGCTCATATACATGCAAATATCAAATTTCAAGTTTTGAAGCCAATTGCTACAGATAATGCATTCCCATCACTGAGCCTACAAGAACCTATTGGTGGACTTAATGTGATAACAGCTATCTACATGACTGCCAGTTAAGAGGTCTTACTTTTTTGTCATTTTACCTGTCTCAATGGAGTAGACAATTGTTTAGTTCACATGTCTATAAAAGTTAGGCCATTATTCACGTTATATCTATAAATAGAACATAAAAGCAGAAGTGATAGTTGACACTGTGAGTCCTTAGATTTTAAGAAGAGTTATGCATTTTTTGAAAGACTATTATTATCCTTGGGAATTCTGTGATAGTCATTGTTTAAACAATATTTTTGCCATTTTTTCCCATTATAGATGTCGCAATATGCTTTATGCTTAAGTGAACCGGTTCAAATAAAGTGAAATTGAATTCTATATAACTGTGATGCAAACTATCAGCTGATAATAAAAATTTAAAATGTGTGGTGACCTACAAATACATCCTGATTTACAAATTAACACATTAAGAAGCAACATGCATGATAGATCAATATTACAACATTTTATCTCTCATGTCCTTATACCTTTCCCTAATTTATAGTTATATTTATTATTACTACCATTGATTGTCAATACAATATTGTGAAGTCCTTGCTTCCTATTGTATTTATTGCACACAGCAGAACAGGTTGGTCTAAAGATAGGAAATGAATAGGCTTCTTTTTTATTTATCTATTCTGAGACATATTTAATGAATTTGTTAGGGGGAAACTGTGTTGCAATGTGTATACTGGGTTGGACAGTTTAAAATATTATATATGAAAGATACTAGATAGTGATTGAATAGCAAATAAAGTTATTTAAAATATCCTGAGCCAACTGGCCTATTGTTATTTATATAGCTAAAGCCTGCCTGTCAGCAGACGACACATATATACCAGCCAGTCAGAGTTGATTAAGCTTCATCATTACCTGAATGAAAAAAAATCATTAAGTTCTACTTGCTGTACTATGAATAATTGGCAGAAACAAAGGACAAGAAATAATAAAGATTTGCATTCAAACTAATACCTTAGATGTAAGCAGTCAAGTATACTTACCATTAAACTCTCCAAACTAACATCTTAATGATTGTAGTAGTTCCTTATTAACCTATTATATCCTCTTTCTTTCTTTATTTTTTCCATAAGTCTTGTCCTGTTCATTCCCAACTCTATGAAAACTGTACACTCCAGGTTTCTGTATTCATGTATTATTTTATTCACTGAACTGAGTTTGAAATTGTATTCAATTGTAGCACAAAACCATAATCCACCATAAATCATGGTCAGAAGAAGGCTGAAAAGCAGGAGAAAGCAAAGGTCAAGAAGAATACAACTGACTTATGCAAATACTTCCATGAAAAATACACAGAAATGACCTACTGTGAGGGAGTATGAGAGATAGACAAAGGAGAAGAGAATCCACGAGTTACAAAAAAGAATTAAGAAAAACTGAGATGGCACGTGAAAAAAGAGAACAGGAGAGGAATGTGGGTATTATGATTGTTAAGTACATGTGTCACACTCCTCAGCAACTACACCTGTAGCTCAGTTGCTGCCACCATAGTTAAGGTTGGCCGTGCCAATGTTCTCAGAAAGTATACAGTTTATATCAAAAATATATTAACTATGTGATGTATGGAGTGATGGCTTACAGCACTTTTATCAGAACCAGTGATAGGACAAACAAATTCCATTTAAATACCAAATAATACACTTAGATAGGAAATGACTAACTAAATGACACACACAAGCACACGCAAGGAAGGACCTATAATAACTCAACACATGTTCACAAGAAAAATGTATAATGTTCCCTATCCTGCCCCTACATAGGAATCCATGAATAAAAATACATTATTTTACTGCATTTCTAATCGGAAAAGTTAGTACATGAAGTGCTATGATGTAATGGAGTACTTGCTAGTATATTGCAAAAGAGTATGAAGTATAATAATTGATTGAAATAACAAATACTATCACAAAAATTATAGTGGGAATGTACGTGCAAGAAAAAAATTAAATAGTTATATGTTTGAAAATAAAACTTCAAGTGAGTAATGACATTTCTGCAGCCATGATTAGAACTCATTTAATTATTTTTCATTAGTTACATACACGACTAAATGTTTACATGACTTAGATAGTTTAATTTTTTATACCAATTTAAATAATTAATGAAACATTATTTGAAATCCTTTTTTTTTTAAGGATTCGTGACAACTTCTATAAATTTAAGTGAACAAACAGAATCATAATTATGAGTACACACAACTCTATTTTACTGTTTCATATAAAGGAATGCATTGAGCGCTATTGAAATGATTTTTTGTCCTATTAATAATTTCGTAAGATGGATTGGCATCACTTGTTAAATCATCAGTTTGTGCTGCAATAGAAGTAACTTTTACTACATCATATGATAAGTTGTTGGCACATTTCTAAACAAATTAAAAGATACATCAGTATGTATATCAATTAAACCATTTGTATTCACACATTTTATACTTTTTTGAGTATCTAATGTATTATATTATATATAGTATTGTGTATACGTAGATGCATCATCAGTTATTTATTTAATATTCATAGTCACAACTGATTGAATATCTTTGCTCTTTGCATTTTATAAGATTTTGAGTAAGAGTTTGGGTCTTTCTCTGGTTATTTTTGTTGACTTGACCACTTCTATAGTATACTATGTCTGTGTTCGGGTTTTAGCCCTCCACAAGACATATCTTCATAACTTATTAGCTAACTTCACTCTGTTACATGCTCACTCATAAGTCAGGGTTTCATAGAGGGGGGGGGGGAAACCTGGGATATCCCCCCCCAAAAGAAAATTTCCCCCCCCAAAGATTTTTGCTCATTCAATTATTTAATAGATTTGAATTTCATAATAGCAATACCATAAGAACAAAGACACGTTAAATAAAGTCACTCTTAAAGTATGATTCTATGATTGCTTTGTTTGAATATATCTAATATTTCACTAAAGTTTATTTCGTTCAGTTCAGGACCTTCAATGGCAATTCTCATTAACCGTGCCAAGTTCTGTTCTGTCAGCCGGCTTTGTAATCTAGTTTTTATGAGTTTCATTTCACTAAAAGATCTCTTAGCTGTGGCTGTACCAACTGGAATCGAAAGCATAATGTCAATCAGTTTAAACGTCTCTGAAAAAATTCCCGTGTAAGCAGCTGAACGTTTCAGTTCTTCTAATACTTCTTGGAACTCTGGTGCTTTCTCCAGTGATTTTGACTTCATAATTTCATCTCTTTCTTGAAGCAATGCTCTCTTGAATATAGCCCACTCTGATATTAAATCGTCCTTGTTTAGCAGAGGTGTTGAGGAATAAGTTATTCCATCAAACTCAACTTCAGCTGGCTTACCGTAGAAGTCTCCTAAGCAACTTATCTTGTCCACTCCGTAAGAACTTAAGTCTTCCTTTGCTGGAAGCAGAGAAGGGTTGAACACTGACATTGCTGTCAAGATTTTCACAGCATTACTGTTAAACCTTCTGTCAATGTTCTCCAATAGCACATCAATAAAGGGAAGTGCGACGTGGGTACGATATATGGAGACATCAGTGATATTTTTATGGCTCCTAGATGGACCATAACCATTGCCAATTGTTATGCTGTAGTCATTTTCTAGGGAAGATATAGTAGATTTAACCTCTGACAACCAATCACTAGTTTCTTCCTTTAAGCTTTTCAAGGAGTCAACAGTTGCTTCCAAAAGAATGGGCAGTTTGCTAAAATCTGCCACCTTCATCTGCATTGAGGCACTCATTTTGGCTAGAATGTGGAGAACTCGAGAGAGAACCACAATACTAGCTATTCCTACCTGACTAGCTAAGAGTAAGCTGAAACCATAGGATTCGGCATCTCCTGAAACTTCATGAAGGTGTTGTAATGTAGTAATGAGGGCAGGAAGTTCTTTTTTAATTGCTCTCACACACCTCTCATGGGAAAGCCACCTTGTGTCACTTGGCTTAGTAATTTTTAATTCAGGTAAGTTTAGGGCACACTGAATTTCTTTAAGAGATTCAGCCCTTTTGGGGCTATAGTAAAAGAACTTCCATAGGTTTCCCATCATCACAAAAACTTTCTTAATTTCAGGAATGTTCTGTGCAGCCTGTACACTTGCTAGCTGGAGACGATGGCAAGCACAATGGATGTAAACTGCATGAGGAGCATACACACGCATTCGCTTCTGAACTCCAGTTTTGCATCCTGAAAAAGTAGCTGCACCATCATATCCCTGGCCAACCATTTTTTTGCAATCTATCTTATTAGATTCCATGAAAGAATGGAGAGTATTAGCAATAGTAGCAGCATCCAATGCTTTCACTTGAAGAATGTTGACAAAATGCTCCTCTGGTTTGCCATTCTTGATCCATCTAAAGCAAATTGTAAGCTCTTCTTTCGTGCTAATATCCTCACACTCGTCTGCTAAAATTGAAAAAAAGGAACTAGATTTCAGACTTTCTAATAACTTTGAATTAATCCATGAATCAATACATTCAAGTAACATCACCGTAGAAAACTTGGATGTGTATTGAGCATTCAAAGCTCCTTTCATGTGCTTATCCAAAACCAAGTCACCATTGGCTACTTGTAAATCCAGCAATTGATTGAAGGTAGTAGTATGAGGAATACGATTCTTAGCAAGAAAATAAAGAGATCGAAAAAGTTTAAGCAACACTGCTTTATTTCTTTCTTTTCTCTCTTCCAATTCTTTGGCGACAGCAGAACAATGCATCTGCAATACACTCTCCTTCTTCCCTTGCTCAGCCATCCTGCAATACATTGTGGCATCTCTATGCCAAGTAGACTCGCTATGCAACTTCAAAAGTTCTGTAGCATGATTCCAATCCTTGATGCCCCTAGCCGTCCATGCTCCTCTAGCAGTTACTGGTGGATTCCCTGTCTGCTGACAAAGCTTACAAAACATACCTTGAGTAACATCTGTACAGTACACCCAAGGATATTGGACTTCCCACTGGTTTCTGTAGCTAAGTCTGGCTTTATATGCTTTCTTTTTCTCACTTTTAGAGAGGCAATTCTTACCAGATTTAGGTATTGAGCTCAACTCTGACACTCTCTTAGTGCCTGAACTTCCAGAAAAACTCCCTGAAGAATCCTCGATAGTAGCACCAGAACTCTCAGCAGCAACACTAGAAGAACTCTGAGCAGCAGCACCAGAAGAGCTCTCAACAAAGGTACTACTTTCAATAACTGATTCATCATCATCAACATCCAAAGCTCTCTTTCTACTAAAGTACTTCCTTAAATCCATAGCTAGATACCACTACCACTACCAGTCTGTTGTTAACTGAAAAAGCAGCTAGCCTACCATGCAGTGGCTAAGTGGTTACCACCTTATTACAGAAGTATAAGCTCCACCTTATACCAACAAACAGTAGAACATAATAATTGGCAGTGGTTGTGGGTTATCATGGAGTCATGCAAACATCACTGATGATATACCTAGAAGTTAGGATTAGAGAACTGACAAAAGATGCAAGCGTTCTTAACACAGTTCACTAGGGGGAGGAGGGAAAAGTTTATTTACTCTACAAAATTTGTTTGCTCTATGTTAATTGACCTGATTTTCATTGCAATTCTGCTTATTTTGCCAAGATCTTTGAAGAATAATTCTTGATTGGATGTGGGAGGTGGGGGAAGGGGGAGAGAAGTTTTTCCTATGTCCCCTCATTAGATTAAACGCTGTTAAATATATTACATTTACTAGTTTCATTGAAGTACTTAAAAAATCAGGACTGTTTCATACAATCCCAAATTTCCCCCCCCTAAACGCAAATCCTGTATGAAACCCTGTAAGTGCATACTCACCCATGCGCATACTCAGTTTTAACCTCGTCGATGTCCTCGGCGTTAGTCGTCGATGTCGTCGATGGTCGATGTCATTCCTCCTTTGTTTATAACAGTAAACAAAGCATCAATTTTGTTAGTTACCAATATTTTGATATTAATGTCAGTTACTCTGTACACTGCCACCTGTTGGTATTAATCTTTACTCGCTAGTGAGTCTATATTTCAAGGAATCTGACATTAGCTACTTGCTAACTGGTATACTCAACTTCATCGGGACAAGATTCCTAAACTTGCTGGACGGTCCCGCACAGTCTGCATTATTTTGTTTCTATTTTCCAGTATTAGTTAGACCTGTATGTTTTAATGGATTCACAACAATTATATAAACATGACATTGATAACATTAGACAGACTAATTTTATCCTATGGCACTACAATTCCCAAAAGATATAATTATCGCTATGAATGTGTTGTTATTTATAGCAATTAGTTAAAAACTTAGATTTTATCATTTGCTTTAGTTTTTCCATTTGCAACAAGAGTGACCAAATCTCAATAAAAAGTCTTGTCTTTCAATTAAAAACAAACAACATTATAACAAAATTTTCTACTGTATTAATGTATACACAGCATGCACTATGACAATATTAAATTTTACTTACTATTATTTTTATGCTCTTTTGCTCTGCATACGTCACTAAACATAAAATTGTATATACACACATGTTAACATATTAAACTTAAAAAGTGTATATTAGTTTCTACCTTTTCTCTTTAAAACATCTGCAAACTAAAAATAATTAATGGAATATTTATTATTATTTATCACATTTTTAAGAAATCATTTTTACCCTTTGGATGGAGGTATGTCAGTATTATTGCTACCAATGCAAGTATAATACAAACAATGATTGAAAGAACCACTGGAATCACAAACATGGGCGTCGTCTTCATTGTAGATTCTACAATACAAATATAACATCACAATGAAGTTAACGCAATGTAAACAACATATTCCACTAAGACATTTTGTTAATGTTTGAAATACAATTTTTTGGCTATAATGAATATACAATTCTTTTATTAAACTAATCCAATGAACAAAAAACCCTACGATCTTGAGGCTAACATTGAATAGAGTCAAGTGAAATAATTTTTACTATTAATTTGTACTCAGTTTTACCACAATTCTATTTAGTCTATGGCTAAAATACGTCATAGTATTAGAGTGGAGATAATTAGCTAATACTATTATTTCAATCATTAATAATGTCATGCTAAACTCCTTATACAGTTATATTAAGAAAATAATTGTCTAATAATACATATTGGAAATCATCCAGTATGTATATATATATAGCTGCAGCCTTCTATATAGTCAGAGGAAGCTGTGCAGGTGTCTTTCTCTGAGGTGAAACTAAAATTTGACTCTTTGATATTGTCTGTACCTATCAATTTATATATTCATCTGTGATAACACTATATACAGATACATTTGACATTATTCACTACATAATACTGAAATCATAAAAACCTGTAATATTTCATACAAATTAATACACATTGCTTTAAATTACATTTAAACTACTAAGCTTCTGATATGCAATCTAATTTTTACCTTACATGTATATCCAAACTGAAATGTTCGCACTTCATACATATTTTTTGACAAAATGTTGACTAAATAGAAAGTATTTTCTGTTAAATTTCCAATTGAAATTACAGAATAGTCGTTGGCTGATATTTCCAGAGTTGACAGCGTTTTTGAATTAATAACTTCAAGAATGTAGTTAGTGTGTCTTGGAGACATAGTGACTGCAAAAGAACAAAAGAATAATAATTATAATGGTTATGATGAGCTATTCATTTTTTTTTCACAAGTACACCTGCTACAAAAATAATGTCAAAATAATGTTTAAACTACATAATTTTAGTAGAAACACTATCAATTTGATACAGATTAGGCAAAAATACATGTTTGTGAAAAAAAAACAAGTTGACAATGCTACCCACAATACAAACTTTGTAACTGACAATGTATAACTTCCTTGACTTAGTGATATACTATAACTAATCATATCTTCTGATGGTACATAAGGTAGTGATCCATTAATACATGATGTATTGCTTCTTCCAACACTATTATTGCCAGTTATACATAAAGTAAAGGGATCACATGACTCATTAACCTCTCGAATATAATTGAAGAAGTTTTTATCGACTACCACTTCAGAATAATTGATAAATTTGCTTGGCTTCAAACATGTAAGAAATAAATTTGAAGTAATTTCAACTTTTTCTATTCTTTGAAAATTCCAAGCTGTGACCAAGAACTCTGAATGTGTATCCATTTTTGTCATAGATGTTGAATACAGCCAAACATAGCTTGATGAGACAATGAGTTTGTGTGCCTATTGTTCACATTTTTATAATTAATTATTTATACATTTCTCCTGCTCATGTATTTTTTTTTTCAAGATAAAATTAGGCATTCCTTCTATTTCAAACAAAACATAGTATAATAGTGAAGCATACCATAAACTGTTAACTTTTCCAATATGTATGTAGGGTCTCCATTCTTCTCAAAAGCTCCACATTGGAGATAATAAAGACCAGTAATACTTGTGTTAATGAGTATAATTGATTCATAAGATGCTCAATGGCTGTAAAGCCTTCAGCATATACCGTAAACTGATTGTTAATTGATTCAGGATGATTTTATAGTTCGATTATTGTTGTCAAAAATTTCCCATCCCGTAATCGATCCAGTAGTGTTGCTGCAAGACACATTAGTAGGTGTCAGCACTGGAATGGCAAGTGGACCACTAGGAGTCAGCTTCAAAGCTAAAAGTAATTCAAAGTTAATGACAATAATAAGAGTTAAATGCTAAAGCTACTTACCAAGTTTACCTCCAATTATGAACCACATAAACGCAATGACTGTTAAAATCATGGTTCCAAAGCTACGATTTACAATTATTTAGTAGCCACCAGCCGTCCAACCTGGCTACCAAATTTAAGCAGCGAATTCTGACTAATGAAATTAGGTCAACTCTTAGTAGTTACCTTCAGGCCCGAGAATAAGTGTATAATGTATAGTGCTGGGCTGTAAATAATTTTTTTTCGAAACTGGAGAGGCTCTAGAAGGCTAAGCGTATGTTTGGGGTATTTGATTGAACTACATTAAATAGTAATGTGCAACGAATTTCTAAACTTATGCGCAGAAGTTTGCAGGACAAATCTATAGCCTGACAGGTCTATCATCAGCTCACTTTTAAGGTGCACATACAACGAACAAAACTTACAAACAACAACAACAACTGGGAACAAAACAACAAGTGAACAAACACTAAAATAAAACCATCCTAAAGCTACATGGTCTATAAGCTTCCAGGCTGAAAATTTGATAGTAGTACTATATTGTTGAATTATCCATTTTATTAATGCCAGTGATCAGCTTGACATAGAATGAGGCATAGATACTGCTGACCTGCATGAACAGCCTAGCTTTATTTAAATCAAAATTATTATACTTGTTATTATTGTGTCTGTCCATAATAAAATACATTTTGGCACTTTAAACCAGTCACAAATACTTTTGCCTAACCAAAAATAACTAGCATGGCTAGAGAACAGTTAACAAAGCCTTCACAAAATGGATATTTCAATATTTCAACAGTCTAGGAATATTAGCTACTATCATCAAATTTTCACTCTAGATGCTCAAATTAAATAAATAGGCCTTATGACATTTTGATTAATTTATTTCTGTGTGTGTGTTGTACCTTTTCTTTCATTTTTCTTCTTTTTTTTTTTTGATTATTTTAGTTTATAACTAGCAAGGGGAAGGGGTTTAAGACTGTCAAGCCCTAACTCCTAACTTCTTTTCTCTATCCATGCAAGTTATTATGTAATACTGTCCTTATAGCCACAAAATGTCCTAGTTTGCTGCTGGTTTATTATGAGGATTGATTGTCAATGAGGTTATGTGGTGTACCGTGTAATCTAATTTTGCATGCACGGAACAATACTAGTTTGCATAATGACCTAAGATGACATCGCTGTTTTGATTATAATATAATAATAATTGACAGTCGTGACAAAGTACTTATTCAATAGTATTTGAACAGACAAATCAGAAGTTTGAAGAAAATTGAAACTTTTGCCTTTAATAGGTGAGGGAGGGGGGAGGGGTTGGAATATTATCCAAATATGGTGAACACATTGTAATGAATTAAAGTTTCTGTCTTATAAGCATTAGCTGAGCATGCTAAAAAATACAGTAGACTAAATTCTGAGAGAGTACTTAAGAAAAATTAATGTCTTATTGTTATGATTACTTCTCTTCCTCTAATCTAACCCGTTACATTTGCTATTCTGTTTTACCTCTTTGATACTTCATATTTGTCACAGACTGTGTATTTATCACAAGATACAATTTGGAATAAAAAAGCTACAAGTTAAGAAAAGCTGTGAATGAGGGTCAATTACCATATTATATAAAAATTATAGACTTTCGATTATCTTAAACGGACACCCAAAATATTATTTATTCACATTTTTAATATAATTTAATGCTGCAGTAAGAACTTCCCTACCTCTACAAATAAATTCAATTTGTTTAGAACAAAATGCAGACTGTAAGTGGGTATGTTGCAGTCTCTTAAATTGTTTTATCAGGCACCAAATCAATTTATAGCAATGATAAACCTTGAAAGACGTTACCACAGTTGGGAGTACACTTTCCCCAATGTGATGATTCTTGTCCAAATAAAGTTGTTGTCATTATTTTGTTTGTCCCATTATTGATATCCCAAGTTGTTTGAGAACTTTAGCTGTTAAACTATAAGTGAAATTTAATCAAATAGATACTAGCTATGTTATGTAAACTAAATGATAATAAAAATCTAAAATATGGGTTGACTGCAAAACATGATTCAGTTTGTTCAAGGACATGTATATAATACATCAAAATTATAGTCAGTGGGAAGCCCACCCTACCCTGGCATTCACTTAGTGCTTCCTCTTTGTGAGTTGTTCCCCAATTTATAGCAGGTGTATTAGGGTGTCCATAATCACCTAGCAAAATCTTGCTCAAAGAAGGTGGATACAGCATTCTAAACTTCCTATTACACACCCACCAAAATTGCTTGCTGTAATTCTCCACTGTCTAGCAACCATCCATCTTGGGTTATTTAGTTGTTGTGCTTGCTAATATCTGTTTGGTAAACCAATGAAAACTTTGGATTACTGTAATTGAGACAGGTTATCCGTGCTATACTCATACTAATTTAAAAAAAAAAAAAAAAAATTTATGACACAAGAATTTCCTGAAGTAGTTCGGAAAAGGGATTCAGGTACGTAGATTACAATGCCTTCGCTCAGGAGTGATTTGTCAACACAACCGACCCGCGAAGCGACTTGTCTCGCTTATCAAATCCCTTTACCGTACCGCTTCGCTGGGCTTTATGGTCTGGCCTGTGAGACTACGACGCGACAAGTCCATGAAGGCAATACATTTTGAAGTGCAGATTTACAGCACTGATTAGGTTATTCATTTGTTTTGATCACTAACAACAAACTTTAAAAAATACTGAACCAAATTTTTTAATCCTCTCTCATAAAATTAATTTGGGCTTGAACTGCCATGAAAAAAGCTCCTGCATCAAATATACTATTCACCAAAATGTGTTGAGCCTTCGAGTTTCTAAATCCCACAGATTTCAAGGTACCGCTCTCTAACTATTATTTAGGTAGATATAAATTTCATCCATAATTGTTGTGTAAGCTATTCTGATCTGATAATCCTCAGGTAAAGACACCATTCTGTAAATTCAATACAAATGTATCTAAATTATGTAACAGATATCTGAAGCAATTAAATAAGTTAGTCTCTAAGCTGAATCTGTTACACCACAATTAATTAAGCCACTGGAAACTTTTCACTCAATTTCTATATTTTTTCAGTCTGATAATTTTCAAGTAAGTGTTCAGGTCCGTCCACATCACAGGAGGACTGAACAAGGAAGTGGAAACGCCCACACAGGATATGAACAATGAACATGAAAGAACATCTACAAACAATCAATCATATAGCTAACCTACCTACCTAATCATATAGACCTACCTATCATATGAACTTACCTTACAATCCAACTTACCTTTTAACTCGCCTTACCCAATGGTCGTCAATTAATCATATTCACAAACATTCAATAACCACCCGTATTGTATCTTCATTTTCCCTTATATGTTCTGCATGCGTATGTACTCTTGTGTGTCAAGACAACCTAAACCCTAACTGTTGTAAAGGGAGGGAGCGCGGGCTTTTGGAGGTGAACTCAGTAAACCCGAGAGGGTACGGGAAAGGTTAATATTCTTTGCCGCCATTAGGCTTTTGACCCCTGGTCCTTTAAACCCTAAGTGGTCCTTACTTCGGGCCACACCCCTCACACTCGAGCTCAGGAATTTACACCCCCTGAACATTGGTCCTTCGAGCCGGATACCTTTGGTCTCTTGGTTAAGGAGGACAGTGACCTAGCTCACACCATCGTCTATCTAGGATCAGACAGGAAGCACACAGTTTCCGTAGTCCGTTTGTCGTTCAACGTCAGTTAGTTCTAGTTGTCAGGCCATTGCAGCTACGCTAGTAACTTTCTCTTCAGTTCGTTGTTCTATCAATCTATTCGTTCGTTCGTTTGCCTCGCAGCTCTAACATTCTATTTCGTTCGCCTAAGCGGCTTGATCGAATTATTTTTGTAGGCCTTTGCAGCTATCTATTACCTGTCAGCTCGTTGTTACAACAGTAGTGTCGAGTACAGTATTGCCTAGCAGCTATAATCAATCATCAGTTATTCTACATTTGCCTAGCAGCATTTCGATTACGCCACGGCAGCAAAAGTCAACTATCAGATTATCATCCTCATCACAAGCTTCTCATCACAAGCTTCACTTCGCGCTCATTACTTCGTGCAACTCGATCTTCACTTCTCGGTCGCTCGATTTGTATCGACGAGGTTTCTCCCTGAGTGGAAACACTTTCCGCCAGTGATTAGAGAAACCAGCGGGTTGGTAGAGAACTTGCAACGTTTCTCTGCCAACATTCACGAAGGAATCGAATTTTAGCAGGATTCACACCACTAGGTGACAGAAGTCCTCATCGACACTTCTCAAAGGTGTTGATTACTTGTCAACATATTGACAACCAGACATGGACGAATTGCAAACTGGGAGACAGCCAAAGCCAAGCTATTCTTCGATTCCATACATTCACTATTTCAACCAAATGCTCATCTGTAAGTTTATCGGGAGATTCAATAGCAATCCTCATCAGGTGTGAAAGTGTCCCTTCAGATAAGGAGTTCCGTAGAGGAGTCTTGATTAGCTTCATCTGGGAAAAACTTCTTCTACAGAAGCCTGCAGTGTCAAGCAAATTGATGCAATTTTGCTCAAAATAGGGAACATTGCAACTAAGGTTTCACTTGTTGTTAGTTCACTGAGTGTTGCGAGCTGATACTTTCTTTAGGTGTTTTTACAATCAAAAACGAAAAGTTACCAACTCAGAGTGAACTTCAGAATTTATTATGGGTAACTTTACTGTTTCTTGTCCGTCCAGAGTCAAAGCAGGTTTCTGGAACCCATAATGATTATGAAGTAAACTAATGGAATTCTTCCCAAACATTGGAAATTCAGCTACTAATGTATCACGTGGAGCATTTTGAGGATCAAATATACCTATTGCTGAGACAATGTCATTGGAAGCAAAACGGCTTGAAATGTTTTCTTTCAAGTTGGCAATAAATGGCTTTCCAATGGTGTGTTGAAACTGATGTAGTCTGTCTGCATTGATGGTTTCTTTGGTCACTTGAATGAGGTTATCTTTAGCACTTAGAATTTCTAAGATTCAATTTGCTGCTGGTGTAACTGCATCATCCAATGTGTTCAGCACAGCTTTGACTACAGAAGAGACAGATGAGAGATCAAGTTTTTCCTTTTGAAGGGTTAGACTGAGCTTGGTAACAATTGGTAGGACATAATCTAGAAGAAATATAGAAGCAATTGTGAAAAACTTAGACAAAACTTTGCATAATCTAAAGCTTTAGGTTCATGAAAAGTTTCATAATTGTGTTCTAGAGTGGTAACCAATGAAATATAGCTTTCCTTGACTGCCTTCACACACCGCTCATGTGCAAGCCAACGAGTGTCAGATGGCAAGGACTTTCATTTCGGGCAAATCCAAAGCTCGTTGGATCTCTTTCAATGATTCCGTTCTTTTGGGGGAATAGTGAAAGTATTTCCAAAGTGCAGTCAGGGCAGTATATACATGTTGTATTCCTGCAGTGTTATTGGCTGCTTGCACACATGCCAACTGCAACATGTGACAATGACAAGCAATGAATAAATATAGCATGTGGAGCATGTTTCTTTATTCTTGCTTGAACACCAGTTTTCCTCCCAGAAAATGTAGCAGCACCATCGAACCCCATTCCTACAACCTTGCCAAGTTCCAAGTTTTTCTCTTTTAGGCTCGTGACAAGTGCTATGTAAATGGCTTCAGCATCAGCTTTTTTTAAAGGCACAATATCCAAAAAAGACTCATTTTCTTCCCAGCGACAAAAAACAAATAATTCTTCAATGGTTGAGATGTCGACGCATTCATCAGCCATAATGCTAATATAGGAGGCTTTTTGGACTCTTCTCAAAGTTGACTCGTCAATCCATGTTCCTATTGCCTCAATGAAGTCCACAACAGCTCCTCGTGAAGTATATACAGCATTTTTAGAAGCTATTTAAAAAAAAACTTGTAATTCTTTTGCTCCACAACACACAACTAAGTCAACCAACTGTGTGAAATTGGTGGAGTGGGCAATGTGGTGACGAGTAAGGAAGTGTGTGCAGCTCCAATTGCTGCCCTGTTTTTCTCTTTTTCTTCCTTGCCTACTCTCTGTAATTGTTGTACGATCGTACCTTGCTGGGACAACAAAAGGGCTTGGGTGGAAGTAATGTGTTGTCTACTTTTTTCATGAGCCTTCATCTTTTCCACTCTCTTTTTCCAATTTTGAAATGGTTTCGTTATCCAAACTCCACCTGAATGCTATATAGGGCTTCCTGCGGTGGTACAATTCCTACAAACTTTACAAAAAGCACCATCCACATCTTGATCATACACCAACCAGCTAAACTCCTTTTCCCAATTCCTTGAGATCTTCCGTTTGCTGGCCTCTTTACAGGGTTTCTTGAGCAAAGCAATTCGACGCTAAGGAGCTGTTCCCGACTTAAAAATAACAAAGAACTCGTACCGTTTGGCAAAACCTTTTATGGCATCACACTGAGGCTCTTAGTAAGCACACTAGTAAGGTTGGAAGTATGGTTTCATGGCTGAATCAGTTTGCTACTCGATCATAGAGGCAAGAGAAAGTGTTTTTGCACCATCAGTCTTACATTCAGGAAGAATTTGTTGATATTTATTTAGGGTGTGGTTTATTTTGAACTGAGCAATCTGGTATAAATTTTGTGAACAGAGAAGCTTTATATGGCTTTTGTGTATGAATACAGGTACATCACAAAAATGATAGAATATTTGAGTGTATTCAGTTTGGTACTCCAAGGTGTATTTACTTTTGGAGTGCTGGTAGGCTGCATTGTTGACAGAATAGTTGGTGATCTTACTATCAAGTGCAACTGGTCATAGCATAACAGAAGTATATGTCAGAGGGCTACCTGCAGTCTCACCTGTTGTATAACAATATTTATAAAGAATGTGGTTAAAATTCCTGTAGAAATCGCTACTTTTCAGAATCATCAATTCCGTTCTCTCGTCAGATTCCTTGACCATCCAGAGTCCTTGACCATCTAGTAACTACTGCAGTCACTACACCCATCAGTACTGAAGTCATTCTTGCTGTCATCAAACTCCTCGTCACTACCACCAGAGTTACTGCCAACCTACTGCCATCGCCACTGCCATGCTGTGCCAGGTCAAGAATATTCTCTTCATCATTAGGATGCTGAAGTGCCAGTGTTCTATTGGGATATCACTTGGACGCTCAAGGCCTCCAGAGAGAATACGATACCTTGGTCGATATCTCAGATCCCTCTGTCGGTGAGTTTGAGAAGGACTGCAGCCGGCTTCAAAAGAAAATCACAACCTTCCTCAATCAAACAGCCACCTTCAGTGAACCAGGTGTCATGGCAATCAGAGAGACGTGCGTCAAGCACGAAGCGGACGTTGCTGCCAGACTCAACGAAGCGGACGTTGCTGCCAGACTCAACGAAGCCAGAGATTCCAGAAGAGATAGGAGAGACAGGGTCATCGCAGGCTCATCTCTTTCAGAGGCGCCACGGCCATCCAGGAGCAGTAAGCTCAGACTGGACCTTCCAGACTTCTCAGGGCATCCACTGGAATGGTATCACTTTTACCAGCTTTTCACGTCAGCCCTTGACAGAGCAGGTGACGACTTCTCTGAGAGGGAGAAGGCCTGCTTCTTGATCAAGGCCATGAAAAGTCCTGAAGCCGAGCAGATTGTGAATCTCATGCCACCGTTGAAGATGGATATCGCAAAGCTCTCAAAGCCTTGGTGATGAGGTACGACTCGGTCAAGAAGGTCTTTCCCCACCTGGTTCACAAGATGACCTCGAAGGAGACAATATCCTTCAGTTAACAGGGTTTTGCACATTTCAGGAAAAATACATTCTCCCTCATCAGTCGATGCAGGAACTCAAATGTGTGAACATCTCACAGTTCGCTGCCTCATTGGCACTTGAGAACTTCGACCAGAATCTGTGCGAAGAGTGGACAAAGTTTTACTAGACAATCACGGATGTCCCAACACTAGATGACATCACTGAGTTCATGGAGCTGCTGGAAAACAATATCCAGTAGCTCTCACTGGATGACAGGCCATTCACACAGAGTGTCCCATCCAGGAAAACTCCATCAGCTACAACCAGAAGCAAACCAACATTGCTCATCCTCTGTAAGGAACAGCACAAGTTGTTCAGGTGCCCTGTTTTCCTGGGATATGACCCAGCATGCAGGCTCCGATACATGAAAGACAAACAAGGATGTACCAACTGTTTTGGTTTGAATCATGTGACTTCGGAGTGCTCCTCTACCTTCACATTTAGGGAATGCAATGGAAAGCACAACATGCTTCTCCATTGTCTCTCAAACAACTCATCAAACACCTCAAACAACTCATGAAACACCTCAAACAACTCAGCAACTCCAGCGACCGCTCCCAGCTTCATGACTGTGGATCGGCCCCGAAATTTAACACCCTCTGTTGATAAACAAACACCTCCACAGGTGTCATTTCTCCACACTGTAATGACAAACGAGATCCATGGAGACAGAGAGAGTTTGGTTAGAGCGGCACTAGACACAGGAGCCTCCTCTTCTCTCATCACTGAGAAGCTCGCTTCCCAACTCCACCTCAAACGTCATGATGAACATCACGGGTGCTTGTGGAGGAGGAGTCAGCAGGCATTTTGTTGAGGTGACCTTGCAATCTCACCTAGAATCGAGCAAGAGTCTGATCATTGCCAGATGCTCCTTCACCATACAACATTGAGCATATCAAAGCAGAAGCCCACATACAAGGACTTCCACTAGCTGATCCAGAATTTGGAGGGCGCTTAGAAGTACTGATTGGAGGCGTCGACTACAACAATTGCGTGATTGGCTCCATTACCAAAGGTGCTATTTCAGATATAGCAGCTCAGCCCACCATCTTCGGATGGACTGTCACTGGTCCATTGGATCATGCACCTAGTAAGTTATAAGTGTTCCAGATTCATACATCTGAGGACAATCTTCAACAAGACCTGTCATTCTTGTGGGAACTGGACTGTACTCCAGAGCAGTCACACCTGTGTCCCGAAGATGAGGAGGTAACACAACACTTCCTGGACACCTACAAGATTGACATGGACGGCAGATACATCGTCAAGCTACGCAGGATCAGCAATCCACCTGTTCTTTGGAGTTCGCAAAATCTAGCCATGACGCGTTTTCTGCAAAACGAAAGATCTCTGAGCAGGAAAGGGAAGTCAGCTGAGTTTAACAAGGCACTTTCTGAGTACACTCAACTACAGCATGCCGAGGATGTGACAGAACAACAGATGACGTCACCCTACTATTATCTTCTGGTCCACAGTGTTTATAAACAGTCATCCGCCACAACCAAAGTATGGCCGGTGTTTGACGCCTCCGCACCATAAAGCAGTGGGACGTCACTCAATGATACACTACTTCAAGGCCCCAACTTGTATCCGGTGCTCTCTGACATCTTGCTGAGGTTTAGGACTCACGCCATTGGGTTCTCTGCCGACATCAGCAAGATGTTCAGAGAGGTCAAGCTCCACCCAGAGTAGAAGAATTTCCACCGCTTCCTTTGGAGGAACGACCAAGGCATGATCAAGGACTTACGGATGAAACACCTTACTTTTGGAGTCCGCTGTTCTCCTTATGTCGCCACGCAGGTGATACGTCATCTCGCGGATACACATGCCTCATCAAACCCTACTGCCAGCAGCGCAATACTCAACTCCTTATATGTTGATGACTACTTAGCAAGAGCGTCTTCAGTGGAGGAGGCAGTTCAGATCAGAACTGAGCTGTGCGACTTGCTCAACAAGGCAGGCATAACTCTGCGTAAGTGGAGATCAAGCAACAATGACTTCAAAGAGACCATACCCTCGGATATTATCGAGACGGAGAACTCCAGAAGTGTTCGCAGATTAGAACTTCACCAAAAGGACAATCGCTTCCAATCTGGGCAAAGTCTACGATGTTCTCGGGTTCTTCTCTCCCGTCACAATCGTGGGGAAAATCCTGCTCCGTTGCCTATGGCAACTCCAGCTGGGATGGGATGCTTAACCCCCTGACCTGGCAACGGAGTCATGGAGACAGTGGATGGCTCAGATGGAAATCATCACTTCTCACAACATATCCCGCAGATACTCACCGAATCTGACGTCATCAGCAGAACTCTACACAAATTTGCTGATGCCTCGCAAGAGGCTTACGGAGCAGTTGTGTACATCCAGCAAACACATCTGGATGGCTCTTCAGCAACTGCAATTGTCATGTCAAAGGCCCGAGTCATGCCGCTCAAAGGATTAACAAGACCAAGGGCGGAGCTCGCAGCAGCCTACGTGCTGGCAAAGTTGCTGAAGTATTGCTCAAACATACTAGACATTCAATCCATGACAGCTTGGAGCGATTCGTCCATCGTACTCTGTTGGCTTAAAAAATCTCCAAATTCTCTCAACACCTTCGTTGCCAACAGAGTGCGACACATTCATCAACTCATCCCAGGCGCTGAGCCAAGTAAGACAAAAGAAAAGCATATGTAGTGAAACTACTCAGCTTTATTTAGAGAAAATATGCTGTACAGTAACACTTTGCCAAATGACTAGCTTAGAGGAAGTGCTGTTAGTTGCTTTGATTTATAATTTTTTATTGTTATTATTGTCCATGATGACTCAATTCAATGATTGCTTTATGACTGCATTGTTCTTGGTAATGATGAAAAATTGAATAAAAATTCAATTAAAGCTGTCTTCAATCCATAATAAGAAAACAGTAACAATAGAAAATAACAGCATCAACAAAAAAAAAACAATATACACTGTTGCTATGAAACTTTTGCAACTGTTGAGAGATTGTTATATATTCCTGATGGAGTATACTGTATTTCTGAATATATCGGATTTTCCTGTCCCACCATCAATAATTGACTATTACCTTCTCTTTCCAAAACATGATAAATAACAGTCTATAAGACTTAAAAATAATACAGTGATATAGCATCAATAACTTATACTAAGTATGTAGTTGATTTTCTTTACAATTGCCATTGATGCACACAGGAAAAAATCTGGAATTTCCTGACTTCAGGAATTCTATAGGACAGTTGAGCGCATGGCCTGTACTTCACATTTCCTGTACCAGGTCAGATGATTTCTGACAGCAGGTCACATATCCTGCATCAGTACAGGTGAACTTTCCTGCACTTTTTCTATAGTACCTTCTAGGTCCACCTGGAAGGTCCCTGGCCTGCATCAGTACAGGTGAACTTTCCTGCGCTTTTTCTATAGTACCTTCTAGGTCCACCTGGAAGGTTCCTGGCCTGCACCAGTACAGGTGAAATTTCCTGCACTTTTTCTACAGTACCTTCTAGGTCCACCTGGAAGGTTCCTGGCCTGCATCAGTACAGATGAAATTTCCTGCACTTTTTCTACAGTACCTTCTAGGTCCACCTGGAAGGTCCCTGGCCTGCACCAGTACAGGTGAGCTTTC
>WLWD01003983.1_pt1 | contig 45072 bp, 26 predicted proteins | sample 6712731 | NCBI WGS metagenome assembly WLWD01 (sample SAMN12718690, study PRJNA576275) | sponge metagenome | isolation source: marine sponge | host: Mycale hentscheli | place: New Zealand: South Island, Marlborough, Capsize Point | collected 2014-11-01 | reverse complement strand
AAGCAACTTTACAGCCTTGGCATAGGAATATCTTATAATCGTGTTATTCAACTTGAAAATAGTATGACAGTCAATATAATGTGTCAAATCAGGAGTCTTCTGTAGTAATCTGTGTAGTGCAAGTGAAATTTGAACACTATAATGTATCCACTCCTTGTTTTGTTCCAAAACACAATTTGGTTATAAGTGCTATATTGTTTAATAAAATAATGCAGACATTCAAAATATGATTATTTTCCTTTTATTTTTACATATTTCAGCTTTAAAAATCATACCTTCTACCAAAAATTTTGCATCTGGTATGTTGTTGTTTTTTTGTTGTTGTTTTTTGATTCTAATGATATCATCAAGCCAAAAAATATTTTGGTGCTTTTGTCCCCAAGTAAATGAAATATCACTAATCTACCGCAATATTATGGGTATCATCCCAGAATTGAAATTGTTTACTGTTTGGAATTCTTTTGTGGGTTCAGTTAAACTAAAAAGCTTACCTGAGTTTCGGTTCTATTCGAGTTAGCTAATAGTTATAAGCCCCACACAACAGTATTTACCTGAAAATTCATTGTCCACTAGACTAACTAGTGAAGTGCTTGAGCACAAATGGCGAGCGAGCCTAAAGACTATAATATTTTTATATGAATGATTTTGACTTCTACACTGGAGCTACTGATAAGGTCCAGTTTTTTAATCTCGCATACAGGGTAAAGGGATTTCAGTGCCATAGTAACAACTCTCTGCAACTGCTTGAATTGAAGGGAAAAAAACAACAACAAAACAATACACGTTTATTTAGCTAAGTAGTGGTTGTAACACACAATGCTTTGACAAAACTGGAAATGCACCTACACAGACTTACCTTCGCAGTAGTCTAGTGGACAATGTATTTTCAAGTAAATACTGTTGCGCACCGCTTATAACTATGACAAAGAGCGCATTGACTTACCACTGCCACTAACTCGAACAGAAATGGAAGTCCCTTAAGTTTTCAAGTTTGAACTGCACCCGAAAAAGAATTCAAAACGGTAAACAATTCAATTTCTAGGGTGATACGGGTACTGATCGATAAACCAGAGGATTCTGTTTAGTGCAATTTGGGACAGGGTCGACCACATAACTAACACAAAAACGCGAGGGTCAAAGTACAAAATGACATACGTACGTCCAAACGTATATACAAACAAACTAGTGGTGCGCTCGAATAGCGCAAATGCATGGCGAGCGAGCAGACTCTTTTTACAGAAAAATAGGACAGAAATTACATCTAACTGTAGTGCACAGTGTAACCCTTTCCATTCTCAGTTAGCATCAGAGAATCTAAAGACTAAACTAACAGAATTACCTGAATAAACTTCGAAAGCAGTGGCAAAGAAGCGCAGCTTGACAAAGACTTCACAATTGTTTCAAGAAGAGAGTAGCTGTAAACTTTTTGGTTGAAACAAAGTTGCGTAAGGCATTGCGGCAGAATTCTCCGCGCTCGTTAATTGAAAAATACTGGAACTGTGAACGCTTTACCTAACTTACGTAACTAGTGGTGTGCTTGAGCACAAATGGCGAGCGAGCCTAAAGACTAAACTATTTTTATATGAATGATTTTGACTTCTAACACTGAAGCTACTGAAAATAAGGTCAAGTTTTTTTAATTTCGCATACACGGTAAAGGGATTTCAGTGCCATAGTAACAACTCTCTGCAACTGCTTGAATTGAAGGAAAAAAACAACAACAAAACAATACACGTTATTTAAAAGTTTTCTTTGTGATATTCTTTAGCTAAGTAGTGGTTGTAACACACAATGCTTTGACACAACTGGACATGCACCTACACAGACTTACCTTCGGGGTAGTCTAGTGGACAATGTATTTTCAAGTAAATACTGTTGCGCACGGCTTATAACCATGACAAAGAGAGCATTGACTTACCACCGCCACTATAACTCGAATAGAAATGGAAGTCCCTTAAGTTTTCAAGTTTTAACTGCACCCGCAAAAGAATTAACAATTCAATTTCTAGGGTGATACGGGTACTGATCGATAAACCAGAGGATTCTGTTTAGTGCAATTTGGGACGGGGTCGACAATCGAACTAACACAAAAACGCGAGGGTCAAAGTACAAAATGACATACGTACGTCCATACATATATCTAAATAAACTAGTGGTGTGCTTGAGCACAAATGGCGAGCGAGCTTGATAGTTAGGTAACATAAAATGTTACTATTTTTAGCTTACTTCATGCAAACACTATAATAGCAGTTATGACATTAGATTTCAGCAAACAAATACAAAATCACTCTCTTACCTGATTAATGGTAACTTTGGTAGTATCAAACATCAACCATTCTGATAATCTCAATCACCAGTGACTCTTGAACAAGCTCTCAGCTACGATAAAAAATAAACCAGTGTTATTATTTGTAATTTTAGCCAACAAATATGGAATTACTACTTACCTCATTCTTGAGTATTGATAACTTCTGTAATATCAAATTGAAGTTACTTTGACCATCTGAATACCTCGAATTCTTGACAACAAGCTCTCAGCTACATAGCTAAACAAAAGACAATCAATTTTAGCACACAAATACAAAATTACTTTCTTACCTCATTTTCTTGAGCAGTAGTAACTTCCTAGTACCAAATTTGAGTCATTCTGACTATTTGAATTTACCAGTCACTGTTGACAACAAGCTCTTAGCTGAGTTAACAATAACAGAATTACCTGAATAAAACTTAGAAAGCAGTGGCAAAGAAGCGCAGTTTGACAAATACTTCACAATTGTTTCAAGAAGAGAGTAGCTATAAACGTTTTGGTTGAAACAGAGTTGCGTAAGGCAGTGCAGCAGGATTCTCCGCGCTCGTTAATTGAAAAATACTGGAACTGTGAACGCTTTACCTAACTTACTTAATTAGAAGCGCGGGCGAAAACAGAGGTCTCACGTACCCCATAAACAGATAAACTAGTGATGTGCTTGAGCACAAATGGCGAGCGAGCCTAAAGACTATACTATTTTTATATGAATGATTTTGACTTCTAACACTGAAGCTACTGAAAATAAGGTCCAGTTTTTTTAATTTCGCATACAGGGTAAAGGGATTTCAGTGCCATAGTAACAACTCTCTGCAACTGCTTGAATTGAAGGAAAAAAACAACAAAACAATACATGTTATTTAAAAGTTTTCTTTGTGATATTCTTTAGCTAAGTAGTGGTTGTAACACACAATGCTTTGACAACTGGACATGCACCTACACAGACTTACCTTGGGGTAGTCTAGTGGACAATGTATTTTCAAGTAAATACTGTTCGCACGGCTTATAACCATGACAAAGACACATTGCTTACCACCACCACCGCCACTAACTCGAATAGAATGATTCCCTAAGTTTTCAATTTTACCTGCACCCGCCAAAGAAGTCAAAACGGTACACTTCATTTCGGTCGTGGGGGGTGATAAGGGTATGATCGATAAACCAGAGGAATTCCTTTTAATGTACTGGTTGGTGTACGGGTCGACCACATAGCTACACAAAAAGCGAGGGTCCAAGTACAAAATGACATACGTACGTCAAACATATATACAACAAACATCCCCGATTTTCAATTGTGTTACCCCTGTAAGTGTCTCGCTCGCTACGCTCGCTCGCCAATAAATAAATATAGCGAAATCTCGATTGAGTTACCCCTGATAGTGTCTCGCTCGCTTCGCTCGCTCGCCAATAAATAAACATCCCCGATTTTTTCATTTTTCCCCCTGTAAGTGTCTCGCTCGCTACGCTCGCTCGCCAATTAGAAGCGCGGGCGAAAAAGAAGTCTCACATAGATATAGCGAAATCTCGATTGCGTTATCCCTGAGAGTGTCTCGCTGGCTTCGCTCGCTCGCCAATAAACAAACATCCCCGATTTTCAATTGTGTTACCCCTGTAAGTGTCTCGCTCGCTACGCTCGCTCGCCGATAATGCAAAATCGGGTATATGTTACATGTATACTAGTGATGTGCTTGAGCACAAATGGCGAGCGAGCCTAAAGACTATACTATTTTTATATGAATGATTTTGACTTCTAACACTGAAGCTACTGAAAATAAGGTCTAGTTTTTTAATTTAGCATACAGGGTAAAGGGATTTCAGTGCCATAGTAACAACTCTCTGCAACTGCTTGGAAGGAAAAAAACAACAACAAAACAATACACGTTATTTAAAAGTTTTCTTTGGATATTCTTTAAGCTAAGTTTAGTGGTTGTAAACCCCAATTCTTTGACACAACGGACATGCACCTACACAGACTTACCACCTTCGCAGTAGTATAGTGACAATGTATTTTCAAGTAAATACTGTTGCGCACGGCTTATAACCATGACAAAGAGCGCATTGACTTACCACCGCCACTAACTCGAATAGAAATGGAAGTCCCTTAAGTTTTCAAGTTTGAACTGCACCCGAAAAAGAATTCAAAACGGTAAACAATTCAATTTCTAGGGTGATACGGGTACTGATCGATAAACCAGAGGATTCTGTTTAGTGCAATTTGGGACAGGGTCAACAACCGAACTAACACAAAAACGCGAGGGTCAAAGTACTAAAATGCCTTACGTACGTCCATACATATATACAAATAAATAAACTAGTGGTGTGCTTGAGCACAAATGGCAAGCGAGCCTGATGGTTAGGTAACATAAAATGTTACTATGTTTTAGCTTACTTCATGCAAACACTATAATAGCAGTTAAGACATTTGTTCAGCAAACAAATACAAAATCACTCTCTTAGTATCAAACATCAACCATTCTGATAATCTCAATCACCAGTAACTCCTGAATAAGCTCTCAGCTACGATAAAAAATAAACCAGTGTTATTATTTGTAATTTTAGCCAACAAATATGGAATTACTACTTACATCATTTTTGAGTATTGATAACTTCTGTATTATCAAATTGAAGTTACTTTGACCATCTGAATTACCTTGAATTCTTGACAACAAGCTCTCACCTACTAAAACAAAAGACAATCAATTTTAGCACACAAATACAAAATTACTTTCTTACCTCATTTTCTTGAGCAGTAGTAACTTTTGCAGTACCAAATTTGAGCCAATCTGACTATTTGAATTTACCAGTCACTGTTGACTAGCTCTTAGCTACAAAAAGAAAGGCAAGAGTTAATTTTGCATATTTAGCTAACAAATATAGAATTGCGTACTTATCTCAGCTTCCCTCGAGAAGTAGTAGCTTCCATAGCATTAATACTACATACTGACTACCAACGGCTCTTGACAACCAACAACCGGCACTCCGTATCCCCCATAAAACGGCGAAGTTTTGAAATTAAGTCTGGAAAAGGGTCTTCAATGCCATAGTAACCGGTCGAATCAACTTTTTGTGTCTTGAAAACAAGCGTTTTAGAAGGAATTTTCTCATACTTTGGAGCTTAAGTATAAAGTAAGGTTTGCTTAATGCTGTAGTTTCAGAATAAACTGGAGTCAAGCCTAAATAGCCGTGTTATTAGGAGAAAAAAGTTCCCCGCGCGCGCGTTAAAAGAGCATACGTACCATCCATACATACATACATATATACTAGTGATGTGCTTGAGCACAAATGGCGAGCGAGCCTAAAGACTATACTATTTTTATACGAATGATTTTGACTTCTAACACTGAAGCTACTGAAAATAAGGTCCAGTTTTTTAATTTAGCATACAGGGTAAAGGGATTTCAGTGCCATAGTAACAACTCTCTGCAACTGCTTGGAAAGAAAAAAACAACAACAAAACAATACACGTTATTTAAAAGTTTTCTTTGTGATATTCTAAGTAGTGGTTGTAACACACAATGCTTTGACACAACTGGAAATGCACCTACACAGACTTACCTTCGCGGTAGTCTAGTGGACAATGTATTTTCAAGTAAATACTGTTGCGCACGGCTTATAACCATGACACAAAGAGCGCATTGACTTACCACCGCCACTAACTCGAATAGAAATGGAAGTCCCTTAAGTTTTCAAGTTTGAACTGCACCCGCAAAAGAATTCAAAACGGTAAACAATTCAATTTCTAGGGTGATATGGGTACTGATCGATAAACCAGAGGATTCTGTTTAGTGCAATTTGGGACGGGGTCGACCACATAACTAACACAAAAACGCGAGGGTCAAAGTACAAAATGACATACATACGTCCATACTATATCTAAATAAACAAACATCCCCGATTTTCGATTGTGTTACCCCTGTAAGTGTCTCGCTCGCCACGCTCGCTCGCCAACTAGTGATGTGCTTGAGCACAAATGGCGAGCGAGCCTAAAGACTATACTATTTTTATACGAATGATTTTGACTTCTAACACTGAAGCTACTGAAAATAAGGTCCAGTTTTTAAATTTAGCATACTGGGTAAAGGGATTTCAGTGCCATAGTAACAACTCTCTGCAACTGCTTGGAAAGAAAAAAACAACAACAAAAACGCGAGGGTCAAATTTTAAGTAAATACTGTTGAGTAGGGCTTATAACTGTGACAAATAGCACATTAATTTACCACCGCCACTAACTCGAATAGAAATGGAGCCTTTTAAATAAAAAGTTCCCCGCGCGCGCGTTAAAAGAGCATACGTACCATCCATACATACATACATATATACTAGTGGTGTGCTTGAGCACAAATGGCGAGCGAGCCTAAAGACTATACTATTTTTATTGACTTCTAACACTGAAGCTACTGAAAATAAGGTCAAGTTTTTAAATTTAGCATACAGGGTAAAGGGATTTCAGTGCCATAGTAACAACTCTCTGCAACTGCTTGAATTGAAGGAAAAAACAACAACAACAAAACAATACACGTTATTTAAAAGTTTTCTTTGTGATATTCTTTTGCTAAGTAGTGGTTGTAACACAATGCTTTGACACAGCTGGACATGCACCTACACAGACTTACCTTCGCAGTAGTCTAGTGGACAATGTATTTTCAGGTAAATACTGTGCGCACGGCTTATAACCAATAATCTGCCATTCTGATAATCTCAATCACCAGTAACTCTTGAACAAGCTCTCAGCTACGATAAAAAATAAACCAGTGTTATTATTTGTAATTTTAGCCAACAAATATGGAATTACTACTTACCCCATTCTTGTAGTATCAAATTGAAGTTACTTTGACCATCTGAATTACCTCGAATTCTTGACAACAAGCTCTCAGATACATAAACAAAAGACAATCAATTTTAGCACACAAATACAAAATTGCTTTCTTACCTCATTTTCTTGAGCAGTAGTAACTTCCGTAGTACCAAATTTGAGTCATTCTGACTATTTGAATTTACCAGTCACTGTTGACAACAAGTCTTAGCAGAGTTAACAATAACAGAATTACCTGAATAAACTTAGAAAGCAGTAGCAAAGAAGCGCAGCTTGACAAAGACTTCACAATTGTTTCAAGAAGAGAGTAGCAGCTATAAACGTTTTGGTTGAAACAGAGTTGCGTAAGGCAGTGCAGCAGGATTCTCCGGGCTCGTTAATTGAAAAATACTGGAACTGTGAACGCTTTACCTAACTTACGTAATTAAAAGCGCGGGCGAAAACAGAGGTCTCACGTACCCCATAAACAGATAAATAAATAAATATAGCGAAATCTCGATTGAGTTACCCCTGATAGTGTCTCGCTCGCTTCGCTCGCTCGCCAATAACATATACCCGATTTTGCATTATCCACCCCTAATACTGTCTCGCTCGCTTCGCTCGCTCGCCAATAAATTTATAAACATCCCCGATTTTCGATTGTGTTACCCCTGTAAGTGTCTCGCTCGCTCGCCAACAACGAAGGTAAGTCATGTGCAGGTATGTCCAGTTGTGTGAAAGTATTGTGCGTTGAAGCTACTAACTTATAGAATATCACAAAGAAAACGTCTAAATACCTTAACTTATTTTGTTTTTGTTCTTGATTTTTTCCAATTCAACTGTTGCATTGAAGCTCCTTTACCGTATATTCGTAATTTAGAACAGAACGTGACTAAATACGACAATTTGATTGGTCCAGTTGCTTGAATCTAATTCACTTAGAATCACGTTAGAATACACTTACCTGCGGCTACTGTAGCGACTTATTGCCAAGAAATACGTATATCGAACTAGTCTGGTTCCAACCTGCAGTTGTGGAGTGCACACCCAAACCATTAAACCATCGTGACATAACGGCTGTTTTAAAGTGACGTATTGTATCCTATATACAAACGGAACATTGGTTCCAGAACTGATAGAAACGCATCGTCTTAGAAACGGCGACCCGCATTCACCTAATGCGACTGGGTGCAATTCCAAAGGTAGACCACTATGACTAAAAGGTTTCAGAAACCCCCCCCCCCCACCCCAAAAAAAAAGTTTTTTGAAATAAAAATTGAGGTAAATTGACTTTACTGCCCGTTTACTCGATTTTAATTTACTGTCACTGCAGTTTATTTTTTGCAGCGGGTCACTTATATAAACAAAATTGAAAACAATTGAAAAACAGTTGGACGGTACGTGTACTGGTCTAGTCAACTATATAGTTTGATAAAGTCTGGGTATAGTTATTTCATTCACATACTCATTGTCCATGAATATTATTATATACACACCAAATAAAGTGTGCCAATGAATATTATTGTCTAAATCCACATGCAATTCATTGGACAAACAGAGGGGCGTTTCCAAGACGGGCGTTTCCAAGACCTAACTCGTAGAAATGGTGAGTGATCGATTTTAATTCATTTTGTTCTTTTTTTTGTGATGAAACTGTTCATTGAGCTATAAAGTCTAGCTGCATTCATTGTTGTGCATATTACATGGCAATGAGATTGTACTTTGATTGCTGCGCCTTCACTTTATAGACATACTTATGTTTTGTACTAATTTTAGTGATTTCATTAGGAATATACCTTCTAATCGCCTGGCCTAATACTACAATACTTTTAGTGTGCAGTTTTAATAATGTACCAGAATTCTCCAAACCTTACCACACTATTAAATCTTCCCATTTCTATCTGAGTAAATTAATATTTTTGTATTGTATATTTGAACAGCACATTAACAACATTTGTGATGGCACAATTAATGACTCTTCAAGGTAAGTTCAGTATATTATGCAGTCTATGGTATTGAATCTTTTTCTTTAATAAGTGACATATTACTATAGCCTAAAACCACTACTACACTAGCTCCAAGTACGGAGTAGGTAGACCAAGGAAATCTCTAGTGTGTGTTGATTCTGAGCCTACTGACCCTCCTGTTGATGTTCTGACAATGCCTCCTACTGGTTCTCCTGATCCTGTTGCTTCTACATGTCCTGTGGTGCCCCTTGCTGGGCCCTCCACCTCAATGGGAAAGCACCAGGTAATAAAACTACTCGATCAAGGTATTCCTCTGCCCTGATTTCATGGGGGTAGAGCTGCCTCTAGGCATTATAAAATCCACCACAAAAATGTTCATTTAAATGTTCAAATTAAAAGTGAGCTTAATGTTATTAAAAACCCTTGCCGTACTAAGCAATGTAATAAAAAGGGTCAGGGGAGGGAGTTGTTTTACTCACCTGAAATTGATTTGAAGCTGCTACAGTGGGTCTTGGAGTTACAAGAAGAAAAGCAGATGGCAGTACCATCTCATGCTATTAAAGTTAAAGCTTTAAGCTTAATAAAAGCTGTCTTGCCTAATTTTAAAGCCTCTTATGGTGGGTTAAGGTGTTTATGAGGCAACACAACCTTGTGTTAAGGGTAAAGACATCTATTGCTGAAGAGCTACCAAAAGATCTGGAAATGAATTTAGGAGACAGGTAAACCACGTTAGACTGATAGTTGATTAGATAGAGGAAGCCAACACAATCTTGAATTCAAATTTGAGTATTGTGAAGAAGTCATTTTTAGTCACTGGAATTTCCAATACTCTTGGCAGAGAAGAAGATGAGTTAGTCAGAAATGACAATATCAGAAGGAAATAGAAGAAATTATAATGGAAGTTTTGGGGGAAGAAACAATGGGCTTTCAGCCAGACCAGACATATCGTGATCCTTTTGATAGTTCAGAACCAGAAGAACCAATGAGTAGTGAGCACTGCATTGGTGCACTTAGGTGTAGACAGTGATATTTGCTCCCCAGAATATGAACCACTGTCTGATTGTGATATGTAGTTTATTTAGTCATTTTCTCCACCATAATTATATTATGAACATTTATCATTTCCATAGCTCAACATTAACATTGGACATGGTGATTAACCTCATTATTGTACCATACAATCAATGATATATACTTGAATCATGATGACCGTGACCTAATTGTAAAAGTTCTATGTTCATGCTCATTAACAATTGCCTAGGAGTTTGCTCTCCAATTTCTTTCCCCCCTGAGGGTATAAATGCAAGGGATTTTCAGTCCACCTTGAAGTAGTGGTGACCTTTGCTGTCTCCCCGTTATTCTACAAGATATTTCACCTCCTCTTTCAATAAAAAACCAATAAGTCTGAGATCACTCCCTGGGCACATGTCCAACTACAAAATCATTGTTTATGATAGCAACAGTAGCACATTGGTCCTCCTTGTTACCACTTCTTGCTGTACTGAACGTTCTTGCTGTACTGAATGTTCATCATTCACAACTGGCGTCCAAATAAACTTGTTGACGCGGAATCCCCTCACAACACTTCCAAAAGAAAAGCTAAAGTTGGCAACTGGAAGCCATTTCGACTCCGTATTTCCCCGCTGATTCGTCTCAATGTTGTTGCGCCGCATTCTATGAAAGTGTAAAAAAAAATGCAGGGCCTTTGTGTAAGCGCCAGTCGTAGAGATATTTAGTTTTTTTAATGCAGCCTGAGTTGGTCCTAATCCTTATAATAAACGGCATCTAGTAATGAAGAAAAAGGAATTGGCATAAACACAGCTTTGACAAGCACACAATTTAATTTTAACAGCATAAAGCTTAAGCGTGGCTGTATTACAAGTTGCTAGCTAAATGGCAGCTATATCACTCAGAAATATATTGGCTATACGACATTTGTTATTGAACAGGTAGACAAATAATGTTACCAGCATCCATGAGGTGGTCCTGTATCATCCTCTGCGACAACAGGACACTCCGTCTATCCTGTTTCCACACTCCAGCCTAAGCTAATCCCAATATAAAACTAGAAACGCAGCAATCCGAGAAGAAGCCACTGATTGTTTACAAAATTCTTAATGAAGACAGTCCACGTGACTAAAAGCGGGCGCGGAAAACCTGTGGTTTTTTCTATTCCCATAGACTTTTGTATTGAGTTTTTGGAATAGCACTTTCTCTCCGGTTTTGGAGTATTTTGAGGTAATATTTTTAACCGCTTCGGCGCGAGGTTTCCAATGGTGCAGCCCCCTGATGCGTAGCTGCTTCCATTCTAGAGTTATTCAAGTTTTTCTTGGGCCAACTCAACTTGGACATACTATTATACAGTATGACTTACTATCCAAAACTGATGACCACTTTAGATCTCACCAGTGGCGGTAAATGCTGATACTGCTGACTATGCAATTGTCCACGATTTGAACAATTATTGGTTTTGGCTTAGTGTGTCTGACTTATAGCTATAGCACAGCTAGCTATAATAGCAGTAACACATCTGATTAAAGTAGTGGTAACTTGATAGCTAGTGTCCAGTCAAGTTTAGTGTTATAGCTAATTATTTTATCATACTTTATGCTAGAATTTTTCTAGTTGTATTAGTTACAGGGTATAGTTGTAACTAAAATTTAGTAACTTTCAAATGTTTTTTCTGATATTGTAATCAGTTATTTTAGTTAGAATTATTTTATCCAAATTACAGTTATAGAAGCTATTCTTGATTTATAATTGAAAGCAATTGCTAATTTTATTTAAAAAAATGGAACAATACAGCGATTTCATTTTTTCAAATCTAAGTTATTTTTATTATATAAATTTGTTAGTTATAGCTAGTAGAAAACACTTACTAAAAAAAATTGTAATTATAGTTAGCTAATATTTTCATTTATACATTAAAGTTTTTGTATTTCCTATTTGGATATTTTTATTTTTATTTTTAAATACTAACCAGTAGAATTACTACTTTGTTTTATAAAAGTATGGCTTATTGGTGAATGTATTGGTGTATGGTATAAAACACTAAATTTTCAATGTTCAGTTCGTTTATGCTAAATAAGCATTTTGTATTTATACTGTAGATTGAAAAATACACCTTTTAATATATTTGCTACATGTACATATGTACATATCTACATATCCCAGTAAAACTATGATGATGCTGTGGGCCTGTGGCACGTTATTTATAGTAGGTCTTTGCCTTCCTTTAGTTCTATACTACACTGGAACACTAATAAAATATCTAACTAAAGACACCCCTTTGTTATTTCCATCGCTGCCATGTATTAGGTTTTCTCCCCAATTGAAATTATTGTGGTGAAACAATTCTTACACGTCAAGTAACAATTGCATGCTTTTTTCACTGTGTTGTGCAATAAATAGAACTTCTTAATATCTCTAAAATAAGTCTTGAATTAATATTTTAGCCACTCTAGTTTAAACACAAGTATTGGGTTTCATCGTAATTGGGAAAAATTGAAGGCTGCTTAAAAAATATGCAAACAGAAGGAAGGGAAACAAAAGTAAGGTTGAGAAATTATAGTTATAGAATATTTTACCTGATAGTGACCAGCTGAGTGCTTGTGAGGATGTGAATGAAATCAGTTCAATTTGTTCATATAGCTAAACTAACTTCAGATGTGTGCTGAAGTCCTACTGTAAGTGGGTGTTGTAGATTGTGATAGACTGGATTTATGTATGCCTAGTGATGGACTTACTATTCATTTCATGTAATTGTTGTGATATTGAATCATTGTGTGATAACTCCTGCTCATTACTATCACTTTCAGTATTATCAATAGACTCTTTATACTCAAGATTCGATGTCTCTGATTCACAATTTTCTATTGCTAAATAATATATAAAAAAGAAAATGTTAATTTTTGACTTAAAATAATTCAGCTAATTTGACTTACGTGTCAATTTCAAAATCTCAATCGCTTCTGAGTATAATTGATATTTTCTGTGAAGGATTTTTAGAAATGTACTAAGGTGATGTTCATTCAATTCCACTTTTTTCTCCAATGATTGAAGCATTACACGAGCTTTATCACTATTTTCTCTATCAATTTTTATGTTTGTTATTAGCTCATGGTTATCTTTAGAAAGAAGATTGTTACTGTACATTTCATCAGCTATCCAGGAACAATCAAATGAGAGGGCTGTTGTCAAGGCAGAAAAATTGTTCCTTATATTGTCTACTACATTAACATCTAAATGTGTAAAGAAACAAAAAGCCAACAACTGTTATTAGTAAGAGAAAATCATTCATACATAGGGTTTTCTATTATATTGCTAGCTATCAAAAATGGTGTTATAGTTCAGCTATAGTCGAGTGACAAGAATTACACGACGTATCGTGAACATGGATACAGAACAGACTGACTCACGCACGTGCTGACCAGAGTAGTTCAATGAAGGTCAGCGCATGCGCAACACAACGAAGAAACCATCCGGACACGCCCGGGGCACAAATCATACACAATAACAAATGTGACCACACCTACTTAACTAGCTAGTTACGAATAAGTGATAACTAGTGGTGTGCTTGAGCACAAATGGCGAGCGAGCCTAAAGACTATACTATTTTTATTGACTTCTAACACTGAAGCTACTGAAAATAAGGTCCAGTTTTTAAATTTAGCATACAGGGTAAAGGGGATTTCAGTGCCATAGTAACAACTCTCTGCAACTGCTTGAATTGAAGGAAAAAAAAACAACAACAAAACAATACACGTTATTTAAAAGTTTTCTTTGTGATATTCTTTAGCTAAGTAGTGGTTGTAACACACAATGCTTTGACACAGCTGGACATGCACCTACACAGACTTACCTTCGCAGTAGTCTAGTGGACAATGTATTTTCAGGTAAATACTGTGCCACGGCTTATAACCATGACAAAGAGCGCATTGACTTACCACCGCCACTAACTCGAATAGAAATGGAAGTCCCTTAAGTTGTCAAGTTTTAACTGCACCGGCAAAAGAATTCAAAACGGTAAACAATTCAATTTCTAGGGTGATACGGGTACTGATCGATAAACCAGAGGATTCTGTTTAGTGTAATTTGGGACGGGGTCGCCAACCGAACTAACACAAAAACGCGAGGGTCAAAGTACAAAAATGCCTTACGTACGTCCATACATATATACAAATAAAAAAATAAACTGACATCCCCGATTTTCGATTGTGTTACCCCTGTAAGTGTCTCGCTCGCTACGCTCGCTCGCCAATGATACACGCAATGATTACAAACACTAATATCTGTCTCTTTGCTCAGTTCAGATTCTTCTCTTCTCTTTAAGTGGCTCCGCCCACAGCGTTGGAAAGGGTGGCTGACACGCACAGGAATTTCTATTTGGTTGAGGAGGGCTATTCCTGGTAATTGACCACCGCACTATAAGTGCGGCAGAACAAATTTGGTATGGCCATGTCCCCAGACCCATTCTCCCAGCGTAGCGGTTCGGTAAAGGGTCTGGCTACGCCACCTAAAGTAAATAGTAAAGTTTTGTGAGGTGTACGTTTGTAGTTTCGTTCTTTCACCCCTTTTGTTCGATAACCTCTTTTGCACATTCCCTTATATTGCATTTGACCTGACCCCCCCCCCCCCCCCCCCACTCATGCTGTAGATAAGGGGGGCCTGGCTACACCAGACTAGTATCTCTCTAACTACTTCACTTGCCCTGTAGATTATTATCAATTATTGATTATTATTATTAATGTAGGGTAAACATATATTTTTGAGGCTTTTATTGAAAAAGAAAAGACAAAATAGGACAAACAATATTGATTTTGTGAAATAAGCTTACCTTCTTGAATTTTATTGTACACACTAGTGGAGCAATATTGCTAGTATGTAGTAAAGCTGGGTGTTCCTAAGATGCTCTAACCATTTTAGGTAGAAAAATATGTAGTTTAGTGTATTAACTTACAATTATTCTTAATGTTTTTCATAGGTAAGTACCTATCTGGAATCGCTACGATAATGGAGATAAGCTTTCTTGTCTCATTCATTACTTATTGGATAGCATTTATAATTTATGCTATATTTTCTACAGAATATCGTAATGATAATAACTTTCCGATTATTGGTTGGTGTATACTTATCTCCATCTTTGTTCTGGGAATAGTTATTATAATCTTAAGTCTGAACGAATGTGAAAAAATGAGAATAGGATGTAGCATTATTATAATTATTCTGGAGTTATCAGCTGCAATAATTGGTTTTGTTGCTGCTGCGCAGTTAAAGCAAATGGCAACATCAAGTAATCTAGGAATAGCAGCTGGTTTATTGAGTATAATAACAGTTTTATCATTTTGTCTTTGTATAATCACTTGGCAATTGATAGAGCTACCACATTAACTTGAAATGATTTTTGTCACTCGTCAAAATAACATGTCAACTACCAGGTAGCTACTTGTGTTCAAACAATTAATTACTGATGTTGATTTAATAACAATTATTTGAACATGTTATCATATTATTACAGCCGACATATTTTCTAATATTATTTTAGCTAACACAAAAAAAGAAAATTGGATAGTGAAATTGTCGCAAACAAATGGGCCCACAACCTTCATTTAACCAATAACTAGCTACTTTATGTCTGAATGACTTTCGACACCAAATAAATAAATAGGGGAGATATTGCATAGAAGAATACAAAGAATAATGAATTGAGGATTAAAATAGAACCTGCAGTGCAAGCCAATGTTACCATTCAATTTGTGGAGTATTCTTCCAATGCAAGATTTAGAGTTGTTAAAACAAAACTGTCTCCATATACACTATTCCTTTCAATCTTAATTGTAAATGGCCATTGTGTCATTTTTTTTCTTTTTGTATATAAAAAAAATTTCAGGAAAAAATTTCCATTTGGTTTTTACAAGGCGACCTCAAACAATTATAGCTGTATGCTGTAATCCATGTTTATGTGTTAACTAGCAGGGGCACTTAAATGACGATTCCTGCCATCCCAACACTAAAATTAGGTAGGACATGCTACTGTAACTTGCGCATTTAAACTGACCTTGAGTGTTTCAAGATGACTGAGAAAATATTTATGGTACTTGAGGTAGTAAGGGCATATAGTTGAAATATTCTCAGTTTCTGACAATTTAAGATGGATCATTGTGACAAATATGTTTATTCATGGATGTGGTCGTCTGGTATGCATTCAATCTAATATGGAATTCTTTTTATTTTAGTGCTTCATGCAGTGATTTCTGAGTTACTTCATAAACAATGACTTGTACAACAAACATACCTGCAGTCCAATCAAAATGTAAATAAAGAAGTGCTGTTCCCATGTAAAAATTTTAACCACAATTTTTTTAAATCCTTTTCAAGGCATAGGTTGAATTCTGAGCACATTGAGGCTGTATGGATAGAGTAGCTTTTCTTCTTTCGAACAATGTAATTCTGGCATCTGGGAAACTTTCCTGAAGCTCGTGGTGGAAGGTCTTTAACATCGCTTTAGAATAATGGCTGTAGTAAATTTGGGCAGAATTTGTTTCACCACACAGACTTGAATGATTTTTACCATTCTATAGCACAATGAATGCTCTATAACATAATACTAAAATACAAGTGTACTACCACAGGGCCTTGCTGCAACACTCCATGAAACCTGACCAAACTTAATCAATGATGAAAAAAGTAATGCTTTAATCGATAATATTTAAGATTGGGAAAAAAAGCTAGCTTAATATCTGATATTCAATTGAAGGTCATTCAAATGAATTTAATTAAAAATATATAATAGCCAATAAAGTAGGCATTGTTATTATAATTTTCCCCTTATTAGTAATCCTCCTATTTAAAGTCCTGCCTATGGACCACTTGCTTGAACAGTTGCTTTAGCTACATTATCCCAATAACATTCACTTCGCGATCAAACTGTACAAAAGTTAATAGTACAACATCAATCAAAAGTTCAATTTTCAACTCATAGCCTAATAATTCATGTTAGTTAGCAGATAAGTCATTTTCTAATGAGCAAAGAGCTGCTGATAAGTCACAATCTGCTTCCAACAGGCCTATCAAATGAGGTGGTTTGATTTTTCCGGACCTTGTAGTACAACCAGATATGACTTCAATAAAGCTATCAATCTCCTGTTCTGGCTTCAGCAGTTGCTTTGGACAAACATACAAATACAATGCATTCCTTGAAGACACTCCTGAAATATATGAATAATATTCCAATATGGATTTCTCATTTCCAGGTTCCTTCAATCTGCAGAAAATGTCTTCATATTTTGAGTCGTGCTTGTTGTAGGGACTTAGAGATATTTGAATCAGCAAGAGATACACAATATCATCATTGCCTCTGGCTCTGACCACAGCATCAATGGCTTTATGACCGGCATGCAAGTAGTACACTTTATTCCCTTCCATTGTTGAAATATGGCCATTTTCTTGCTCACTAGCACCAGAAATTCCAGAAAATGTCAAACTTCTTTCGGTTTCATTGCCCGTGGTTTTTGCTCTGACTTTCCATTCACGGTTGCTCGTCACTGTCTTCACAAAGAAGTCCTTTTCAAAGAAAAATCCTTTTACAGTAGGACTGTTGTATTTTTCACGGGGCACTACATTCAATAATGCATTGCGTAATCCTGTATAAGATCTTGGATAAGACAGAAATAGTGTGTACTCCACATTCTGTGAAATACAATCAAATACCATATCATAATGTTATGGCTAATTAAACCATTTTCTGCTATGATTCATTTATAGATTCTTAATCTTCACTATATTTAGTCAAAATTAGGATATGTTTCTTCCTGACCAATGTCTATTCTATCAAGGCAAAGCTCTCAATCAACATATATAATTGTTAACTTTCTCACCTCTTTAGAAGCACAACCCCCTGTTTCTCTTTTTTTGCTTCTAGTCAGGCTTTCTGTTGACTTTGCCTCTTTTTCACTCTATATTATGTTAAAATAAAACACGTAAGCATTACTTTCAACCCTTCAGCATAAAATAAAATGCTTCATACCTTCTGCGAAGTTCCACTAAGACTTGCAGAATCTTCAATATCTGGATTTTCTCGAAACGACAACATAAAATCAGGAGACTTTTTCTTTTCGACAATGAAAGTTAAATTTTCCTGGGCTACATATGACTGGTAGTAGTCACTCAAATTAGATGAAGATATAGTTGAATTCATACTAGCCTTCGCCAGCCATGAGAAGGATTGTACTAAGCTACTCTGGTAGCGTCCTCCAGCGTCTCGTTTGCAGACCTTCAACTGAGATATCGCGAGTTCTATGAGATTAGTCATGGTGCCAAGTTTGCGGCTAAAGTCTCTCTTAGTGACAGTATTAACAAAAACTTTTAGCATCATAGGAACTGTACCTGCTGAAAACACAATTTCTTCATGCCATTTTTGATTAACTTGATGAGAGGTTAAGAACTGATATGCTTCCTTGATGGTAAAGGGAATAATTTCTCTTGTGTGAAAATGTTCTAACAGATTTGCAGCAGCATTGCATAAAGTTTTGTCAGCTTGAAATCTGCAGCCACTTGAGGAAGCAAATGTGACTCTCCACTCTTTTCTGATGCAGTCTTTAGCGACAGAATAAAACTTCAGTAACTGGTAAGGGGTTGCTTCTGAGCCTTCATCCATGAATAAGTACAACTCTTTTCCTTGTACTTTCAGACTAATATCTGTCATAACTAATTCCACTGATTGGTTCCAATTTATATATTTTGCTGTGTCTATTTTTAAAACAGAGAAAAATTGGATAGTAAAACACTAAAATCTCATAGAAAGACACTAACAACGTTTGTAGTAAAAAAAAGCAGTGATTTGATTTTCAAAATTATACATAATAGATTTGTAAATATCTTTGAGCAGACTTAGAGGTTTTTTGTCCCCTTTCACTTCTAAAATAATAATTATTGTTATAATAAAATAGTGGATGTTTTGAACTATAATGTCTCCTGAAAATGCCAATAGACTTCTGAATTTTAACAATAGTTTAGAGTACTTATAATTGCCTAAATATTATTGCTTACCTCTTAGTGACCTTTTCACATATTTTGTCCATAATTTATGAGGCAACTGATTCATCATTGTGGAACACAAACATATACAAACTGAATCTCTTCTCTTTCGAATTTTACTGAGAGCATAGAGGAGAAAGGTAGTCTTTCCAACTCCCTTTGGCCCAACTATGTAATTATTACTTTCTAAAATATCTCTACAGCAGAAAGTCTTCATACACTCTGTTTCGATGATTTTTTTGGAAAAGCCTTCAATATCCAAGCCCATATCAAACTATTTGGGTTAAGATACAATCAAGGTGGATTGATATAATTGCCTCTAGCATACCTTTGGATCAAAATCAAAACTGAACATGGTTTGTTCGTCTTCCTGCTCAACATAGTATTTGTAAAGGCACCATCACATTGAGAAAATATGGTAATAAATACCAATTATATTATATTTTCATCTGCTAATACTCACATCATTTGCCAATGCAGTAGCCATATTATAGCAACTTTCCAATTCTTCTAGTTTCCTCCGCTTGGGCAAATAATATTTCTTTGCAGAGGCCTATGTAAAATCAAGCAATAATAAGCAGTTCATGCATAGTTCACATTATAATTACCATTTAACTAAAACCCACAACAATGAGCAATAATTTTGAAATACACAATGACAACTTTAATGGATAGTAAAAGACACGATTATTATTATGCTCTCATTGCTACACATATATACACTCTGTAAGTTAATGACCCTTGGACCCATATAGTGTCATTACCTTCAACTGTTAAAAATAGGGTGACATCATTTTAGTTCTAAAAGCATATTTTGAGTGCATGGTTTCTTAACTTTCTGCATTATCCTTAATAGCTAGCTAGCTAGTCACATATTTGGATCTGCTTTCCTCATAAAAGCAATCACAATTTAAAAAATATAAGAGTAATTTTCATAGACAAGATAATTCCTGTACATAAGGTAATAGTGATGTTGATGTGCATGGTATGTATATGTGCACATTGAAACCAATAGGTGGAAATATGGTGTTAACATCTAATCAAAACTAATTGGTAACAATATATTTATTATGTATACAAGCAATTGAAACCAGTTGGTGGTAAATACAGTACATTGATAGAGTCTGTAGCAATTTACATACCAACCACCTACTCATTACAGTCTGGTAGAATGAAATTTGAAGTATAATAGACGTCATCATAGTCTAATTATAGAAATGTTGTGAAACATAAGTTACTTCGCAGGCATATTGAAAGTTTCACAAGTTGCAGTTACTACATACAAATACTATCAGAAATCAGCAGATTTTGCAAAGTAAATAGACCATAACTCTAGAAAAAAGTGAGAAAATGGTTAGTTTCGATGTAGTGTGCCTGTTTACCAAAGTCCTAGTAAACAAAGCCTTATGCATAATTTCACACCAACACATTAGATGAAAGGTCCACATTATCAATATATGCCAGGCAATAGCTACAATTATGTCTTCACTCAACCTATTTTCAGTTTGGGGGTGCATTCTTTGAGCAACTGGAAGTAGCAATCATGGGTTTACCATTGTCCCCAGTTGTTGCCAACATGAAGGAACACCAGTATGCTTTCAGGACTAGAGATGTCAAGAATGGATTGCAGTTCATGCAAATAACAATGAGCGTACCATAGACTGTGAGCTGCAATGGTGTTGGCTAATGAACAACATCTCACAAAGAGGAAAATTAGAATCCCTCCACAATGGTTAGAAAACCAACACCTTGATATAATGGCTACAAATTGGGTCATATCTGGAAGTCCTCGCTTGAACTACTTGCTGTCACCTCATTACCATCATCTAGTCACGAATCTCCTAGAACAATCAATCACCTGATGAATCGAAACATTTTATCAATCTTCATACCATCTTATATATCATGCCACCACCATGTTGTGCTTTCTCAGTTTGACTGAAGATAGTCCACAGACCGAAATGTCTCAAATAAAGGAATTTATTCTACTACAAGAAAATTAATTAATTATCTATAGTTTCACAAGTTATTGGACTACAGATATGTTGCGAATAATATTTCTTATTATAAGGAGTGAGTAAAGTGAGTGAGGGGGTCATGGGTAAGTGTGTGTGGTCAGAGAGTACAGTGCAGATCCTCAATTCATTGTAGACTTCTTATAACTTAAAATAGCTTTCCCAAATAAAATAAATAAAGAAAGAGTAGCTAAATATTAATCACATTACTTATTCATAAATCTTTCTTACATGTACATGTGTATGCTAAAAACCCTACCTGCCACAGCTGTGGCTGCCTAGCTCATAGGATAGCAAGTTCTTCCCATGATCTCATAAGAAGATGTGTAGCTCCACTACTCTCAGGAGTAGAGGGCACAACGCCCAAGATTTGAAGTTGGTTTGAGAGAGAACACAGCTGATTTCCAAATGAGAAGGTAACAAGTCCAGCAGAAAAAATAGCCCTCAGGAAAGGACACAAGCACCATCAAGATAAACTGGCTCCCTGTTACTATGGTGTTACACTCCAGTTATTAATGTCAAATAGTGATGTTTATTTCACATAGTGGTGTCTATTCCACATAAATCTATATTTTGATAACATTGGAGTGTCTGTTCGTATCAAGAAATTGTGTAAGATGGTATGCAAATGTGAAAACTATGACAACAGGACTATTATTATGTTAATTTTAATGCATTAATAACACTAGTGATGTGCTTGAGCACAAATGGCGAGCAAGTCTTATAAACAAAACACTTCAAAAAAATGTATCAGTCCATTTCTAAAAGTATAAGTAGCCCTTGTGACCATACTTTAGCTAAGAAATACAGAACTACATTCTAACCTCAATTTCCCTGAGCACTGGTATTTTCAGTCTCTAATATAGCATTCTGATTATCTGAGTTACCAGTAGCTATTGACAACAAGCACTCATAGCTGCTATAAAACTGCCGACTTTTTTAAATTACGTCTGTTAAAGGGTCTCAATACCTCTCGCCATAACATTTTGCGACTTGAGAAAACATGAAGTTCTAAAAAATGCTACTGCACAGTGTTGAGTCTAACAGTAAGTTATAAGACCCAAGTGCTACTATAAACTGCCGACTTTTAAAATTACGTCTGGTAAAGGAACTCAATACCTTTCGCCATAACATTTTGCGACTTGAAAAAACATGAAGTTCTAAGAAATAACTACTGCGGTGTTGAGTCTAACAGTAAGTTTGTTAGACCCAAGTGCGTCTTGTAGCATTTAAAAACAACCCAGTGCAAAGGGGTAAAAATTTTAAATTATCTTGAATCTATCAGTCCATTACTTTATCTAATAAACACAGAACTACTTTCTTACCTCAATTGGTCTAATTCAGCGAAGTGAGCGGAGCTGACTCTCTAATGAGTCCGCGATATATATATGTATATATACAGTCGAGTCTCCGACGAGAGGACACTTTCGTGCAGCAGCAATTGTCCTTTGTTCCGAGATTGTTCTCTGTTGGGAGCTTGATTTTATAATCCACTTTTTACCATTGACAGAGTAATCGAAAAATATCAGCAAAGTTATAAAAAACATTTTTTGCGGATGATACAACTGCATGTTCTTAGCTATACAATATTATTTATGAAAGTATTGATCAAGTGTAGTTTGTTTTGCTGTACTGTACGCTATCACAGCAATGAGATCAATAAAAGAACCAACAGACAATGCTTCACCAGTTTGGCCTTTAAACTCCAAAAATTGGGAAACGTCTTCCAAAACATTTATTATTCCTTGTATGTTTTCAATTTTGGAACCACTATAGCTGCTTCATCACATTCTTAAAATACTTAATGGAAAACCTTTTCTTCTATTTTTCCAGCCATCCCACTGATCCTTTAAAATCGGACTTCCCTAATGCTTCCGCAATCATCTTTACTTTCTGAATTAGCTGTAGTCCCCCAACAGGAATATTCTTGGATGTTGCTAACTTAAACCATTCATAGAGAGCATCATTGACATCAGAATATTTAGATTTACGAGCCTTACTGTTGGAGTATACCCTGTCTCCAGCATTAGATTGATATTCAGCTAAAATACTCTTTATTCTTCAAAATTTTACTTATCTGTGTCTTACCGCATCCAAATACTTCCAGGATTACTTCGAGAATATTTTATCAATTCCACCTTCTTCTCCAGGGAAAGATACACTCGCTTTTTGTGGGAAGCCATACTACCACCATTCGGTTTGACAATTTAGGTATTCGGTAAAGGGTCTTGAAAGTGTGGCTGATCTTATTGAGCTGACTACTACCTGCATTCTGCAGTGGGCGTGGTTAGTGTACGTTAATAGAGACTGAACTTAAGTCGCTGAACGATTTCGGTACCCAGAGTACTGTCCGCTGTCCGGATTTGAGAGATGGTCGCTCCTGGGAGTTTGTAAATGCACAGTAAGAATAGAATATTCAATCCGTGACTAGCGCTTTGTCCATTCCAGAGACTACATCCGCTTCTTGGGATGTCCGCTAACGGAGATTCGACTGTATATATATATAATATTATTTATTGCAGCTTTGATATTTTTACTTGAATATTTCCGCATCACGCGAGCGTTCTGTATTCTCCCATATTGTACGGTTTATATTGTACGCTACTTGTAGCGCGCGCGTAGCGAGTAAAATCAATGAAAATTGTATTGTAACCGGTTGAGAAAAATTTCAAAGAAGCAATAAATCACTTATCACACTCGTCGTACAATATGGGAATGATATTTTACTCTCACGCCACATTTTCACTCGCCTTTGGCTCGTGAAAATATTTTGCGTGCTCGTAAAATATTTTCCCATATTGTACTCTGACTCGTGCTATAAGTATTATATATATATATATTTTTTTTTTTGTTTGTTTTTTTTGTTTTGTTTTTTGGTTAGGTCTAGGAATTGTTTTTGTTCTTGCGTGGGCGTACGTGTGCACATTTTCTCCTACGCGCTTGCGCGGGCCGGGTAACCTTCTTAGCAACATTTTGTTTTGTTTACCCGCCGTACGAAGTAGCGATGCTCAGTGAAACAAATTTTGCGAAAGAGAGACAAAACGTTAGAAACGCTCGGTCAAGAGCTTTGAGGGCGTTAGAAACTCCAGAAGAAAAATTAGTAAGGAGAGAGATAAGAAATGAAAAAGACAGGGCAAGGAGGAGGAGAGCTAAAACGAAACAGAAACAGGTAGCAAAGTAAAGAATCTTTCTTTTTGAAAAGCCATTAAATGTTCCTAGCCACACCAAGCATGCATGGAATAGCTGCAATTACAGGGAACATGCATCGCTCGCTACGCTATTTTGTGCTATTAGAGCGCATCACTAGTATGTATCATTCTGACTCTCTGAGCTACCGATAGCTTTTGAGAACAACATCTCACCGCCGAGTTTTTGAAATTGCGTCTAGTAAAGGGTCTCAATACCATAGTAACTTTCGCCATAACATTTTACAACTTGAAAATACAAGCATTTAAAAGAATTACAGCACAGTGTTGGGTCTAACAGTAAGTTTGTAAGACCTAAGTGCGTCTTGTGGCATTTACAAACTGTCTCGCTCGCTTACCAACTAATGATGTGCTTGAGCACAAATGGTGAGCGAGCTTGTGCATAAAAGGATCACTGCAGAAGAATCCATCAGTCCATTTCTAAAAGTATTATGAGTAATTAGCTATTGTGATCATATTTTACCTAACGGATACGGAACTACTTTAAACCTCAATTTCTCCAGTACTGTTTTTTTCTGTAGACTCTATTATCGCATTCTGACTATCTGAGTTACCAGTAGCTTTTGACAGCAAGAACTCACAGCTACTAGTCAGGTTTATTATGTATAAAAAAAAAAGTTTTGTTCAAAATAATATTATGGTGATTAGCGATAAGAGGGATCTAAAAAGCAATGTTTACATTTGCACAGACTACTTTAATTCATAGCTTTATATTAAAATGTCAACCACAGATAAAGCCATTTTCAGGAGTTCATACCCTATTAATTAACAATGTGAAATTTGGTAATCACAATAAAATTAAAATCATACAGTTAATTTTTTCCTAATACTACAATGTTTTATTAAATTTAAGTCATATGAACTACACTTCATTTTTGATGTTGCAGTCTTCATCATTTTCACATGCTGCATCACATGACCAACGTTCAGTGCAAGTTAAATAATTGTTCTTCTAGCATGAACATCTCTGTGTGATGCAATTAGTGTTGCATTGGCTTTTGATCATCTCAATGATGGCCTGTGGTGCAGGAAGAAATTTTGTAGTAACTGGCAGTATCTGACCATCTACATCCTTGTAGTAGCCAAACTGAACAGGATCAAAAGGCTGTTGTTGAGGGAGATGGGTTTGGCACCACACTCGGCTTTGCCATCATACGCGATTGATGTATTCTTCAGGAGCACAAGTGTAGGTGGTAACTTGCTGCTTTCAGCTTGTTGCTTGCAGAACCAATACCATCTCAACTGATCGGGTACCACTATCTATGGAAACACATTTGGGACAGTATTTCAAGCGAGCAAACTTTTCCAATTCCTCCTTCACATCCTCTGGTATGGTGATTACCAAATTTCACATTGTTAATTAATAGGGTATGAACTCCTGAAAATGGCTTTATCTGTGGTTGACAATTTAACGGTAGTTTCAAAAGCGCTCTAGATAAACTGATTTCAGCTTTTATGTATTGCTGCACCATTTTGTTTTACTAGCACCAGAAAATTTGCCTATATAGTGTCTTCTCCAGTGAAAGCATGAAATATGGGCAAGGAGCGCTTTGGGCACACATAAAGCTGAAGCTTTGCCCATATTTCATGCTTTCACTGGAGAAGACACTATAGGCAAATTATGCTCGAAATTTTTTAGAATGCTATTCTTTTTTTTTATTCCAAAAAAATATATTATTATTCCAAAAGTTTATTCCATAAATTTTCTTATTATTCTCTTATTATTCCAATTAGTAATAGCTTAGTGAAATGGAGATGACTGCAGTAGTTATAAAAAATTGGTAAGTTTTGAAATGAATAGTTCTAAGAATGGAGAAAACATGCTCTGCTACAGCTGAAAATTTTTCGAGACACTGTTTAGCATAATTCTCCAGATGACTTGCTGACTCTAAGCCGAGCTGACTGCTCTCCCAGTATTTCAAACCTTTTTCATTTTGCCAAGTACAATAACCAAGCAGCCAACACAAACCCAGCTGCTTTTATCAACTAATGAAGATCTACCTAATAACCACATTTCTAAATGTTTATGTCTCGTATAAGAAAGAGAGGAAAAACACTATTGATTTCCTTTATTGTATGAACTGATTATTCTCATTTTCCCTTCATTATTCTCCTAAATATCCTTATTATTCTAGAATTATTCCACTGTGCTATTTTATATCCATTATTCCAGAAAAAATGCTAGCATGCCTCTTCATGATTGTTGGCTTCAAATTGGTGCCTATTGCTATTTGTTTGACCTGATGCAAATGTGACAATTGTCTGAGATGATCCTGTTTTTAAATTAATAGTGAACTGAGCAAGGCATTTGTCTAGTTTGCCTTTGTTTTATCTTAAGATAGAAACTGTATCATTATGTCAATGGAACACATATTTTGATGTTTGTGTCATCTGCAATCAGATACTGAATAGAATCTTTCCCATGGTGTCATCTCTCCCTATAGTCTTTGATTTCAGTGAGTCTGGTTTGTATATATCAAAACCAAGATAACCTCATCAAAACCAACTGTCAAAGTTGTGAGTCTGTCATTGAAATTGAGGCAGAAATCTTTCACTGATGTGCTGAATGTTCTCCTTTTTGTTTTGTAATTTTTTTGGACAAGAGCCATTCTATCAACAATAGTGATCTTTGGACTTGTTGACAAAGTACATGCTATACAACGTATAAAAAATACAGTAAAATAAAATGGTGAGGAGACCAAAAAAAAAAAAAAAAAAAAAAGACCTAAAAACAGCTGCTACTAGCAGATAAGATGTGTAGTAAACTAAATTAAATAACTTACAATATTCTATAGCTATAGCTTTTCTTTAATATTTTACCCTGAGCTAATTGTCCACTGCATTATAAACTAATGTACGACTCCTGTACAAAGTTCATTGCATGTGACACATGCACTAAGTTTGTGAATTAAGAGTGATCTGGATTTTTAGACCCTGGGGGTCAGTCCACCCACATTGGCCCTCAGAGTCAAATTACAAATAATGCATAACAATTAATTGCTACCCAAACACACTAAAGAAGTGACAATAATGGTTAAATGTACAACTATTCATGTTGTCAGAAATTTACTAATCTTTTGTCTTGCCTGAACAACATAAATTACTGGGAGGTGGTAATGGTGGAGGGGATGGAGGAAGAGGGGTGTGGTTAAGCAGGATATTTGAATTGCAACTTACTTGCTCAATGGATGGTTTCTAATAACTTAATCAATGATATCGAGACGGAGTATTTTATCCTTGACATAAGCTGATTCCATCTAGTCTATTTGTACTATATTTGAATCAAGTTGAAGTATATCATTATTTCAAGGTAATATCATAGAATAAAGTGCTATTTTTTGTTCCTTGTGTGTATCTATGAGTAATATGGAGCTTTAACTCAGAGAAAAAATGAAATTTCCGAAGTTAATTCCTCGTTTTTTAAACAGCAAGGTCTCATATTAACTGAAGCTGGTTGTTGAAGCTGTTCAGACAACTGGAGGAAACATTTAAACAGAATGTAATTTCCATAACTGTGGGATAACAGGACGGACAAACATGTGAAGACAAGACCCAACATTTCAACTAACAGTTGATTTGTTTTCGTTTTTTTTTGTTTCAGTACAGAACAATGGAATAACAGATTTACTTGTGAGAAAGTCATATAAGAATTCCTGAATTTTTTTAAATTAAAGTGTATACTGTGGTTGTGTATTACAATTCTGGGTAAAAACTTTTCTATTAGCTGTTTGGTCATTTCTGGCATCGACTACCTAAAAAGTGTATTGTTTAATCGTGTGGTGAATTGTATTGCATGGGTGCTTGATTGTTCATAATCCCTCCTCCATCAAACAACATAAACAGCTTGAATGCTAGATATTTGACACAAATGACTTTCAAGGAAAGGAAAAAAAGGATAAAAGTATGAATTTAGTGACTGATATTATCGATGTTCAGGATCCACCCGAAAGCAGTAAAAACGAACACACACACAATCGCACACAAACTCTTTCATACAACCATGTTAGTAAGAACTACTTTCTTCCTGGTAGGAAGAACACAACAACAACAATACTAAGGTTGATGACAGGATGCCACTATTCTGTGGAGTCTAGTAGTTAATGTTCTTCACCCCATTCGCTATGTTCAAATAACATACACGGCAATTTTTGGAACAAGTTTATAAATTATAGGTCTTCCATTCTTCTGCAGTCGCTTATTGTAATGAGGCTATGCTTTCTATCAAGTATTTAACTGAGTGAGGAATATTAAGCACTCCAGGTTCTCTAGATAACCAAAAAAAAGTCCCAATGCACTGCAAGCTCTAGCTAAGAGAGTAAAAAATAGTTTGTAATAGTAACAGTATCCGTCGGAGGAGCAAGTTTTAGAGCTCCTTAGAGTTCGGTCCCAGGTCTCCGTAGAAGTTGGGGCGTCTGAAAGGTAATGCAGGTTTGTCAAAGTCTCCATAGAGTTTCTATTGGGTTCGGCTCACCGGTCTCCGTAGAAGTTAGGGCCACCGCTACAACCACCGTGTGGGGCCAAGGCTCTAACCCCACGAGGTCACCCGAAACGATGCGACTTCCTGCTCTAGGCAGTGCCTGGGCACAAATCATCACCACACGCGCCCAGGCACAAAATAACACCAAAGTGACAAAAAACAATCAACAATTCTGACACCAACTCATATACACACTAATTAGACACTAAATTAAAATGACATTGTTCAGGCTTGCTTCTTCATGTGGGCCTGGCCCACAACTTGCATGTTCTATGAAAGCGAATTTACTCATAGGACAAATGACTATAGATTATCCACAAATGAATAGTATCATGTCCTAATGGATTGCTTTTGTTTTTGCTTTTTTTTTTTTTTTGGGGGGGGGGGTGTGGTGTGGTGGGAGAGGTTGATAAAGGTTTTTACCTAAAAGCTACAGTAGTAGTGGATGGAATTCAGTTAGCCAACATCTAGTTACATTTAACCAAAATGTTTTAATACCAATCATCATACCACGGAATTCCCTAGGGTCAATCTCTACACCTCAATCCCAGCACCTGATCTATCCCCGCACCTCAATCACCCAGGGTCAATTTCAGCACCTCAAGTTCAGCACCTCAAGTCCAGCACCTCAATTCCCGCACCTCGATTACCGCTCCCCAATCCCTACACCTTAATCACTGTCTTTTAAAGCGGTGAGAGTTCGGGGCGGAATTATGATTTAGCTAACGGTTTCCTTATGAACAATTTGTCCAGAATTGTACTCCATACTCCGCCGCCATTACTCAGCCGCTCCAGCTGGAACAACGCTGCGCGAGAGAAATCGGGATTGCAGGCAGTGGGTGGGTTGATTCCAAATGTTCTGCCCTTTGCTTCAGGTTGTTTGCTTCTTTTAGAGCCACAAAAAACTGAGGACTTTTTATTGTGGTGGACTGTTGGTGGTGGGTTTCATTTTAACAGTCTTCATTGTTCAATTAAATCACAGCAGTGTAATAGCACCTGTAAAATTGCGGTGGTCAGACGAGCTACCTCACAATTCTACTCATGAAATTTGGTCTGAAAATACAAAATCACGATACAACTTTACCCGAAATACTTCACCTGAACGTATACGGATATCCCCAACCAATTCTACTAAAAAACAATGGTCTGAGTATAAATCTTGGAAAAACAATATTATTGTTACAAAATTGGAACCAGAAATTGAAAAGGATTGTGACAGACTTTTTAGTGGGAATGAAACAGAAGTCATCACAGCTAAGGATAATCAACAGCAGTGGAAGAACTTGTTAACAGACAGTGAGTTGTGGAACAAAACTTACAACTGTTCTTGGGTAGTAGATACTTTTAATTGCAATTTATATACTACTCAATTGGAACTGTCATTTCGTAGTCTACAACAGCCCACAACAAGTGATATTGTACAGACCTCACAATCAATACTGCATTAGTCCTGACAAGAAATCCGGACCTCTCTTCATAGGAATCTTTAGAAACTCGGTCAAGTGTTTGGACAATATCCACTTAGTGTCTACACTGCGTGAGGTGAAATGGGGACACAAGACTGAGTATCATGGAGTCTGAAATGTGTTGCTACAAGGACTTGATGAGCGTTAAGGACAAACAAGCTGAATAAGACAAGTGGAAGTATGTCATTAACTTGCGTGGTAAAGAACTGTCTCTAGCTACAAACCATGAAATGGTCTCAATCTAAACGGTACCTCAATGGTAGAAGCTGAACTAGTTCCTAAAAATGACCATGAGTCACTTAGGCGATTAAAAACTCAGTTCCTTACAAAATGTCTTATGCAAAAAGTAGTACTTATAATGTCCTTGTCAACCAAGTTTATAGTTTTCTCTTCACAAACAAAACAACCATAGCTTTGTATGAGTACTTAAAAAATAACGACATGCGGAGGAAGATTTCTTCCCTACAATCTACATGTTGCCTGACATCCCTGGTGGCAGGAACCTAAATATCTCACAAGACAACAAGTTTATCGTATCCAGATATGCCTGGATAATATATTGAGAGACAAAAGTGCCACCATGTGTCAGGGAAAAGTAATTCATCATTATGCATTGTGGAGTCTGTTGACCTGAACTGGTTGGTGAGCAACACTTATCCCACCACTTGCCTTCAATGAAGGGTGTACTGGGTAATGGTCATTCCTGCATTCTATGTAGTTGATGTGGGCATACAAGAGTCGCCCACATTAGAGAAGAAAGAAGAGGAGAAGCAAGAAAAGACAGAAGAAGAAGAGAACTAGTTATGTTTTTGTATCATGTCATTTAGGTTGTTGTTAGAGTGTGTATTGTATGGAATAGTAAGTGTGAGTAGTAATGCGCAGGTCTCCTGCAATAGTGTGGATCAATTTCATTGGTTGAATGGCGAGTGGATCTATAGTCATAAACCACTCGCCACGTGTTGTAATATCAGTCCAGTCTGAGGTATCATTTTATTGAAACTCTTATTGAACTCTGGTGGCAGCGTATCATTCGCTGTCTACCCGACTGAGGGCTATCGTGTTGTGCGCATATCGAGACCCCCACAGTTTATTTCACAATATTTTTGTACTGTTTAAAGACATAATTCACTTTAGTCAAATACATTGATTCCTGCCAATATGGATGAAATGAAATTTTTAGGTTTGCCCATTAGCATAGGAAGAATAGGAAATAACCCAGTGGATCAGGCAGATTTAAGGCAATTGATGTCAACAATCTATAATTTACATCAAAGTGTGTACAACAACTGGAGGCCAAAATTAAAATTAAAAAAAGGAAAAGAGGAATATAAAAATGATGACATGGGAAATTTTACACGTGGCATGGATAAGAATCCAACCAAGAAACCAACCTATTCTTTAACAATAAGGTTGGTTGAGGTATGGTGCCTTTCTTGCCATCAGTATTCCTGTGCCTCTGAAACAAAAGTGCCACCATGTGTCAGTGGATTTCACTAAGTGCAAAGCTTGCACTGTATAACTAGTTTTGTGTTTGAAGTTGCTAGCTGAAGTTCCTGCTCTCCTTTTTGGTCAGTTCTGCCACCTAGTTCTAACTGTTTTCGGTTGTTATGCCATCTCAACCTCAAGGAGAGTTTCGTTTTACAGTTATAAGGTGTTTTGCTGGGCTTCCGGGAGTGTTTCTGGGAGTTTGGTGTGCTCTTATTGGGATGAAGTACCCTTGTGGAGACTGTGGCAAGCAGGTTTGTTGGAATCAGCAAGCTGTTCAATGTGATGCATGTCAAGAGTGGCTTCACACCAAATGCCTCAACATCTCACCCAGCGATTACTCCATACTGCAACAGAGTGATGATCCTTGGATTTGTCCATCTTGCTACTGTTCTTCCCTCCCATTTGCGAACTGCTCAACTGTCTCTACTGCATCAAGAAGTGACTCTAGTGTTGAGAGTGCTCCTGGAGTCACTACTGCTTCATCTCTATCCGGCCTTCGTCTCTACTATTGCAATAGTCGCAGTCTGCTACCTAAGATGGATGATGTTAGAGCTGTTGTGGCCTTGGGTAGGTTTGACATCCTAGCCTTCACAGAGACATGGTTTGATACAGGCACACGCCCTTGTGAAATTTCCATCCCTTCCTATACCTTATTGCGTAGGGACAGGGTTGGACGTGGTGGCGGTGTGTGTCTGTTCATCCACGACTCCCTTCCGGTTGTGTCACAGTCCATGGATCAGTCTTCTGAACTCCTCTCTGCTACAGTTAGAACCTCGCAAGGTTTGCTGTTGGTGGTTGTTTACTATAGGCCTCCAGGAGTAACCTCTTACCTCAACCAGCTTGAGTCTGCCTTGCACAATCTTGATCTTGCCAATTACAAGAAAGTGATAATCCTGGGTGACTTCAACATCGATCTCCTACAATCTTCCAAAGCAGCCTGTGTGGACTTAGTGGGTGTTATGTCTGCATTTGGGTTATCTCAGGTTGTGGCCTCCGCCACTAGAATGTATGCCAACACTTCAACCTTGTTGAATCATGTCTATGTCTCTGAACCATCAATGGTGAATTCCTGTAAGGTGCATCCACCTCTACAGGGTTCAGATCACAACTCCGTGTTGGTCAACTTCTCCTTCGAAATACCTCGTTCACCACCTGTCACAACCAGGAGAGTTTGGTTGCACAAGAGGGCAGACTTTGAGGCCATCAATGATGATCTAAGTACTGCCCTTCCTGTTGTGGATGAACTTACCATCTCGGATATTGATGGAGCTTGGAATGAGTTTCAACACTTGTTCCTATCAACTTTAAAGAGGCATATACCACAAAGATCAATGAGTGGGAAGAAGAAGCAAGTGCCATGGCTAACTGCGCTGGTGCTGCGGCGTATCTCCAAGAGGAATGCTGCTCGCAAGTTAGCCAAGAGAAAGGATACACCATCTCTGTGGCAGAGGTTCCGCTGTCTTCGTAACAAGGCTGTGGAGGCTGTGAGGGCCGCCAAGAGGGCCTTCTTTAAATCGTTGTCAAGTAAAATCTCAACTACCAAGGACTTCTGGCGTATTTACCATTCAATTACTAGTGTCCAGCAGCAGATTCCTTCAATACTCTCAAGAGGGGTTACTACCGCCACCTCAGCATTTGATCAGGCTACTATGCTTAACGATCAGTTTGCTTCGACCTTTTCTGCGAGAGATACTCCTCTGGAAGTTCCTGCACGTAGCGGTGGTGAAAGCTGCGCTTCCCTGGAGGTCATCAGGTGCTCTGAGGACAAGGTCTATCATGCACTATGTGCCATTAGGCCTCAAGTTGCCCCAGGCCCTGATGGAATCATGGGCTGGATGCTACGCGGAGCGTCCTTGTCCATTTACTCGTCACTCACCACGATCTTTAACGCATCTGTTCGTCTAGGGCGTGTTCCATCTGCCTGGAAAAACTCCAATGTCACTCCAATTTTCAAGTCTGGCGATGCTGGCCTAGCTTTGAACTATAGGCCTATCTCGCTTCTCTCTCTGGTATCCAAAATCCTGGAGCGTCAAGTTCATGATGTTATACAACAGCATCTGCTTGAGCATGACCTTTTGTCAGACGTGCAATTTGGATTTAGACCAGGTGCTTCCACGGAAACCATCTTGGCCGCTACCAAAGACTGGCATTGGTCTTTAGAGAAAAGTGAAAGCGTTGCTTGTGTGTTCTTCGACCTTTCCAAGGCCTTCGACTCACTTCCACACCCCCTTATTCTAGACTCTCTGGTGAGAGTTGGTGTTGGTAGGGAAGTTCTGCTGTGGATACGGGATTACCTGTCTGATAGAAGAAGCCAACAAGTCGTCCTCCGCGGAATTAAGTCACCTGCTGTACCAATCACGTCAGGTGTACCTCAGGGCTCCATTCTAGGCCCCCTTCTCTTTATTATCACAATTGACTCCATCAGCCAGGTTTCTATATCTACACTGGGAAGGTTTAGCCTTTTCGCTGATGACATCTGCTACTACAGGCCTGTTTCGCTACAAGAAGACATTCTGGCTGTTCAGAATGACGTTGATTTGATTTATAGCTGGGTGGAGTTTAAGAAACTTAGCCTGAATGCGAGCAAAACGAAATGTATGCTAATCTCAAGGAAGAGAAATCCTCCCAACCTAAATCTCACCATCAATGGTGGTACAAATTGAGCGAGTTCAACACTTCAGGCTGCTGGGTGTCATCATTTCCAACGACCTTACGTGGTCTGAGCACATTGTCACCGTCTGTGGGAAGGCCAAAAGATTCATAGGGTTCTTGTATAGGTAATTCAATCTGGCCGACAAAAAACGCCTTGAACGCACTTGTATCTGACTCTAGTTAGGCCAATGTTGGACTATGGCTGCTGTGTCTGGTCTCCATATCAGGCAAAGTATGTTGACCAGCTTGAAAGTGTTCAGACGTTTGCAGCTAGACTGGCCATGAAGAAGTGGTCATCTGACTCCGCTACCTTGAGATCCTTGCTTGGCTGGTCAACTTTAGCCTCCAGACGCACCTACATGAAGCTTTGCCTGTGCCGCAGGATCCTAGTGGGTGACTCGCTCATCCCTGACTCAACCTTCTCACCGCATACATCTCGTACCGTCCGTCACATTAACTCATGTCCGCTGTATCAACCGTTTGTGAAAACTAGTTATCACCTAAACTCTTTTTTTATCAGCGTTATTCCTTTGTGGAATTCTATTCCTGACCAAGTCATCTGTGCTAGCTCTGTATTAACTTTTAAGCGTCATAGTTGTTTAATTTTGTTTAATTTTCTGTACCAAAAATATATATATAACCCTTTTCTGGTTGACCTTATCAGTACTATGCATTACTGGTTCTTTGTGCTTTTAGAAAACAACAAAAACAACACCAAAAAATAAAACAAAAGGCAGAATGACAAGTTGTATTTAGTAGTAGTATAAGCTTTACTCAAAACGAACTAGCACAAAAAAAAACCCAAAGCCATTGTACACACGCCTTATTCCTGACTAGCTATGTAATAAAATGTACATACTGCTTCTCACTTTTGTAGTATCAGTCTGCCCTGATGAAGAGAATTTAGGGAGCTGTTTTCAGTTCCTGTTACAAACTTCCTATGCTCTGTCAGTCTGTATCTATGGTCAGTTCTATCCCTCAACAAAAACGGGCGCGCAGAGAGGGCAAAGGGGAAAGGAGGAGGCTGGTAAAATTAAAACTAGCAACTATTATGATGTGGCAATGATGGCAAGCACATTATTACGTCATCATTTGCTACTGTTAGTCTTGCGGGACAGACCCTAAAATTAATTAATGAGCAGTTAAAATTATTGAAGATACATGTGGTGGAAGATCCTACAGTTTAAACTGTCTCCTCCCCACAGCTGTGAACATTTAAACAATTATTAGTATCATTTTTGTATTTTAGAGCCTTTTTCTCTGGCTTACATTTCCACAACTTCACACTTAGGATCATTGACGTTTACCCGACCACATCTTACCTGCACAACACATCATATACAAACAGTAAAACATCACTTATATGGGCTTTATAGTAGCCACAGTTTCTGATATAATGGTATTATGTATTGTTGGAGTTCCAATTGATAGTAGGCTGCCACCAGAATCAGTTTCGATGGGTAAGACTTCGGAGGGGTTGTAGTTGAGGGCTGCCTTTGCTATCCTAATTCTACGCCCAAAGGTTAACGAATTCTTTAAGGTTTATGTTAAAAATTATTATCACGTTGCCATTACGTAAAGCAGGACTGACTGGTGATGGCCTGTCCAGCCATAATGTATGAAACCAGCGCAGCGCCGCCACCGCGAGGGAAAATCATGGTACAAAACTATGAGCATGAATATATAAATGATGTGTATAAAGTGGACTAGCTACGTATATATTATTTGTGACGTACAAAAATGATAAAGCTCAAAAAGTAGTGTATCAATAACCAATTATTTCTTACACAATTCCGTAAGTACATCTTGTGCATCTTTCTTCTCTGCCATCACCAAGATAGCAAGAAGGTTTCCATATGTTGGTGAAGATGCCTTATTTCTCCATCCGCGAAGAGCCTCCTGCCTAAATAATGATAGAGCACAGTGCCAGTTAAAGAGTTACTGCTCATAAGAACCAGTTATTTATAACCTTTGTCTCTCCGGATTATTATGGTCTTTACCATTAATGATGTCTTCTACATAACTATCCTCTAATTCGAACAAGTATGACTTGTTTTTCCAGCTATCTCCAATCTTGCCAGCTATTTCACAGAGGTGTTTTCCTTGCTGGAGGGTTTCCTTCAACATTTCAGGCTTGATCTTTCCAGCAGCTTCCTTATATATCTGTACAAACAAACTCAATTATGTTTAAAGAGAAATTATTTAGATATTAGCTAAAGTGAAATATAATTGACTTCTGTAGAGAAATATAGTTTATACATACATACATGCTCATCTTTATTAAGTAAAATGAATTAAAATGAAATACATATTAATATTAGACAAAGATTATGTGGTTAATGACACTACAAAAGCTATAATATGCCTGGCCATTAAAATTCAATGAAGAATTTAAAAAAAATGCAGATATTAATGGTATGATTATATTTGAAATCTAATTATATCAATAATCCCTTGAAAAACATAACATGTAGCTAAAAACATACAAAAATATGTGTCCACTTCAACTAGAGTTACTCTAAGATTTGTGAGAAATAGCTGCTCATGTTTGAAATACCAAAACTATCAAAATACTGTACAAATATGTATAACATAAGTGAGTAATTACAATTTCATCGTACAGTAGAACCTCCCTTATCCGGACTCCCAAGTTACGGGCACCTCCCTCTACCGGGCAGCTGCTACGTACCTTGTGGTTAGGTAAAGTATCCCAAATAGCAAATTTGACAGCTGCTTTTGGATGGGCGGTTAGGTAAAGTATCCCAAATAGCAAATTTGACAGCTGCTTTTGGATGGGCAGTTCAGCTGGCAGCACTATTTTGAATGCATTCTGAGATATGGGCAAATCTGAGATACGGGCACCCCTTGAAACCAAGGTGCCCGGATAAGAGAGGTTCTACTGTACTTGCTTTGCAGCTGCTTGTAAATTATGATACACATTATAAAGTAAGTGTGGCTATATAGCTACCTTAATTTTGCTTGGATGATCCCTCAAGATTGCCGGAACTTCCAGGTCTGATTCTACACATAACAGCATGAAAATGGCAACAACAACAAAACAAAATACAACAACCATTAAAGATAACCATAACCAGTTGTATAGCAAAGACATATTGAGAGTGTTTCGAATGCAAATTTTCAGTCCTGATACTCCACTTGATGTCACTTGCACACTTATTTTTAACTCTATCTTAATGAGATCATGGCTGCCAAATGCTTAGTACTACTATGAGCTGGATACACCACCAAATGAACAATATCCTTTAGAGCAAATGTAATCATAGATTTACTAGAAGTTTAGAGGCTTAAGTTTGACTGCAACTAAAAGAAATAGCAGTCCAAAAAAAAAACACCTAACATTATGGTATCATATAACTCATGCACGGAACTGTAATACGGCAAATAGGTGCAGTCAATTCTAGTTGAGGTTAGGTAAGTTAATACAAAGTTGTGAAGCTGTGACTGTGGACTATTTGTAGATAAAAACAAAACAAAATAATTATCCAAAAAAAATTCCAAAATAAAAAAATAGCTAGGTAACTCCACAATAACTTTAACAATGTGGTAAAATACCTCAAAATTTCCAAAAGAATCATTCAGTCCATTGCTAAAAGTAATCAAGTAGACTTTGTAAGCATTATATACTTCAGCTAACAAATATACAGAACTTTTTTTTACCTCAATTTCTTGAGTACTGGTATCTTCTGTAGTCTCCAATATATGTCATTCTGACTTCCTGAATTGCCAATAACTTTTGACACCAAGCTACTGTTACTAAAAAAGACTGAGTTTTAGAAATTATGTCCGGCAAAGTAATTATAATACCATAGAAACTATTTGCTATAACATTTTGTGATTTGAAAAACAAGTTCTAAAGAATAATTGCATGGTTTTGAGCCTAACAGTAAGTTTGTAAAAGTGCATCTGGTGACATCTAGAGATAACCTAATTCAAAGAGGTAAACAATTAAATTACCTTGGATGATACCTGACTGCTAAACCAAAAGATTAAGTTTAGTAGAAGTATGGGAAGGCGTACACTACGAAGCAAACCCCCAAAAAGTGAGGGCCAAAGTACAAAATAATGTATGTACGTCCATACACATATATAGTGCTTTATTACATGAGTCAGAGTATGATATGGCGAAATATTTCATGAGCAGACTAATTTATTTTCAAGAGCCAGAGGCAAGTGAAAAAAAGCCTGAGAGTGAAATATCTTGCCATATATTACATTGACAAGTGTAATAATGGTTTATTCAATGCTAGATATCTTCACTGAAGTAGTCCCTACTACTGTTTGTAACTCTTGGTGTAAAGTCTGCTGTAAAACTCTCTACTGTCTCCCCACAACCCCAGTAGACATATTAGCAGCTACTCTAACCTGGTTGGGTAGGCTTCACAACAGGAAGGTAGCTGTAAAAACACAGAAAACTGGTAAGTTAGGCTGTTATACCTACCAGGTAATCGGAGGGTAATGAGTTTGTGCAAGCACAATACAGTGTGAGAAAACAGCATGTGATAACATGAGTTATCTCATGGGTCACGTACCCTAAAAAAATATCATGAAGATATCTTGTGTGAAAAAACAACAACAAATGTTCCTGATTTTCAATTGTGTTGCCCCTGATGGTGTCTCGCTCGTCGCCAACAGCTTTAACTTACCATAGCAAGGTCTTTTAGGTTTAGGCCTGCAATCATCTGAGTAGTTTTCTTCAACTAAAAATATAGGTGCATACACTAAATGATTTTCAAAGAAATAGTTACATCTGAAATATAAACACCCATCTGATATTTCCTCTGCTTAGATGTAACTGTTGTTCAGACAATATTGGTGCATCTAAACTTACCAGGCGATTCAGCACATTTCGAAGTACTCTCCTAAAAAGTAATATAATTTATAAAATAGAAATACAACGTAATGAATACATTATCCTGTCAAACACTTCAGCTAGAAACCAGTATTGTTCCTAATCTATTTAGACATTTGAATTTCTACTATAGATTCTATTCTGACTGCTTAAACAGTATTTATTTATTAGAGTAAAAGTGCAAAACTTCATTTCATTTCCCTCTTATAGGGTTAGGCAAGCAGCTCAGCTATGCTTATATTATGCCATTAGATTTAGGAGAAGCATGAAGTTACAAAATGACAAGATATCATATAACTTTCTGTACTCGTGGTAATCCATGCTTTCAACAGCTTTATAAGTAAAATTCTCACCTGGCAAAACCACATTTGCTGTTGTTTCGTCATTTTAACTGGCTTGTTCGTTGTTTCACATTGCATTATAGAGGTGTTTATCTCCTCGTCTACCACACAGAAATGATTCCCATCCGGATGGTCTGGGCAATCAAACACAAATTCAAAACGGCACAAATCCTTCATACGAGTGGAATTGCCAATTGTGCCAGTGTTCCCAGTAAAATCAGACAAAGATGTCTTAACTTTCTTTGTAACTTCATAACAACTCTGAAAATCTGGAGCTTTGCTGAAGTTGTGCTGAACAACAATAATTTCATAACATTTGGCATGAGCCACAAAGGCCACTGTGTCTTTATACTCGCCATAGGTAAAGGTGATAAAATTTTTTTTCATATTTTGTGACTCCAATATTTGAAAAGTACAGTTTTTATCCTAGACAGGGAAAATGGCAATTAAAAACATGAGACTAATGTTATTCAAGAATAGTAAAACGTTATATGTTTATGCCTAAAAATCTAAAATTTTGTTTGTATTACAATATTAGTTAGTACTAAAATTAATTTTATACTATTGTAAAGTTTACAATCAGACTTAAAAATTAAATTTGAGATATGTCTACTAGTAATATGATTACAATTCTATCCAGCAAAAAAAAAGGGTTAGAAAAAAACCAACAACATAAATCACTACATTCATAGAAAGTGGTATTTTAATCTAACTTTTGTACACAAACTTAAATATATTTAATCTGAGCATGGCTAATGTAGGAATATCAATATTACCATTATGCACAAACTGTCTACTTAAGTTAAAACTCGTTACCTGTGATTTCTGACCAACAAGATTAGCTATCATAGATGGAAATAAGCCAATTGGTGTAAATCTTGCTGTAAAGCTTATTTTCATCGCATTAACTTTACCTTCTGAGCAAACATTTTGAATTTTACTAACAAGTTGTTCACATGAACAGTTTGGTAGGATGCATGGCATAAAATATAAGTTAGCAGGACTGTCATCAATATCTATATTTTTTTGAATGGGTTCATTAAGTGGAGCGATGATATGGAAGTGTTCAAGTAAAGCTTTCATTTGTTGCGGCTGTAACATTTCTCCAGAAATTTTCTTGATATCAGCAAATGATATTTGACCTACTTTTCTCAGCTTGTCCCCAGCACCCCGGTGTAAACTGATACCAATTTCAAAAATAAGATGTGATATACAGTCAAACACAAGCTGAGTGTCAGTAATGACGATGTTCTCCAGGTTTGGTACATTCGGAAAATGATATATAATTCCAGTGTAATGATGGAAGAACCACAAAGCTACATTCGTTTCTTTTTTATCCATTCGTAGACTTTCACCATGCTGATAGCACACTTCCAACTCTGTGTACTTCTTTTCAGTAGAGCGTAACAAAAGGCTGAATGGAAGCCATCGAGCTGGAATATCATGTCGTGGAAAATCATTCAGAGCTTTCTTAATGAACCTTTGCAGGCCTTCAATTTCTTCTTTTGTACCACAATTATTGTCTATTGGGTAAATGAGTCGCTCCATACCTTCTGGCATTTCATCTTTAGGGTCTTTTGATTCAAACCCATTGTCTGAAACAAATTGAACTAGATTTTTTTCGAAAGCAGTATTTTTGATAACTTCTTGCATTTTGTTATCAAAATCTATCATTTCTCGAGATGAAACCTTGTCTTTGTGAGTTCCAATGAAGTATGCATGTGGGTCTGGCGTATTGTGATATAAATCATCAAATAAAGCATTATTACAATCACTCGGTTGTATAGTAGAATAGCACTTCATAGAGTAAATGCTAGATAAAGCTGATGTAATGTTTTGCCTGACTGTACAACTTGACATCCTTTCTGGTATTTTGCAGTTGGGAAGCCCTCGTAATGCAACTCTGTACGTTTTATCAAGGTTGTCTCCATATCGACAAAAAATAAAATAAAGAGCAGGACCAATAATAAGTGCCGGAAGCATGTCCATAAATTCAGGTTGACCTCCAGTATCCTTCATGTAGAGCAAGCACAACTTCTCTAACTTTCCTGTTAATTCTTTCCATTGGCCTGATGCCTCACATTTATCAAAAATATTGAGAATTTTAGTCATGCTTTTATTGGGAACAGAAGGTTCACTTTCTTGAGTTTCTATACAATCAGAAGCATGCTCATTAGACGTTTGACTTGGTAAAGAAGCTTTATTTGACTGTTCTTGTTTTTGTTGTACTTCATCTCTCAATTTTAAAAGAAGCTGAATCAACAACGGCATTTCTTCACTTTGTTCTTCAATACTCTCCCAACCTTTCTCTGATACCAAAGCAACCATTTCTGACAGATCAGAAATTAAAAACGTATCAGTTTCGGCTATAGTAGTGCTAGAGATATTTTGATATTTATCATCCAATTTCATGTTAATACACTTATTCTTCAAACGAAGTCTTGTCAAAGTTTTACCACGTTCAGGTGGTCCTAAAAAAATTAGTTTAGCAAACATTATCTTCAAAACTTGTTTCTCATTCTTCATGATGTCCATAAAGGCTTTCCATGACTTTTCATGATTATGGCCTATATATAATAATAAAATAATGAATAGGTTTTATAATTGGTTTCCAGTATACATCATATTATTAGTGATTTACAATGTATTAAATACTATTCTTTAGTTTGTACACAGAAATTTAATCTATAATGTCTAATCAATTTTAAAGGCAGTAATGTTCTTGTTTACACACGTATTTATGAATGATAGTGGTGTGATATCCTAATAGGATTCAGCAGATAAGACAATAAATTATGAGTCATTTGAATTAAATGTATCCTTAACATTTAAAATGTAAACAATAATTTTTTCTTATCCTTTATCATCCAAGTTTGCACCTCGAAACACAACTTGTGATCTAAATTATTTATAATATTATTTTGTGGACTAATAATAAGCAAATTTTATACTAGATAGCCCTGCTTTATTAATTTTTGGTATCACTATTATGTAGGACGCTAGGCAGAGCCAAAGTAAATGCAGTCTGGCTCAAATTATCGATTTATTGTTTTTTGTTTGTTTGCAAAGAACTATTCAAACGAAGGATAAGAGAAGAGCTATGGCCAAAGTGGGCTATTTGATTTCTTCAAGAAATGGAAAAAAGGTTATAGAGTCAAAGTCACTGGAGAAGTACTAGGGCTCTAGGTCCTAGAAAATAGGAAAGTTCTGACGTCTTTAGTGGATTTTTTAGACATTCTAACTAAGTGATATCATGCTTTCAATTTGGTATAGCTATAGCTGAGAGATTTTTTAATTCATATAACATATCAAGCTAACAACTGAACTTGGCATGACTAAAGAATTGCAATTGAAGGTTTCAAAAAATATATAAGAAATAATTTTACTGAATTATAAGACCAATTCAAACATTGCCTCCCACAAAAGTCAGAATGTAGCTGCTTTGTAACAAAAATGAAACTTGAAATAATTTAAATGTTCATGGTCTTTTTTCTACTTAATTAATTGACATTTCATCTGACATTCCACTGTACTTAAGCATAGCTGCTCTTCACCACTAGTGCACATCATTAGTATAAGTCTATGTACATTTCTAAGCAGTGTAATATTCAGCTGATTCCTAAATCAGGGTCTCAAAGAGGGGGGGGGGGGGGGGGGGAACCTGGGATTTCTTACCATAAGAGTTCCTGAGTCCTCCTTCTCAAGAATTGCCAATTTAATGCTTAAAATCAGCTACATTAATTGGCGAACGAGCGAGACACTTACAGGGGTAACACAATTGAAAATCGGGGATGTTTGTTTATTTATTTATATTATATGTTTGGACGTACGTATGTCATTTTGTACTTTGACCCTCCGTATTTTTATGTTCGCTCCACGTTCGACCCCGTCCCAAATTTCACTAAACAGAATCCTCCGGTTTAGCGACCATTATCCGTATCACCTTAGAATTTGAATTGGTTACCGCTTTGAATTCTTTTGCGAGTGCAGTTAAAACTCAAAAACTTATGGGAGCTCCATTTCTATTCGAGTTAATGGCGGTGGTAAGTTAATACGCTATTTGTCACAGTTATAAGCCCTACTCAACAGCATTTACTTGAAAATTCATTGTCCACTAGACGAACCACGAAGGTAAGTCTTGCGTAGGTATGTTCAGTTGTGTGAAAGTATTGTGCGTTACAACTACTATTAAGAATATCACAAAGAAAACTTTAAATAACGTGATTTGATTTTGTTGCTTCTTTTTCAATTTAAACAGTTGCGTGAGCGGTTACTATGACATTGAATCCCCTTTACTGCATACGTAAACCCGACTTATTTTAGTAGCTTGAGTGTTAGTTGTTAAAATCAATCATTTAACAATAGTGTAGTTTAAGGCTCGCTCGCCATTTGTGCTCAAGCACACCACTAGTTATAATGACTTTATTGCAGTTACATTAACGCATGATACTGTGATTTCTGTAGCTACTTTTAGGACAAAATAGACTGAATGATGTCTTCTAAAACTAGGTGAACAGGATCTAAGAGATTAACTTGTACAACAACATGCAATTCTAAGGAATTACCTCACAGTTTTTCGTCTTATCCTTGACTTGCTTACAACAGCAGTAGCCGAAAAAGCTATGTAAAGGCAGCTATGTTTGTTTGGTAGTTTCATGCTATTCTTTATTCTTTGCTAAGCAGTAGCTGTAACACTCTACACTTTCATACACACTTGTTCACTGGATATACCAACACAAAACTTACTTTCGAAACTTGAATATAGGATGATGGATATTCAAGTAAGAACAATACTATTGCATAGGGCTATAACTATGACAAACAGTGCATTAGTCAAGATAACTTACCACTGCCGCTAATTCAATAGAAAAAGAACTCCCAAGTTTGTAAGACATAACTGCATCCGCAAAAAATCAGGTATGTCAGACACAACCTTATTCAAAGGGGTAACCTTTGATGATACGAGTAAAAAATGCTAAACCAGGGGATTCCAATATGTGGAATATGGGAACGGGGTCAACCACCAAGCAAACACCAAGACAAGAGGGTCAAAGTACAAAATGATATACTGTATGTCCACATATCTATGCAAACAAATATCCCAAATTCTTAATTTGATACCACTGCATAGTGTCTTGCTCACTTCGCTCACTCACCATTACCATACTGTCTTGATTAAATGGCTAATACTATTTGTTACAGGCTCTGCGAAAAGGTACAAATTCGCGGTATAGTAAATGTATGGTAACAGCCAAAAAGCCGAGTACTACTTAATAATTCAAAAAAATTTTTTTTTTACCTCACAGTAATCTTTGGTCTTTCCTCTAACTGTGCGCCAAATTTGAATGCTGAATTCTACCAACTAGTGACCAAACGAAGCGCTTGAAAAACCTTGCTTCAACTAGGAATTTATGGAGAAACGCGTGAACGGAAAGTACAATTTAATGTTACGCGGAGA
>WLWD01002644.1_pt1 | contig 45084 bp, 36 predicted proteins | sample 6712731 | NCBI WGS metagenome assembly WLWD01 (sample SAMN12718690, study PRJNA576275) | sponge metagenome | isolation source: marine sponge | host: Mycale hentscheli | place: New Zealand: South Island, Marlborough, Capsize Point | collected 2014-11-01 | reverse complement strand
TCTTGTGTAGCTATTGCCTGACAGTTGCAATTGACTCATCTGAGCAGCTGCTAGCTCTACTTGAGCTCCTCCTCCAGACAAATGTCCCTATGCAATAATACAGCACACTGAGCTACAAACTGGAGAGTGGTCTTAAATGATGAGTAAGTAAAAATTTGGTTATAGGCGGATTCATTTTAAAGTAATCATAACTATATCAGCTATGCTACTCTGGGTAGAAATAGCACCAAAGGTGCGAACCCCCTCAGCGCTACTGTACACCAGTTAGCTATTACAAATTCATTTCTCAGACCTATCAGCGCAAACTCCGACACCAAAGGAAGTGCACCAGGACACAAGTGAACTTATGGGACAATTCATTTCATTACGCACGCACGCATGCGTGTTTCCTTCACATGTTATTGTAGAAAATTTCCTTTGTTCCTGCTTTGTCAATTCATTTCAATTGAAAAACGATAACTCAGAACTCTAGTTCTGTTTGCTACGGCTACTTGCCACCACGTGAGCGTCTCTGGTCAGCCCACCTTTACTGCCAGGCAGTCCTCTCTAGAGCCAGCGAAGCAGATGTTCAAGAGTTGGTGCTAGTGTCGGTGTGGGTCCTGGATCCTTGGACGAGTACTGGCAGTTACGCCCCAGTTCGTTAACTCCAAGTGCGTTTACAGATCCTCACACGGTTAACTTCTCAGCATAAAGCAAAACTACTGCATACTGCAAGAAACTGTTAGCTCACATGATTATGAAGTGATGAAGGGGCGTTACTCACAAAAGCTAGTACCTACGTGGAGCTAATAGCTTCGAGATTTCTCTAAAAAAAAAGTAGCACAATAAAAGTCTTAAATCATCGTTTTGAGTAAGTTCATATCTAAATCAACAGTTAATTGTCAGTAATCTCCAATCTGAGTGTGACAGACAGACAGATAGTCAGGACGACTACATAACCTTACTGTACATGCATGCTGAGGGTTAATCAGCATGCTGAGGGCTAATTCCATAATCCCTTAATGTCAAGTATGAAGTGTCAACATTAAAGGCGTGGCCATCTAGGTACAAAAGTAATATCACTTTACCATTTGTAGCTAACACTACCAACTTGTGTACCTTGTCTGCTGTTACTCACAAGCACGTGTGAATGCTACCAAATACAGTTACTTCACACCCACATCCAAATAATTTAGTACAGCGCAAGACTGCTAGAAGCACCAGCATCCGGGTGGAGGGAATTCATTGGTACTGTAGCACAAACAACTCACTGTTGGCGGGACATAGTAGGCAGTGTGCCAGGCGGCAGAAGGAAGACTCGCACCAGGTAACTGGTAGCTCTGCATGCCTGCTCCAGGACCTGTCATGTACTGTGAACACATGCACACACAAACACACATCATACAGGCTTCTATCTATAACACTATGTCTGGGGTGGGGGGAAGCTTGGGCTAATCCAACTTTCTCTATGTAAGTATTCTGTGAACAATTTACTAGTTTACAGACCATATTCTACTAGTTTACTGACCATATCCTACTAATTTACTGACCCACACTCTAGTAAACTCACAGGTGCTCCAGCAATCATTCCATGGGGAACCAATCCTCTTGAGTTAAGAACACTACGGAGAAGAAACAAACCATTAGTAAGGTGTGAAAGAGCTGAGAGTGTGATTACCTGGTAGGTGACATCATAGCTGCTGCTCCACTCGTATCATACATACAGGACTGCACATGCACACACACACAATCTCACATACTGTAGTGAACCAGTGATGTGCTTCAGCACAAATGGCAAGAGATCTAGCCTGGCTAAATTTATTAATGATTAACACACAACTTCACTCACATACGTATAAATATGATAGTGAGATAGGAAAGTTATAATAAACTCTACAATTTCTCACTACCAGTTTTATTAAAACTATTTCTATCTAACAGTGTGCTTGAGGTCAGAGTGTACCCACCACACAACAGGCTGAAGATAGCCAGTGTCATCTCCCTCCCAGTTTTCACACACAGCCATGTGCACTGTTAGGTTCATAAAGTAAACACTTAGGTCTGCCCAAGACTAGTCTAGTCAACTGTGAAAGGTCCAATGTTGTAATAAACAGTAAAGGATCACATGACCATAGTAATATGCCATCTATATAATAGTAAGCTTGTCTGTCAGTAACGATGACGATGAAGGTGTTTGTATACATGAATAACTCACAGGGTTGGTAAAGCATCGTCATTAACTGAGTTGGTAAAGCACCGTCATTGACTGAGTTGTTAAAGCGCCGTCATTGAAGCGTCGTCATTGACTCTGAGTTGGTAAAGCGTCGTCATTGCCTCTGAGTTGGTACAGCGTCGTCATTGCCTCTGAGTTGGTAAAGCGTCGTCATTGACTCTGAGTTGGTAAAGCGTCGTCATTGACTCTGAGTTGGTAAAGCGTCGTCATTGACTCTGAGTTGGTAAAGCGTCGTCGTTGACTCTGAGTTGGTAGAGCGTCGTCATTGACTCTGAGTTGGTAAAGCGTCGTCATTGACTCTGAGTTGGTAAAGCATCGTCATTAACTGGGTTGGTAACGCATCGTCGTTAACTGAGTTGGTAACATGTCGTCACATTCAGTAGAAGGCGATTAATGAAAGTTATAAGCAGGTAAAATTGGCGAGGAAAAATGGCAAAAGTTTTATAAAGCTTAAGTCCACAATCAATCATGGATAGAAGGTCAGAGAGTCTGAGAAGCAGATGTATAAATGATGAGAAAGGAAAGCTGAGATAGCTCAGGAAGAAAGAGAAAGAGGGAAACTGATGCAACTGGTTTAGTAGAGCAAACAATAGATAAAATACAGAATGCTACTGCATTCCTAATTTGCATATGTTAGAACATCAGCACCACTGTGTGGCAGGGCACTGTGTGGCAGGGCACTGTGTGGCAGGGCACTGTGTGGCAGGGTACTTGCTAGTTGTATAATATTTGGACAAATGACCTATTATTATTTGTGTCTACAGATGGCATCATTTAGAATATGAACCACTTGCAAATATTGAATGATGAATAACTAACTAAACCTTATCTTCCACTCTTCCAACTAGTAGTAACATATTGTAAAATATCTGAATATCTAATTTCACAAGTTCATATCAGCTCCTATGTCTTATCAGAATGCACTACCATCAGCAATTCTTGGAGACTAGTAATATCTAGTAAACTGCATGTAAAGACTATACATGTAGATAACTTCAGTAGAGACATCAATATTCTAGAGCAGTCTCTCCATGAGTGTAGTAGTGCTGTGATCCAGAATGAGGTATGGGAATATCAAGCACAAGGTATGGGAATATCAAGCACAAGGTATGGGAATATCAAGTATAAGGTATGGGAATATCAAGTATGAGGTATTGGAATATTGAGCACGAGGTATGGGAATATCAAGTAATAAGGTATGGGAATATTGAACACGAGGTATGGGAATATCAAGTATGAGGTACAGGAATATTGAGCACGAGGTATGGAAATATCAAGTATGAGAATATTGAACACGAGGTATGGGAATATCAAGTATGAGGTATGGGAATATTGAGCACGAGGTATGGGAATATCAAGTATGAGGTATGGGAATATTGAACACGAGGTATGTCAAGTATGAGGTATGGGGATATTGAACACGAGGTATGGGAATATCAAGTATGAGGTATGGGAATATTGAACACGAGGTATGGGAATATCAAGTATGAGGTATGGGAATATCAAGTATGAGGTATGGGAATATCAAGTATGTGGTATGGGAATATTGAACACGAGGTATGGGAATATCAAGTATGAGGCATGGGAATATTGAACACGAGGTATGGGAATATCAAGCAATAGGTAAACAGAGAATAATTCCTCTACAGACTCAGTGGAGATAGAATAATTTCACAAACACGTATACTTACAACAGTACATAGTTACCTCATCATACTCTCTCCAGCGATCTATACACACAAACAAATACACACACTAACATGGTGTACAAAGCTCCACCCACTGAAAGCTCCACCCACTAGTTAGGTAATAATTACTCACTGGTTTTCCTGCGATGGTTGGCATCTGCAAACTTCACCATAATGCCTTCAGTAGTGCCAGGTAAGTTAGCTTTGTCCAGCATCTCTATCACCTTCTTACACACCTCCACATTCTCCATTCTATATGTGCACACACATACACACAGGAACTGTGGGTAAAAAAAAGAGTGTCCCCCACCCACTGACCACACCCACCTGCAGAATCCCACGCCTTTGCAGACACCACCATTTGTGATGACTCTTTTGGTTATAATTCTACCGTAAGGTTGCACCAAACGCTCTAGTTTCTACACACACACACACACACACACACACACACACACACACACACACACACACACACACACACACACACACACACACACACTGACTATAACTGCATGTACAAAACCAATATTCTGGGCATGTGCAGATATTTACACTGGAGTCACATGAGCTGACTAAACTGCTCGCCCCTAAACTTGGCAAATAAGTTTTGAATTATTAAACTAGAGCTCGGCAGATTAATCACATGAAGTCTTTGTATTTTACACGGTCCAACTTTTCTGTGTCTATCTTTTTATATCTGTGTCTATCTTTGCCAAAGTCTGTCCATTCACTGTCTTTAAGGCCACACTAAACTATAGCTACTTGATACTAAACCATAGCTACTTGATACTAAACCATAGCTACTTGATACTAAACCATAGCTACTTGATACTAAACCATAGCTACTTGATACTAAACCATAGCTACTTGATACTAAACCATAGCTACTTGATACTAAACCATAGCTACTTGATACTAAACCATAGCTACTTGATGCTTTTCCTTAGCTTGTCAATTTATCTTTCTTCAGTATTTCTGTTATCCTGTGTTTTATTATGTAACACATTCGTATCCAATAATTTCTTACATTCTTGAAACTAGAGCTTAGTGCAGAACCTACAAGGCAGGAAGTGTTGGCTCAAATATATATATAACTTGTAGATACTCAAAATATCCAAAAATCAACCTTTCACCAACACTATTTTACCTCTTCATCGTAATCTCTTGGTAGACCTGAGAAGTATAGATTGGTAGGATCCTGCTCTTGCTACAATACACACATACAAACACACACCACACATATACTGAACACTCCACAACACAGCACCGTGAACACATACACGCATCCACACATACACGTATCCACACATACACACAAACACGTATACACACATACACGTATCCACACATACACGTATCCACACATACACGTATACACACATACACGTATCCACACATTGCGTATCCACACATACACGCATCCACACATATGCGCATCCACACATACACGCATCCACACATACACGTATCCACACATACATACATCCACACATCCACATATCCACATATACACGTAAACTCGGGCCAAGAGGTCACCCTTTCCTGGGAAAATCTTATTAACATTACATAATTCTTTCGTAATAGTATAACGGTCCATGCACGGAAATCACTCATAAAACTTTAAACGCGATTTTCTCTCGAGTTTAATTTTTGTGATGGAGCTAACCACGTGGCTTTCTGAGTGTTTATATAGCCAGCAGAGATGCTCTAATCTAAAGAACGAACAGTAAGCGCCTTTGACCAGTTAAAACTACAGGATTACATCATAAAATCGATTTTATTTTTTTTGTCACAACGGTTGGTTTTCTCACAGCTGGTCACATAATATATATATACTAGTGGTGCGCTCGAATAGCGCAAATGCATGGCGAGCATGGCGAGCGAGCAGACTCTTTATACAGAAAAATAGGACAGAAATTACATCTAACTGATTAGGCATGAAGAGTTAACAATAACAGAATTACCTGAATAAACTTAGAAAGCAGTGGCAAAGAAGCGCAGCTTGACAAAGACTTCACAATTGTTTCAAGAAGAGAGTAGCTATAAACGCTTTGGTTGAAACAGAGTTGCGTAAGGCAGTGCAGCAGGATTCTCCGCGCTCGTTAATTGAAAAATACTGGACCTGTGAACGCTTTACCTAACTTACGTAATTAGAGGCGCGGGCTAAAACAGAAGTCTCACGTACCCCATAAACAGATAAATAAATAAATATAGCGAAATCTCGATTGCGTTAACCCTGATAGTGTCTCGCTCGCTTCACTCGCTCGCCAATAATTCATTTGATGCAGGAAAAAATCACAAGTCTGTTGGCTTAGTGAATGGAAGCAGCTACATACACACACACATACACTGTTTACCACACCCTCCTTCCATCCATCTTAATTCATTGAATCAACACAATAATTTAATGAGTACACCCACAGAAAAATGAAATAAAAATAACTAATCTGCTGCAACAGTGAAGCACCAAAGGCGCGAACCCTCAGTGCTACTATACACTAGCTAGAAATTACAAAATCATCTCAGACCAAAAGAATAATTTATTTGGCATATGCTACCTAATCAGGCATCAAATATATCTCACACAATAAGATGCTAATAGTATTTCATCAGAGAAGCTCATTTAAACGCTAATCTCGACTTCCAGCACTTGGTAAGCTACTCTACAGTCTGTACCAGCTCCTGTCCCACCTGCAGTGGTGATGCCAGCATTGCTAGTACACTCTGTACCAGCTCCTGTCCCACCTGCAGTGGTGATGCCAGCATTGCTAGTACACTCTGTACCAGCTCCTGTCCCACCTGCAGTGGTGGTGCCAGCATTGCTAGTACACTCTGTACCAGCTCCTGTCCCACCTGCAGTGGTGGTGCCAAGCATTGCTAGTACACTCTGTACCAGCTCCTGTCCCACCCTGCAGTGGTGGTGCCAGCATTGCTAGTACACTCTGTACCAGCTCCTGTCCCACCTGCAGTGGTGGTGCCAGCATTGCTAGTACACTCTGTACCAGCTCCTGTCCCACCTGCAGTGGTGGTGCCAGCATTGCTAGTACACTCTGTACCAGCTCCTGTCCCACCTGCAGTGGTGGTGCCAGCATTGCTAGTACACTCTGTACCAGCTCCTGTCCCACCTGCAGTGGTGGTGCCAGCATTGCTAGTACACTATGTACCAGCTCCTGTCCCACCTGCAGTGGTGGTGCCAGCATTGCTAGTACACTCTGTACCAGCTCCTGTCCCACCTGCAGTGGTGGTGCCAGCATTGCTAGTACACTCTGTACCAGCTCCTGTCCCACCTGCAGTGGTGGTGCCAGCATTGCTAGTACACTCTGTACCAGCTCATGTAACACATGCCAGTGGTGGTGCAAGCAATTGTAGTACAGTCTGTACCAGCTCCTGTCCCACCTGCAGTGGTGGTGCCAGCATTGCTAGTACACTCTGTACCAGCTCCTGTCCCACCTGCAGTGGTGGTGCCAAGCATTGCTAGTACACTCTGTACCAGCTCCTGTCCCACCTGCAGTGGTGGTGCCAGCATTGCTAGTACACTCTGTACCAGCTCCTGTCCCACCTGCAGTGGTGGTGCCAGCATTGCTAGTACACATCTGACCAGCTCCTTGTCCACCTGCAGTGGTGGTGCCCAGCATGCTCGTACATCTGCCCAGATCCTGTCAACATGCGTGTGGGCATGGTGCCAGCATTGCTAGTACACTCTGTACCAGCTCCTGTCCCACCTGCAGTGGTGGTGCCAGCATTGCTAGTACACTCTGTACCAGCTCCTGTCCCACCTGCAGTGGTGGTGCCAGCATTGCTAGTACACTCTGCACCGTAACTTGTAGCTATTTATTACACCAACTTAACATGGATATATGACGATACATAAAGTACTTGGGGGTACAGGTGAGATCTAGGGTACTGCAATATTGGAAGTGCATAGGTCGTGTGTATGTGGGAGTTCCCACATGAATAAAGAAGAAGAAGAGAGGATAATGAACATTGTGTGTGTACATAGAAACGATCATGAGTTGTTTGTTGCATGATTGTAGAGTCATGAGTTGGTTGTGCAGAAGTCATGTTTATAGGTGTCATGAACAGAGTTTGTGTGTTAGCATGTATCTAGTATAAAAGTCATGTTGGATTCTTTGTGAGTCAGTTCTTAGTTCTGTTCTGTATGTCAGTCACCTCTAGTTAATTAAATTAACCTATTCCTATGATCCTCATCCTGCAGCAGGGGAACTAGCTACGGCCAGGGATAGTTTAGAGAAGGAACAGACTTGGAATTCTGGTGGCAGCAACTATCTTGCTGTCTCCAAGTGAGCGCTTGAACCTGGCAAGAGACGTCTCAGTCGGGACAGGCCCACATCTGGCGGCAGCGGTGTCTTCTGAACACTACGGTCTTCAGTCGACGAACTCACAGGTTCTCAGTACGCTGTGACACTCTACCAAGTCTTCGGAACACTATGGTCTTCAGTTGACGAACTCGCGGACTTTCAGTGCGCTGTGAAGTCTCCATCATTGCTGAGTTTACGGAGGAGTTGAACTCTTCAGTGGAATATTTCTGGTTTGTTTTTTTGTGTTTTTTTTTTTTTGGTGGCGGTTGTTTCGTGTGTCTCACTGTGTGCGATTTTGTGGAATTGGAGTCATTGTGCTTTTTTTTTTCTTTTTTTTTTGTGCAGGTCCCACCGGAGGCGAAGTCACTCTGGTTCAATGTCAGTGTTGAGGTTGGAGGAGGTGTCAGGAAGGAGACAGAGGAAGGTTGGGAAACAAATTCCTGACACTGCTTACAAGCCTTCGAAAGAACCGAAGGTTTTGCGGAAGTCATCTCCCTACAATATCAGGTCGGGAGGTGCAAGTGAGTGTCTGAGCAAGGCCATCGCAGGTGACTCAGAGGCCGAGTTCGAAGAATCTAGTGAGCTTACACCTGTCCAGTCGGATTTTGGTAACACAAGTGAGGGTGAGCTCGAGCTAGTTGCTAGTGGCAGAGACATGGCAGACACTGACACTTCTGGACAGATGGGAGTTGAGGAGCTGATGAAGTTCATGGTCCAGAGGGATGAAGCCAGGAAGGCGGAAATGACAGCCATGTTCGAGCACCTATCCAGACTGGATCGTTCTCGTTCGGAGGCCAACATGGAGTTGGAGGCATCGAGAAGGGCGGAGGAGGCAGCAAGTGCATGGAAACGCCAGACTGCAGCGTTCGAGGAGGAACGGCACAGGAGGAAGGAGGAGTTGGAGGAAAGGGACAGACGGGACAAGCTAAGAGAGAAGTTGCAGATGTTGGGGGTTATAAGGAATCTGGCAATTTGGGTAGGTATTTGGCGGATTTTGAGAACATTATGAGAGATGGAGGTGTGGATAAAGGTGAATGGGTTGAGAGAGTGACTCCTAGGCTGACGGAGTTTCTGAGGGAGAAAATTAGTAGAGTGGAAGTCGTTGAGGATAGTTATGAGGAGGTGAAGACAGTGCTGTTGAATGCTGTAGGGGAAAATAGCATTTCATACGGGTACCAGCTGTTTGAGATAAATAGTGACACGCTGAAGGCACTGTCTGGGGAAGCTATGGTAGCTTTGGTGCAAAAGGTGTGTAGGGGCATGGTACAGGGTGCTAAGACGTTGGAGGATGGGATTTTTATGTGGGTTTTGGCAGTGTTCAGGAAATGGCTTCCTGATGGTGTCAATGATGGTCGGGTGATAGAGAGGGTTGTGGCTGTGGACGAACGCCCCATGGAGCAGACAGGATGTTTGCTTTCCATTAACCTTAGGAATAAAGAGGAGCTGAGAGGTATTGAGAAGGCCCTGGAAAGGTACAGTGTGTGTGCTCTAACCAGATCCATGGCCAGGGCTGAGGTCTTAGAGAAGTGCGAATCAGATGAAGTGGTCAAGGGGACCAAGTGGTGCCAAGAGGGCATTGAATGAATGTGTAAACGGTGTTATTGTTGATGTTCCTGTTACAGATACGGGCATGGAGGCTGCAGAGGTGAGGACGGTGCCTTTATGGAGTTGTATTGAGGATGAAGTGGAGACAGGGGCCGGTGCAGAGGTGGAGCCTTCGATATCAGAGTTGCGTCCAGGTGTAGAGGAGTCTGGGAGAGAGTCTTATGTGGATGGGGATAAGGATGAGAATGGTGAAGAGGTGTTGGCGTCGCCCACCGCGTTGAGTGGCCGTGTTCCGAGTGAGGGCAAGGACACGGACCTGGCTGACTTGGTTGGGAATGTTGGCCCAGTCAGTGTTGGCCAGGAGACAGCTGAGTTCAGGGAGGCTGTGAAGAGAGATCCTAGTCTCAAGGAGTGGAGAGAGCTGGGTGATAGGCGGGAACATCTTGTGGAAGCAAGATGTGTTAGTGAGAAGTATGTATGTGGCTTGGGATGAGTTTATGGATGTGTTGGTTGTGCCCAAGGAGTTTAGAGAGCGAATTATAGTGTTAGGCCATGAGAAGTCTGGTCACTCGGGGCAGGAGAAAGTGTCTAAGCTGATTGGGAAGAGGTTTGTGTGGCCGTTTATGTCTAAGGATATTATGCATCATTGTAAGAAATGTGTTGTTTGTCAGAAGATGTCAAAGTATAGGCCAAAGAAGGTTCCAGCTGTGGAGAGGCCTGTGCTTACTGAGCCTTTTGAGGACGTTGCCATGGACATCGTTGGTCCATTAGAGAAGGGCAAAGGTTGATGCAGATTCCTGCTGACGTACGTCTACCAGGCAACAAGGTGGCCAGATGCGGTGCCTCTAAGGACCATCACAGCCAAGGCGGTGGCCGAGGGACTGTGGAGCATTTTTGCCAGGACGGGTATCCCGGAGAAACTGCTGATGGACCAGGGCAGTAAGTTCTGTTCGAGGCTAGTGAAGGAGCTTTGCGTCTTGCTGAATGTGGACAAAGTGAGGACATCACCCTATCATCCCCAGTGCAACGGTATGGTAGAGCGTATGCATGGGACGTTCGAGGTAATCCTACGTAAGTGTGTAGAAAGGAAGCAGGATTGGGTAGTGCGAATTCCTTATGTACTGTTCGTGCTGGGGCAGATGCCCCACGCCGATTCAGGGTTTAGTCCGTTTGAATTGGTGTACGGGTTTAGGGTTAGGACGCCCCTCGATGCATTGTATTATGGATTGGTTGAGTGCGAACATGGGAAGCTGAATGTGTGCAACTGGGTGGCAAATATGGCTGATAGGTTGGAGTTTGTGAGGGATGCAGCGGCATTGAATTTGTCTAAGGCGAGGGAGAAGAGGTTGATTCAAAGGAATAAGGATGCGAAACAGAGAGAGTTGACGGTTGGTAGTAGGGTCTTGTACAGACTTCCGGGCATGACTTGTAAGTTGGGTGAGTCATGGGAAGGTCCATACACGGTGGTGGAAAGGTTAGGGACTGTGAATTACAGGATTAGTAAAGATGGAACGAAGAGGCATAGTAAAGTTATTCATGTGAACTGTTTAAAGGAATATGTGGAGTGTGGGAGTGTGTGTAGATTGGATGTGGTTGTGGAAGAAGAGTGTGAAGAGAGGAATAAGTTAGAGGGTGTGTGTGAAGGGTTTAGTCAGAGCGAGTTGGATGGTGTGTTGGAGGAGTTCGGGGATGTGTTCTCTGACAGGCCGGGGAATACGAGGAAAGTTTTGATGACCATTGATACAGGCAATCATCAGCCTATTAGGCAAGCTCCGTATTCTGTCCCTCTGGGTATTCGAGACAGGGTTAAGGAAGAGGTGGAGGCTCTTGAGGAATGTGGTGTTATAGAGGCGAGAGTGTCTGGTCATCTCCCCTGGTCCCAGTGAGGAAGCCCGACGGTGGAGTGCGGTTATGTGTGGACTACAGGAGGCTGAATGCGATCGCCTCTAAAGAGCCGTACTACATCCCAGGTTTTGATGAGATGGTTGAGTTGGTGGGGAAAGGAAAAGTCCTTTCCAAGGTGGACCTTTCCAAGGGGTTCCACCAGGTTGAGGTTGAGGAGTGTGATAGAGACAAGACGTGTTTCACCTGTCCGTTTGGTAAATTTAAGTATAAACGGATGCCCTTTGGGTTGGCGAACGCTCCATCGGTGTTTCAGCGACTGATGGACACTGTGTTGTTGGGGTGTGAAGAGTTTGCCAAGGTGTACATCGATGACATTTTGGTTGTGTCTGAGAGTTGGGAGGAGCATATTGTGCATTTGAGGAAGCTGTTTGGTGTGCTGAAGGAGGAAGGTTTGACGTGCAAAAGGAGTAAGTGTAGTTTTGGGAGAAGGAGGCTGGAGTTTTTAGGCCATGTTGTGGGTGAGGGTGTTATTGACATCCCTGGAGCGAGAGTGGAGGCTCTGAGGAGGCACCCTAGGCCAAAGTCAAGGAGGCAGTTGCGAGAGTTCCTGGGTATGATCAACTACTATAGGCGATTTATCCAGGGATTTCATGAGTGCTCGTCCCTCCTGACACCTTCAACATCCAAGACAGCACTGGGCATTGTGGAGTGGTCGGAGCCAATGGTGGAGGCCTTCGACCGTCTCAAAGATAAGTTGTTGTGTCATGTGTGTCTTACTGTGCCGTGTGTGCGTGATGTGTTTGTGTTGGAGACAGATGCGAGCGGAACTGGAATAGGAGCTGTTCTGCTGGTAGAGAGAGAGGGAACCTGTGGCCTTTTTCTCAATGCAGCTGAGAGGAGCTCAGTTAAGGTACTCAGCTCAGGAGCTGGAAGGACTGGGGCTGTTCGAAAGCGTCAGACATTTTGCGTTCTACCTCTATGGGAGGAAGTTCACGGTGGTGACGGACCACAGATCATTGGAGAGTCTGATGACTGCTCAGCAGCACAATAGACGTCTGTATAATTGGGCACTCAAGCTGACAGAGTTCGACTTTGTGGTAGAATACCGCAAAGGCAGAGACAATGTGGTGGCGGACTGTCTGAGCCGCAGAGTGTATAGAAGAAGGCGAGAAGACCTCTAGTGAGGAGGGGGAGATGTGGGAGTTCCCACATGAATAAAGAAGAAGAAGAGAGGATAATGAACATTGTGTGTGTACATAGAAACGATCACGAGTTGTTTGTGAGTTGGTTGTGCAGAAGTCATGTTTATAGGTGTCATGAACAGAGTTTGTGTGTTAGCATGTATCTAGTATAAAAGTCATGTTGGATTCTTTGTGAGTCAGTTCTTAGTTCTGTTCTGTACGTCAGTCACCTCTAGTTAATTAAATTAACCTATTCCTATGATCCTCATCCTGCAGCAGGGGAACTAGCTACGGCCAGGGATAGTTTAGAGAAGGAACAGACTTGGAATTCTGGTGGCAGCAACTATCTTGCTGTCTCCAAGTGAGCGCTTGAACCTGGCAAGAGACGTCTTAGTCGGGACAGGCCCACAGTGTGAAGTAATTCTCTCACCTGAGGTAATTTGGCAAACTGAGCGTACACGCCCTCTGATTGCAGAGCTACCACTGCAGCCTGGGCATCCACTGGACTCTCAAAGTCAACAAAACCAAACCCTAAATACAAACACACACCCACAATGAACTGGCTTAATTAACAACACCAACAACAAAAAACAACAAATGAAATATTACATGTAGATTTTAACAGTATCATAGCTACTGGAACAATTACTGCATCACTAAGGAATCGTTACCTCAGCATCACTAAGGAATCGCTACCCCAGCATCACTAAGGAATCGCTACCCCAGCATCACTAAGGAATCGCTACCTCAGCATCACTAAGGAATCGCTACCTCAGCATCACTAAGGAATCACTACCTCAGCATCACTAAGGAACCACTACCTCAGCATCACTAAGGAATCACTGTTCAGGTCCTAGACCTTCACACAGCCAGCAACTTAACGAGCCCCTCCCATCTATGACTTCTGCATTACACAAACCCTCATCCATTATCACCTATAGAAACTCCAACACACTCCCAAGCATCATTCAATTATAGACTTAGACATTCACCATCTTGTTCTTTCCCATGCATTCCATTCTAAACTTACCTCATACGAACACACTGTTTACTTTGGTTCTAGTCACTCCCTCCATATACTCTTGTAATGTAGTTCTTAGTAGTAGTAGTATTACAGTTGTGAAAGTCAAAGTTATCTTCTCTCTCTCCTAGCTGTCCTTGTGCAGTAATAGTTCTAGTGCAAGATCTCTGCTCCCTCGCTAGTAGAGATCTCTGTCTTGCTACTTAGTTCAGTTAGTGTTCTAGTCATTGTAGTAGTTAGTTAGTCGCTTTGTGTCTAGATAGACTGAGCTTTAGTAGTGACAGAAGTGCTGTCTGGTGCATAGCTTAGTTCTTAGGTGACAGCCAGGCCTTAGAATTGAGTAGTGTGTTAGATAGCTGGTCCTTCGATTGTCGCTTGATTAATCGTTTCTGTCCTGGGTGCCTTACACCCGCTCAATCACTACCTCAGCATCATTAAGGAATCACTACCTCAGCATCAAGGAATCACTACTGAGGAAATTCAGCAATTAATGTCAGAAAGAGATGAGATAGTGGTTGGAATGAAGTGTGAAATCAATTTTACTTTACTTAACAAAATATTCTACTGAATCTGTAACTCAAGCAATTGAACAAGGGTGTAAATTATCCTATGACCACACCCCTTTGAGTCAGCATTAACCACACCCATTTACCTCTCATCTTACCTCTGCAAAGACCAGTGCTCTTGTCTAGGATTGCCTTGGTAGAGATAATACTACCATATCTACACACACGCACGCACACACATACACTGACAAACTTGTAACACTACATTCCCTAGCTAGCTCCCTACCTTTTGCATCTCTGCACTAAGTCCTCATCAGTGCAGTCCTTACTCAAACCTCTGATGTACAGGTTGGTAGTACTCAATCTGTCCCCTTCAATGAACCCCTGGGTTTGCCGGGAATAGCCCGCCACTCCCTATCAACAATGCAATATGCTCACTATAATGCGGTATCAGTTAATGAAACATTAGATGAAGCATCAGTGAAGCTAATGAAGCATCCGTAATGAAGTATGAAATAATGAAGTATGAAATAATGAAATATGAAATACAAGTTAATGAAGTATGAAATAAATGAAGTGTGAGTTTGCGAAGTATGACTTAATGACGTATGAGCTTGTAAAGTATGAGTTAATGGATTATCAGTGAACCGATTACACGCGAATGATAAGATAATTGTGCGGCTTACGTAACCCGGAGACAATATCACGAGAGGGTCAGATGATTGAAGTCTTTGCGGGGGGTGTTGACAAAACTAAAGAAAGACGACAAAAGGTACTATACCGCCTCTAGGTCAGTATAGACGAAAGATAGAGGAGGCCTCGGGCTATTATAAAGAGAGAAGATCGACGCTCAAGGCTTACAGATGGTTAGTTACGCGGTGTGGAAAAATTATGCCAACGGCTGATGACAAAATTTTTTTTTGTAACCTTTGGTATCGGTGCTTCATTCGCGTCTAAGAGACTACTGACTTCCATTTCTATTGCTGAAGCAGTCCAGCGTCGAAAAGAAAACCGAGAGTGGATGGATGGATAAACTTCACTGCTAATAAACATCGGTAAGTTTTTTTTTTGAATTTTACTTCCAATTATGTTTCACTTAGGGAGTGGTTTAGTTAGGTATTTAGTATGTATATATCTTAGGTTTGTTATGAAAGCTTTTAGCAAAAGTTATTGTGATGGATGAATACATAGATAAGATATACATTTTTAGAGTAAAGTTTGAGTGAATAAAACATCATAGAATTCTATAGTGGTACTTGAGGAAACAGTCCTCAGCATTGCCTAAGTGACATAGTCAGATATCACATTCTTTGCAATACCATTGGGTGTCTGTGCGCTTTTTGTTCTCTCTGCAGAAGGAGCATCGGCCTCTTTTTCTCTGTATATTCTTGGTGGGAAAGTGTGCTAGCAGTAGTTGCTTTCTTGGTCTTTGTCTTCCTGACGTACGTTTGGAGCAGTAGTCCCCTATCAGATCCTTTGCAAGAGTTATTCTGAAGTCTTTGATTTTCAGTTTTGAACCGGGATGACCAACTTGGTACAGAATGAAGGCATTAGTTATGGAGACATCAAACAGAAAGTTGTAAATGTATTTGTAGACCTTCCTACATTTCATTCGTACATGGTAGTACCCCCTCAGTTGGTCACCCTGGTCCACTCCTCCCATACTCTCATTGTACCTCTTTATAGCTTCAGGACAGACCACAGGCTCTCTTGTCCCATCCTTCTTTCTTTTCAAAACAGTTGAACTGTGGGCGGGGTCACAGCAGTTATACATGGCCATTACAATTCTGGAGTCCATCCATGCAGTGGCAGCCAGATTGTCCGACTGAACGGTAAGATATTCTCCCCTATATATATATATATACATTATGTACGCAGATCTTGTTATTATACTGCATACAATACACAATATTATTACCACAAACCTTGTACGCAATTTTGCCTTTTTTAGATGTTCTGGAAAATACTTCCTATCCTTTCTGGCCGTCCCACATCCATACAAGCCCACAGCCTCAAGATCGCATAAGAGGGCCTTCCATGTAAAAAAGTTGTCAAAAAAGACATGGTGCCACTTGTACTGGAAATCTGAGGTGAGTTCCTTCACTACCCTACTTCCTACGTTGTGCTCTGTTGTACTTCCTTTTTTTCCTGTATATACTTCCATTCGTGAAAAATATCCATTTGTACTGTTAGCCAAAACCCATACTTTGATGCCTCTCTTGATTGGTTTCTTAGGCCGGCCTTGAAATTTGATCATTGCCTCATTGATAGCAAGATCCCGGCCAGGAGTATACACAGCTGAAAATTGTGATTGAAGGTGCTTGAGTATAGGACGGATCTTGCCAAGGCGATCGTTGCTGGTGAAGTACGTGGTAAAACAGTAGAATTGTCCACAAAATGAAGATACCTGCTGATCTCAGTATATCTGTCTCTACTAATGCGGTCAGCAACAGGAGCATAGTGACATACAGGATCTTTCTTCCAATAATCCTCAAGAGATGGAAGTGAGTTTATACCCATTAGAATATTAAATCCAAAGTACGCTTCCATGTCCTCAATTGGAATTGGGTCCCACTTTTCATAACTCTCATCACTCATGACTTCCATTGCATATAGGTTAGACTGCTCCACTATCATCTTCACTAAGCTGCTGGTGTAGAACAACCTGAAGCTCTCAGATGGAGTCTCTGGGATAGGTACGTTGAGACCTGCTGAAGATTGTCCGGTAAAGGGACATATGGTGGGTTTAGTGAGTTTAGAAGACCATGCTGTATTCACTGATGAGGTAGTAGAGGGAGGAGTTGTGGTTGCCAAGGTGATGGTTGGGGTTGTGATGGGAGAGGGGATAGTGTTTGAAGTTGAGGTGCCTATAGATGAAACTTGGTGGATGAGTGATGAAGCATTCTGCATTTGTGTCAGAAGCACTTGAGGTAGGGGGGAAGAGAGCCCAGGTGAGTTTTCTGTCTCATCTATAGAAGGAGAAAATAACATGAAAATTGTACTAGTTATCATTATAATATAGCTACCTTGCTGAAATTCCCGTAGATCATCAAAGTCGTTATCCTCCAAGTCCTCAATCTCATCGGCATCGGAGTCCTTAGCGTTCTTGGCATCAGAATCCTCAACCTCCTCTTCATCAAACTCTTCGTCACTCCCTTCCTGAATTACCTCCTGGGCATCATCAAAGAAGTCCTCATCCTTGTTCAGAAGATCAAGTACCTCATTGACAGAGAGCCTCCTACTTGGTCATTATGAGCGTTGTGTAGCTAGAAGCAAGATTTGTTAAAAATATATATATTTATATTATAATGTTGTATCCTTTATTTCCTTTATATTCATATTTGTCACTGTATTGTAACTAAAATTTCTAAGTTATTTCTTATGGTAGCCCATACTTATAACTAGCTCTTAGTAAACTCACAACTGTCTAGAATGACCGCAGCACTCGAACGGTGGCTTTCTAGCTCTTGATGCAGCTACCAATGAATAAGCGGACGGCGGGTTTTTTTACGCATATTTGCGTCCACCGCGGTTAACGACATTCGCGCGGGCGACGCATATTTGCGTCATTCGCGTGTAATCGGTTAATGAAGTATGAGTTAATGAAGTATGAGTTTTTGAAGTAAAGTGTGAGTATGAGCTTGTGAAAATGAGTTAATTGAGTATCAGTTGAGTTAATGAAAGTATCAGTTAATGAAGTTATCAGTGAATGACGTTTCAGTTAATGGAATTATCAGTAGTGACGACTACATGCACATAGTTATCTAGAGTCAGGTCATCCTCTAGTGTTGCATGTTGTAGTTGGGCAAAGCTGAGTTGGAATTAGTCAGGCATCAACACACCTCCAGTACAGTAGATCTCCTGACATAGTTTGCTTGCTGTCTTTGTGTTTGTCATCAACTGGCCAAGAAATAAATAAAGTGAAGTAATGTTGCATGAAATACAGTGAATTTACTTTAGTGCAGCAGCTCTAACCAATGGCAAAATTGGAAATGATGAAATAGGTGCACTAAATTGTATGGTAATAACTAGGTAGCAATTCTTAAGTCAAGCTGTTCTCATTTATTCAGGGGTGGTCATATATGGCCCTTGCCACAAAACACTACCAATCCTTACCCCTAGACCACAATCATTCACCTCCTAGACCAGCACAATCATTCACCTCCTAGACCAGCACAATCATTCACCTCCTAGACCAGCACAATCATTCACCTCCTAGACCAGCACAACCATTCACCTCCTAGACCAGCACAACCATTCACCTCCTAGACCAGCACAATCATTCACCTCCTAGACCAGCACAATCATTCACCTCCTAGACCAGCACAATCATTCACCTCCTAGACCAGCACAATCATTCACCTCCTAGACCAGCACAATCATTCACCTCCTAGACCAGCACAATCATTCACCTCCTAGACCAGCACAACCATTCACCTCCTAGACCAGCACAACCATTCACCTCCTAGACCAGCACAATCATTCACCTCCTAGACCAGCACAATCATTCACCTCCTAGACCAGCACAATCATTCACCTCCTAGACCAGCACAATCATTCACCTCCCACAGCTTCACTTATACCAAGGAATTTTTTACTTAGGCATTAATGCTTACAGTTGCCTAGCAACAACTAGCAAGGTACAAGTACATAGACAACAAAAAAGCAGCTGCTTTCTCTACAACTAAACTACAGCAGGACACACACAAACATACCTACAAACTCATACACACTGAGCAGCTGCAAAAGTAACAAATAGATATAGAGGTGTGCTCTGCACAGATGGAGAGGAACCTGTGGCCTACTGGAAGGAGTTACTAATACTTTCAAGTCTATCCAATTAATAGGAAACAAAAGATAGCTTTGACAAGCACCTCCTAGCACAGTGTCATCACCACACCCACACACACCCCCAGCACTGAAGTCAAAGTGCACTTACCATTTCAATGTACTGCAGTAATTTTTGTTCAGGCCCTAATAGTTTGCAATGCTCTATGAGTGGTGGCAAGTGTGCAGAAGATGTTCGCCTCTACTTGCTTCAGTTAGGTAAACATTCACCAGCTCAGTTAGGTAAACATTCACCAGCTGCTATAAGTGATGGGCGGGGACATCTAACTCATTACACACAGCACAGGGGGAACACTTGACCAAACTTACACAAGTAGAGATGTGGTCGAAAAAGTGGTTGCACTTACCATATAAACCAACAAAAAAATGTTTAAATTTGGAAATTTAAAAATTTAAATATGATGACATCTTGATCTCGATTGCTTTACTCCTGAGTGTTTTGCTCGCTCACTCACAAATTGTCTTAACAGTCAGTACGAGACCTACTCAGCTTACTAATCCAGTAGTTGTGAAATGACAACTGACTAGTGACTAGTGGTGCGCTAGGATAGACAGTCCAGCTATCACGGATCCACTACTTGAACACATGCACAACTTTAACTCATCAATATAATATATAATGTAAAACATAGCCGGCATAGCTTTCGTATAATGACAGAGGGACTTTAAATCAATTAGCTTCTGGGAAGGACTTCTAAATGTAGAGTCTCTCCAATTGTCATGTTAGGAACTGTTGCTATGGTCTAAATCAGTAGGCACTGAACTACTATCAAGGGTCGCCACAAGTATACGCCCTCACTGCGCTCAGGATGCTACCACCTAAAGACCTTCAGGACCCTAAACACAGAGGTTCTCTCTGACAGTGTAGAGTGTAGCAGTACACTAATAGTGAAGTGTGTTCTCATTGAATGCTACAACTCTCCCAAAGTTTTAGGTCCTACAAATGTTCCTTTTATGCTCAGCTCTCTGTTTAAGTGAGTTCACTGTTCCTATCCTTTCACGTAGCTCAGAAATAACTATGGAAATATAATTTCAATCTTACACAGAATGCATGTGGTTAGTGTGGAGATTCGTGAAGTGGAAAGTATACAGAATTAATTTAAATTTCTAAAAAACTTTGTTTCTCTAAACACTAAATCCTCCATGAGAAAGGCTGCTTACTTGCAAGGCTTCACTTTGATACTATAACACACGCAAGTGTCAGGTAAGTTTTGTTGGAATAAATAAGCTCCACAGTTTGTTAAACATTAATGACCTACATTATCATACTGCCTGGAAGAAATTATAACAACTTACTGTAGAAAATATTGTTATGCAACACTTACACATTCAACAAATTAAACGAACATGCCATTTTAAGCCACACCCCTCATATATCTCTTACCGGACCAGTCTGCTGTTGCTGTTGGTAGTAGACTGGATGTACCGGGATATAGCGCATGCCACTCCCACTCATGCCACTCCCATTTCTGTTACTCCTCGCACTTCCACGAGACTGCACCAACTAGCACACACATACATGCATACATAAACACACGCATACATAAACACACACATACACGCACACACTCATGTACACATCCCCACCCACATCACAGGATTTAATTCTTCTGTCCTGAATTGCAAAGCCAATGCTGAGAGCAACCAAATAAATACTGCACCCTCAGTAGGTCTCCATAATTCCATGGGTATAATGTAGTAATTATAGCAGCTAGAGCTGGGCGATATACCGGTATTATCGTTGCACCGCGATAAAAAACCCGACATCGCAAAGCGATATTTCAATTGCATTTGCACAGTATTATCGTTTCCTCAGAAAACCGTTGGTACGGGTTGTTAATTAATGCGGGGAACTTCACGCGCATGACAGATTAAAGGAACAGCCGTTTCGTTGTTTGTAAATATGGCCGTAACGCGGTACTAGCAAAGTTTTTAAAGTAGCTAGCAATGGCTGCGAGTTCAAATTCTGGCTTAAGGAAGCAACACAGTCTTACCCCGGAGGACTAACTTTGGACTGGAAGCTGATGAACACGGCAAGCTCAGTTTGGATAAAATTTACTTCGTTAAATATTATTTATGAAATATCGTGATATATATATATTATTCATTTGATACAGGAGAATATCATGAGTCTGTTGGCTTAGTATTTACGCGAGTGCCGCAGGCACGAGCGTAAATACCGCCAATCAGACGAGTGATATTCTCGGGTATCCAATGGATAACAAATTTATTAGGTACTGCTCATGCGCGAATACCTTGGTAACAAGAAATTTACCTAGGGGGACGTAATAACCCAACGTAATAACTATGAACACAGGTGATATGGAAAAATATTGCCCTAAGCCACATCCTGTTTACTTTAATGCATTTTCTATGTGGCAACAGTTATCAGGCTCTGTTCAGTACCTAATAAATCACTTTATCGCGATAATGCAGGTAAGTATCGTATCGCCTGTGATTATCCAATATCGCCCAGCTCTAATAGCAGGGGCTCTCACTAATGACTGAATGGTAGTAATTATAGCAGGGGCTCTCACTAATGACTCAATAGTAGTAATTATAGCAGGGGCTCTCACTAATGACTCAATGGTAGTAATTATAGCAGGGGCTCTTACTGATCCAGTGGGCATGATGGAGCTCTCACTAATGACTCAATGGGTATGATGTAATTATAGCAGGGGCTGTTACTAATAACTCAGTGAACTTGGTGAATTTGAATAATGATAATGAGAGCTCCTGCTATAATTACATACCATAGGTGAAGCGTTCAGCAGTTAGCCTTAACAAAATGCCACTATTTACAGAGTACAAAACCAATAGACTTAGCTTTATCATCAGCAGATTGTTGAGTGGGCGTGACAGCTAGCTATCTAGACTGGGTTGATAATAATACACAGCTACATCTGCCTTGTACCTCCTGGCTCAATATGTAGCCAGCTATGAGAAAGCTGTCCTGAATGTTGGGACAAAATTTTAATTTAGTTATAACAGGCAGAGGTGATTATCTTATCTATGTTTCTCTACCATGGAGCTGCTCCACAGGCTATATAAACACTCAGAAAACCAAACAGTTAGCTCAGTCACAACATAAACTCAAGAGAAAATAAAGTTTTACAGAGTGATTTCCATGTACAGAGCATAGTACTAGTGATGTGCTTGAGCACAAAGGCCAAGTGAGCCTATGCATGAATGAAATACTTCAATAGAATAATATCAGTCCATTTCTAAAAGTATAAGTATGCAGCCGTTATGACCCTTTTATACATTAGCTAACAAATACGAAACTAATTTCTTACCTCACTTCTCTGAGTACTGGCATTTTCTGTAGTCTCTGACTATCTGAATTACCAGTAGCTTTTCACAACAAACACTCGCAGCTACTAAAAAAGGCCCGGAGTTTTTTATTACGTTTGGTAAAGGGTTTAATACCATAACAACCATTCACTGTAACACTTTGCAACTTGAAAAAACAAAACAAGAAGTTCTAAAGATTTTCTGCACAGTGTTGAGTCAAACAGTAAGTTTTTAAGACTAAGTATGTTTGTGTGATTCAGAAACAACCTAACACAAAAGGGTAAACAACTAATTTCCTTGAATGATACGGGATCGCTAAATCGAAAGATTCAGTTTAGTGGAGGTATGGGAAGGGGTAGACCACGAAGCAAACACAAAAACATGAGGGTCAAAGTACAAAATGACATACGTACGTCCACAATATAACAAATATCCCTTATTATCAATTGTGTTACCCCTGAGAGTGTCTCGCTCACTTTGCTCGCTCGCCAATTAAAAAGGAAAGGGTACCACCCCTGACCAGTGTTTTCATGCAGAGGTACAGCTTATTGCTTGTCCAAGAAAAAAAAAAAGTTGATAAGCATACAGGCTTTAGTAGTACTAGTTTTAACGAGCATGTCTCAATTTGTATAGTAAGCTATAGATTCTTCAGCCATTCTGTTCTTTAGCTCCAACAGGTATTAACGACATTTCACATTCTCCGAATGCAATTGGGTGAGATTAGAATGGTAGACTGCCATACCTAAAAAAATATTTTACCCTGGAAGCTAGAGCTGGGCGATATACTGGTATTATCGTTGCACCGCGATAAAAACCCGACATCGCAAAGCGATATTTCAATTGCATTTGCACGGTATTATCGTTTTCTCAGAAAACCGTTGGTACGGGTCGTTAAATTAATGCGGGAACTTCACGCGCATGACAGATTAAAGGAACAGCCGTTTCGTTGTTTGTAAACATGGCCGTAACGCGGTAGTACAGCTAAGTTTTTTAATTTAAAGTAGCTAGCAGTGGCTGCGAGTTAAAATTCTGTCTTAAGAAAGCCAACATTTCTTGCCCCGCAGACTAACTTTGGACTGGAAGAGAATGAACACGACAAGCTCAGTTTGGATAAAATTTACTTTGTTAAATATTATTTATGAAATATCGTGATATATCGCTTTATCGTGATAATGCAGGTAAGTATCGTATCGCCTGTGATTATCCAATATCACTCAGCTTTACTGGAAGCATTCACCTAATTAGCCAAAATTTTAAACTAAGAATAGAAGGTTCAGCGCCAAAAAGTCTTTTTAAATTGACTTATTGCACAATAACTCAATTTGTCACACCTGTTGGAGAAAGGTTGGGTCTTCCCCTCCTGGGGGGATTCCCTTGCAGTCACATACACCCAGTTCTTCAATTCATACAAGCACTTCTCACTACTGCACCTCATACTGCTAGATCAGCAGATATGAAAGACTTGTGAATATGACCTGGCCAAACTCAATAACTGGAGCAGTAACACTAGCACATTTTACTGAGTATTATTGTGTTTGGTATAAAGACATAAGGAGCACTCTAGTCCTTCGAGAAACTATAGCTACAAATAGCTAAAACCATTCCCACTATTGCACTAGCCGATTGTGGAGAGGGAGCTTGTGAAAGTCATCCTTGCCCCCTTCAGAGGTCCTTCAATTGCAATACACATTAGTCTTCCAAAATTGATGTCACTAATTCTAGACCCAAGACGATTTTTAATCAAATGGGTGTGGTTTCAGCAAAAGTGGGTGTGTTCAAACAAACGTGTGGGTCCCCCCTCCTTCCTAAACTCTTCCCCCCCCCCCCGGCCCGGGGGGGGGGGGCCCCCTCTCCCAAGAAAAAATCCTGGTATGAACCCTGAGCTGGAACAGCAGGAACCAGCTAGAGAACCAGCTAGAGAACCAGCTAGAGAATCAGCTAGAAAACCAGCTAGAGAATCAGCTAGAAAACCAGCTAGAGAATCAGCTAGAAAACCAGCTAGAGAACCAGCCAGAGAACCAGCTAAAGAACCAGCCAGAGAACCAGCTAGAGAATCAGCTAGAAAACCAGCCAGAGAACCAGCCAGAGAACCAGCTAGAGAACCAGCTAGAGAACCAGCTAGGGAACCAGCTAGAAAACCAGCTAGAGAACCAGCTAGAAAACCAGCTAGGGAACCAGCTAGAGAACCAGCTAGAGAATCAGCTAGAAAATCAGCTAGAGAATTAGCCAGAGAACCAGCCAGAGAACCAGCTAGAGAACCAGCTAGAGAACCAGCTAGAGAACCAGCCAGAGAACCAGCTAGAGAACCAGCTAGAGAACCAGTTAGAGAACCAGCTAGGGAACCAGCCAGAGAACCAGCTAGAGAACCAGCTAGAAAACCAGCTAGGGAACCAGCTAGGGAACCAGCTATAGTATATCCAAGTTGAGTTGGCCAGAAAAAAACATGAATAATTTTGAACAGAAGCAGGTACGCATCCGGGGTTTGCACCATTAGAAAGCTCGCGCCAAAGCGGTTAAAAATATTTCCTCAGTATAGTCCAAAACCGGAGGGAAAGTGCTATTCCAAAACTCAATACAAAAGTCTATGGGAATAGGAAAAAATCACAGGTTACCTGCTCAAAACGCGCCCGCTTTTAGTCACGCGGTATGGCTCAATTGATCACGAGGACAGTCTTCATTAAGAATTTTGTAAACAATGAGCGGCTTCTTATCAGATTGCTGCATTTCTAGCTTTGTATCGCGGTTAGCTTAGGTTGTGAGTGTGGAAACAGGATAGACGGAGTGTCCTGTTGCCGCAGAAGGTACAGGACCACCTGATAGGATGTTGGTAAGATTATTTGATAACAAATGCTGTATAGCCAATATATTTCAGAGTGATATAGCTATCATTTAGCTAGCAACTTGTAATTCAGCCACACTTGAGCTTTTAGTCGTTAAATTTAAATTGTGTGCTTGTCAAAGCTGTGTTTATGCCATTTCCTTTTTCTTCACTACTAGATGCTGTTTATTGTAAGGATTAGGACCAACTCAGGCTGCACTCCACCTTCAACTCGGATCACAACTATATTTTGTGTATGTGTACTACTTAAATTCTATCATCTCTTCAATTTTTATATATATTATAAATAAATGAAACAATTGATAATTTTATTTAACAAGGAAGTCTAATAACTTTAGCTACAAGTTAACGGATTAACCCGATTGACGCGTACACGCGGCTAAATTGGAAAAATCGATAACCACGGAGGATGCGACAATGCGTCAAAAATGCGTCTTCGGTCCACTTCGCCCTACAGCTTTGTGGAGTCAAGGAAGCCACCAATCACAATTGCAGACGATTCTATATTGTTGTAAGTATATTTTAGGCTTATAAAATACATAGACTGCCATAAGAAAATGTTGAGTAAATTTTGTCACAACAATAAGACTTCTTTCTGATAAAGTATAAATTGAAAATATATTTCATAATAATAATAAAGGTACACAGAATAATTTTTTACAAACCAATATTATTTCAGCTATATCTGCTCATGATATGACAAAGCCATCTTGGCAAGTGGAACACTGGCACTTCAGCATCCTTGTGATGAAGACAATATTCTTGACCTGGCACAGTATGGCAGTGACAAGGATGGCAGTAACTCCGGAGGTAGTGACGAGGAGTTTGATGACAGAAAGAATGACTTCAGTGCTGATGGGTGTAGTGACTGTAGTAGTTACTAGATGGTCAAGGACTCTGACGAAAGAACGAAATTGATGATTCTGAAAGGCAGCGATTTCTACAGGAATTTTAACCACATTCTTTATAGCAATGAGTAAAAATAAGTATTGTTATATAACAGGTGAGACTGCAGGGAGCTCTCTGACATATACTTCTATTATGCTATGACCAGTTGCACTTGATTGTAAGATCACTAACTATTCTGTCAACAATGCAGCCTACCAGCACATCAAAAGTAAAGACATCTTGGAGTACCAAACTGAATACACTCAAATATTCTATCATTTATTTGTGATGTACCTGTTTTCATACACAAAAGCCAATAAAAAGCTTCTCTGCTCACAAAATTTATAACAGACTGCTCAGTTCAAAAAAAAACAACCACACCCTAAATGAATATCAACAAATTCTTCCTGATTGTAAGACAGATGTGTGCAAAATCACTTTCTCTTACCTCTATGATCCAGTAGCAAACTGCTTCAGCCATGAAACCATACTTCCAACCTTACTAGTGTGCTTACTAAGAGCCTCAGTGTGATGCCATAAAAGTTTTTGCCAAACGGTGCGAGTACTTTGTTATTTTTAAGTCGGGAACAGCTCATTAGTGTCAAATTTATGCTTTACCAATAGCCTAGAGCGTACTGTATCGTTCGATAATACTGTCCCCGAGGCAATATTCAACTGTTCGTCTTCTTTCTCTTGTTTAGTGTCACCCTCCCACCAAGCAATCAATCCTCTGAGTCTCGCGTGCGCCCGTGACCGCATTATGTAAGGTGCAATTAAAAAAATTTATTCGCGTGTAATTGGTTAACAGTGCTGTACTGCTGAATCCTGTGAATATCAGAATACTTCTTGGGACACAGTAGGTAGAATCGACTGCTTTTAATCTTGTCTCTTTAGAAGAACGCCTCACCAGTTTGCGTTTTCCATCTGCTGTACATTACCTGCGCGTAAGAAACATAAATATAGCTGAAAACGGACAAGATGAGCTGTACAGTGCCCGAAAAACTCCACAAACTTCACTAAATTTCTTTCTTACAATAGTTATAGAATTAATGCGCACCTGCGTAACCGCCCCTTTTTCACGTTTTGCACGCTTAATTGACTTGGATTCACATGACTAAATTGCTTCCAGTTAAGTACTAAATGCATTCCTCATTTACCGCGCTTGCAGTCGTGCCAACTCAATTTGGACATACTATAGAGAACCAGCTAAAGAACCAGCTAGAGAACCAGCTAGAAAACCAGCTAGAGAACCAGCCAGAGAACCAGCTAGAGAACCAGCCAGAGAACCAGCTAGAGAACCAGCCAGAGAACCAGCCAGAGAACCAGCTAGAGAACCAGCCAGAGAACCAGCCAGAGAACCAGCTAGAGAACCAGCCAGAGAACCAGCCAGAGAACCAGCCAGAGAACCAGCCAGAGAACCAGCCAGAGAACCAGCTAGAGAACCAGCCAGAGAACCAGCCAGAGAACCAGCTAGAGAACCAGCTAGAAAACCAGCTAGAGAACCAGCCAGAGAACCAGCTAGAGAACCAGCCAGAGAACCAGCTAGAGAACCAGCCAGAGAACCAGCCAGAGAACCAGCTAGAGAACCAGCCAGAGAACCAGCCAGAGAACCAGCTAGAGAACCAGCCAGAGAACCAGCCAGAGAACCAGCCAGAGAACCAGCTAGAGAACCAGCCAGAGAACCAGCCAGAGAACCAGCTAGAGAACCAGCTAGAAAACCAGCTAGAGAACCAGCCAGAGAACCAGCTAGAGAACCAGCCAGAGAACCAGCCAGAGAACCAGCCAGAGAACCAGCCAGAGAACCAGCCAGAGAACCAGCCAGAGAACCAGCCAGAGAACCAGCTAGAGAACCAGCCAGAGAACCAGCCAGAGAACCAGCTAGAGAACCAGCCAGAGAACCAGCCAGAGAACCAGCTAGAGAACCAGCCAGAGAACCAGCCAGAGAACCAGCCAGAGAACCAGCCAGAGAACCAGCTAGAGAACCAGCCAGAGAACCAGCCAGATAACCAGCTAGAGAACCAGCCAGATAACCAGCCAGATAACCAGCCAGCCAGCTGAATGCCAGCCAGCCAGCCAGCCAGAATGTCTGTACCAGGCTAAGGGTCTCACTTACAGGTCTTGCAATATACACATGGTTTCATATAGAGGGGGGCTGGCCCTAGAATTCCCTCCCACCCTCTAAGTTAATATGTACAATAACTAATTCTATGAGAAGTAAGATTATAAACTTACATGCTACCAAACATTGATCAGTGTAAAACATAAGCCCATATAAGCATGTGCATAAAAAATAGTGTGGATTTTAAAAAAATGGGTGTAGCTAAGTTCACACAATGTCTTCCACCCCTAGTGTAAATGCTGTATGAAACCCTTGAGATATATTATATATAATTAGAATGTTTGCAGTAATTTCGTATAGCGTGATGCAAGACAGTTTTTAACTGCAACACACCTTCTTTTCTCCACACTGAACCACTCCCACTTACCTTGCCCGTCCCTCCATTACTAGATATATGTGTCACAGCTGGTATGGAAGGGGGTGTGGTCAAGTGGGGGATTCCCCCTGATCCAGCAGGACTTCCTGAAGTCATTGAGAGGAACTTGTTAGACATGGAGTTGGTACTGGAGGACGAAGGCAAGTCTTTGCCACTAGGAGACGAAACTGAACTGTCAGTCACACCTTCAACCTGTGTGTATGTATGTGTGTGCAAAGATTAGTTTGTAAACCACTAACTTGTATGTCCTTGTGTTTCTATGTGAGTATGTATGGTATGCAGATAAGTGTGTGCATGTGTATGTGTGTGCATGTGTATGTGTGTGCGTATGCCTAGCTGAGCCAGCACATGTGTATCAAGGACATGGTAACAGAGTGTTGATTATTTCTACATCATACAATGACTGATCTCTTCCAGAGATATTTGTCCAACACTAATTTTGCTGGACATGTAATCCATAAGTGTCAACACTAGCTTCTGTTTCACAGCCCATGGCTTGCTCCACTGAGCTAACTGTACTATTCCTCAATATAGCAGCACCTCCAGTACTAGCTAGTAATAGCTCCTGAACACAAATGATGAGATAGTCGCATCAAACAGAGAGAGAGGAGCTTACTCAGAGCTACAAATGAAGACTAGTTCAAGCAGATACAGAAGAAAGGCAATTAACAACATAAGAATGCATTTTATTAGAGGCTTATAAAACCACAATAATGTCTTGTCTCTAGTTTAGTTGAAGCTGCAGTAGATCATTTGTAATATCACTATAAGATACCTGAAGTGTTGCCTTTGGGCATTAGAAAGCACATATGGACCTAGAGAGCTCCTGGCATGCTAGACCATTACCAACTGTGTTACTTATCTGTCAGCCATACACTATAGCCCCACCCACTCCAGAAATCCTCCAGCTCAATTTACTCCAACTAGTAGTGAACTCATAAGTAGAAATCTAGCCCAGTAAACATATCTCAAGTAGAATTTGAAGCATTACTCATCCTGTACTGTTCAACACTTCATTACTCATCCTGTACTGTTCAACACTTCATTACTCATCCTGTACTGTTCAACACTTCATTACTCATCCTGTACTGTTCAACACTTCATTATTACTGACTGACTTCAGTTGTGTTCTTCACTAGTTCACCAGGCCAAAACTCCCTCCATAGTTCACCCAGGCCAACAACTCCCTCCACTAGTTCACCCAGGCCAACAACTCCCTCCACAACTGAACACAAGTATTCCTGGTACTGGAAACTAGTGCACGTATGAACCTTGTGGAGCGCACATATGAACCTTATGGAGCAACATATGAACCTTATGGAAGCACACATATGAACCTTGTGGGGCGCACACAATGAACCTTGAAAAGCGCACCACAGAACCTTGTGGAGCGCACATATGAACCTTGAAAAGCGCACATATGAACCTTGTGGGGCGCACACATGAACCTTGAAAAGCGCACACATGAACCTTGTGGGGCGCACATATGAACCTTGAAAAGCGCACACATAAACCTTGAAAAGCGCACATATGAACCTTGAAAAGGCAATATGAACCTTGTGGGGCGCACACATGAACCTTGAAAAGCGCACACATGAACCTTATGGAGCACACATATGAACCTTGTGGGGCGCACACATGAACCTTGAAAAGCGCACACATGAACCTTGTGGGGCGCACATATGAACCTTGAAAAGCGCACATATGAACCTTGTGGAGCGCACATGTGAACCTTGTGGAGCGCACACATGAACCTTGTGGAGTGCAAATATGAACCTTGTGAAGCGCACACATGAACCTTGTGGAGCACACATATGAACCTTGTGGAGCGCACATATGAACCTTGAAAAGCGCACATATGAACCTTGTGGAGCGCACATGTGAACCTTGTGGAGCGCACACATGAACCTTGTGGAGTGCAAATATGAACCTTGTGAAGCGCACACATGAACCTTGTGGAGCGCACATATGAACCTTGTGGAGCGCACATATGAACCTTGTGGAGCGCACACATATGAACCTTGTGGAGCACACATATGAACCTTGTGGAGCGCACACATGAACCTTGAAAAGCGCACACATAAACCTTGTGGAGCGCACATATGAACCTTGAAAAGCGCACACATAAACCTTGTGGAGCGCACACATGAACCTTGTGGAGTGCACATATGAACCTTGTGGAGCGCACACATGAACCTTGAGGGCGCACATATGAACCTTGAAAAGCGCACATATGAACCTTGCGGGGCACACATATGAACCTTGTGGAGCACACATATGAACCTTGTGGAGCGCACACATGAACCTTGAAAAGCGCACACATAAACCTTGTGGAGCGCACATATGAACCTTGTGGAGCACACATATGAACCTTGTGGAGCGCACATATGAACCTTGTGGAGCGCACATATGAACCTTGTGGGGCGCACAAATGAACCTTGTGGAGTGCACATATGAACCTTGTGGAGCGCACATATGAACCTTGTGGAGCGGAAGCACACATGAACCTTGTGAGCGCACCTTGTGGAGCGCACATATGAACCTTGTGGAGCACACATATGAACCTTGTGGAGCGCACATATGAACCTTGTGGAGCGCACACATGAATCTTGTGGAGCGCACATATGAACCTTGTGGAGCGCACATATGAACCTTGTGGAGCGCACATATGAACCTTGTGGGGCGCACATATGAACCTTGTGGAGCGCACATATGAACCTTGTGGAGCACACATATGAACCTTGTGGAGCGCACATATGAACCTTGTGGAGCGCACATATGAACCTTGTGGAGCGCACACATGAACCTTGTGGAGCGCACACATGAACCTTGTGGAGCGCACATATGAATCTTGTGGAGCGCACATATGAACCTTGTGGAGAAACACAAGTAACCTTACAAAAAAAAATTTATATATTTCTAATTCTATCAAAAAAAATGTTATTTGCTTGTGAGGCTCAATTCAAGAACCAAAAATGGCAGAAATATGTGCACTGTAACTGTTTATTGTGCTGAAACCTTATGACTGCATCCATTTCTTGTGGAATGCAAGCAGCAGTGCCCCAGCCAGGGGTGGGGACCACTACCTTACCACATATAGCTTGTCCAACAAGTCAACACATACCTAGCTATCACCTACCTTATCCTCCTCGAGTTGTGCTGCCTCTTCCACCGCTACTTCATCTGGCTGGTCTCCCTCTGTAGAACGCACCCCAAGAGGCTCTTCCTTACTCCATTTGACACGTCGTACTTGCGTAGGCAACGCGACATGAACTGCAGCAGTGGCTGAAGTTGCGTGCTCTTGCGTGCAGCCGCTACAGTGGCTGGCGTTCACACGCTCGTCTTCTGTTTTGGTTCCGTCCACATTCACGCCTTGAGGCTGGTCGCCGCTAGTACCTTCTGCTACCACTTCATCTTTTACTCCATTAACACTACCGTGACTATTCCTCGTGGAAAGTTGTTGCAAAGGAGAAGCCAGACTCATCTTGCGGTAAATAATATTTAGTTAACACATAAAAATAAATATATAACAAATGTTTACCTTTCCTATATCTTCCCCGGTAATAAAGTAATGAGCTAAAAATGAAGGACACACAAAAGTATATTGTTCCCTAAAAATATAGTGGTAAAATAAAATACTTTAAAAAAACAGCTGCTTGAAAATGTCTGGGGGGGGGAAAAAAGTGCACACCGCTCTTTTTCCACGTACGGCCCGCGCGTTTCGAAGAGTAGTGTGTGTGGGCGTACTTGTGCTGGGAGAGGGGGAGGAGCACAGGCAACCGCCACGCGTGCGGCATGCAGGGAATCGGAATCACCGCCCACGATAAGAGGCGTGGCTCGCCATGTGAATATCCACCTCTATCTTTTATGTTTGCCTGTCTCCACAGTAACATTCAGACAACACTTCAGCATCTCCCGCGGGTGCCGCGGAGAAGAGTGTTAGCTCTCTCTCTTTTGCGATCTAGAGCAGCCTAGTCTATTCTTTGGGAAGATGTCTGCGAGGCTGCCCTCCTTGGCCTCCAGGAATATTCTGGCTGCAGTGTGGGCCTGCTGTCTGCTGCTGAGCTCCATTGCTGGGGCTATCCCAAACCTACAAGGGGAATACGGTAAGTCCGCTACTCTAATGTGGTAAAGGGAGGGGCTCACTCTTTGTTTGCCTTATCTGTGGCGATCCTAGGAGTCCCATTCACCTGCTCCAAGGATTTCGTCATCCACAAGAAGCACTGCTACAGGTACTTTGGACTGAAACAGCAGAAGCCTTTCCATCATGCTCAGAAGCTTTGCTCCAGGCACAAGTCTTCTTTATTGAGTGTGCTCAGTTTGGAGGAAGAAGAATTTGTGTCTGGTCTTGCTGAATTGAACGTGTCCTCCATCTGGTTGGGATTGAATGATGAAGATGGACCTCAGGCACATCATAAAGAGGGCCATTTTAAATGGAGCTCTGGAGAGGCTTTTGTGCAGGGAGAATTGTTTGCCAGTTATTGCAATTGGAAGTTTGGGGAACCAGAAAACAAGAGACATTTAGACTGTGTCAAGATGGATGCTAAGGGTTGGTCTATGGCCCCCGGAGGCTGTGCTGCCACTAAACTACCTTTCATATGCAAGAAGGAAGGTGAGTGAGTTTGTGAGAGACAGCTACCTTCAGATGTGATGTAGTAGGATATGTTGATATCCAGCCATAGCAACCACATGAACAATAAAAACTAAATGTTATTCATATTGCTTTGTAGGATGAATATTATATATTACTATAGTCACTTAACATTCCAAGGCTGGTGTATCACCAAGGTAACACACAAACATAAACCAATCAGTTTTGAATTTTAAACAATTCTCAGCCATGAATGCTGTTGAGACTGACACTGTGTGTGCTTGCCTTTGCGGGAGTAATTGGTTATCAAGTTCTTGTTCCCTTCTTTCTTTCTTTCTCTCTTTAGCATGTCAGCTTGGCAACAGTTGCCATGACGAGGAGTCAGCAACTACCTTGGACATCACAACTTATCAATTGCCAGCGATGCCTACTCATTTAACCAGGATGCTGTGGATGCTAGTCATGCTGTTCGGAATTGCACTGGTGGGAGGAGTCTATTGCCATGAATATAGGAGAACAAGAACCGAACAGTTCCCTACTTAGATAGCTAATAATATTGTACATCAAATCATCTTTCATTAATATATTTATTTATCATGACCAAGTCAAACCAAATACAGTTTAAAAAAAATTTTTTTAATTTAAAAAAATAAAAAAGCAAGAAACCAATTCTACTTGTGATGATACTTAGTTGCAAATTTGCACTTGGCAAGTTACTTACAAGAAATTGAAATGTGCCATAAATCAAGGTCAGCTGCAACAACTTGTATGTCATTGTTAGCATGCATGACTCGAGGCCACTTGTCCTCTCTGTAGCCTTTCACTTCTAATCTGTACATTCTCTCTCCCCATCTGTGCCTTTCTCTTGACTTATTTACTGTTTAGCTCTAGCCCTTTGTGGTAGATAATTTGGTTTTATTCATGTCGTCTGTTGTTTAGAGTCAAATTGCTCCTTTGAAAGTGTATTTATTTATTATTTAGGAGATGTGTTTCACATACCAACAATGTAGAACGTAACTAATCCGTCAGTTTATGCCCTCTAAGCTAGCTGGTCACTGAACCAATCTCCCTCCATGGTTTTCTAACAAAGCCAGTAAATGTTTGATTTGGCATGACCAAGCTAGGTTACTCGCCAGAAGACTGAACACTCTATCAGCATGGCAACATTTCCGCACTTTAAGAAACCTCAAGCCAGAACAATGAATGTCTTTCGGCCACCCAGACTAATCATAATTTCTGGAAACAAAGACTACTTTACGCCTACCAACCAAGATGGCTTCTGGTGACTCCCTAACTACTTCGAGTGAGATTGCTAAAAATATTCAACACTTTTTAACTGTTTTAACCCCCACCATCCAACAACCACCCATCCTCCTGCCTCTACATGCCCAACCCCCCACCATCCAACAACCACCCATCCTCCTGCCTCTACATGCCCAACCCCCCACCATCCAACAACCCCCCATCCTCCTGCCTCTACATGCCCAACCCCCCACCATCCAACACCGCCATCCTCCTGCCTCTACATGCCCAACCCCCACCATCCAACAACCGCCCATCCTCCATCCTCCTGCCTACTACCATTCCCAACCCCCCACCATCCAACAACCCGCCCATCCTCCTGCCTCTACATGCCCAACCCCCCACCATCCAACAACCGCCCATCCTCCTGCCTCTACATGCCCAACCCCCCACCATCCAACAACCGCCCATCCTCCTGCCTCTACATGCCCAACCCCCCACCATCCAACAACCGCCCATCCTCCTGCCTCTACATGCCCAACCCCCCACCATCCAACAACCACCCATCCTCCTGCCTCTACACACTCTGAAGCTTTCCTCGGTGACCTCGAGTTCACTGGCTAAGATGTTTTCCAAGCCATCTGGTCGCTCAAGGCAAACACCTCCACAGGTCCAGATGGAGTTTCTTCCACTATGCTTTCTTAAACACTGTGCTCCAACCATCTCTGAACACTTGGCTTGCATCTTCAACATATCCCTGAGATCTGGATAAGTACCTACAAACTGGAAAATCTCAAGAATCTACAAGAAAGGGGATCCCTTGCAGGTATCTAATTATCATCCAGTCTCTATCTTATCTCTTGTGGACAAGCTGCTGGAGAAGCTAATTCACCACACCCTGATGGAAGCCCCTCGTCTCTAGGGGAGCCCTCTCAGACCATCAACTTGACTTCAGACCAGGGAGCTCCATGCAGGAGGCTCTGCTTACATTCACCCAGGTTAGTCATTCTTCTATGGAGTCTGGAGGCAGTGCATTGTGTGTCTGGAGGTAGCACACTGTGTGTCTACCTTGACTTGGGGAAAGCCTTTGACACAATCTCTGACATCAAAATCATAGAGGTGTTGAATGATGCTGGAGTGTCTGACTCCTTACTATCGTGGTTCCACTCTTACCTCTCTGACCGGCAACAGTTTGTTGTTGTCAATGGTGCCTCTTTAGAGCCTACAGCCATCTCCTCTGGAGTCCCTAGGGATCTGTCCTGGGCCCGTTACTTTTTATTCTAACATTTAATGGCATATTCCACCTATCCCTATCACTATGCTCCATTCTAACTGGACGATGTCACCTATTCTAAAACTGTGGTAAAAGGAAATGATTTTATTGAGGTCAACTTGGAGCTAGCAACCATCTCAATTTGGCTGCTGGCACAGGACCTAGCACTGAACAGTGACAAAGTGAAATGTATGCTGGTGTCCCATAAGAGCTCTCCTCCTCCAGCTTGGATCTGCATAGGTGTTAAGAGGATAGAACTAGTAGCTATCTTGAAACTCTTGGGAGTTACTATTTCCCAGACTTGACTTGGAGAACTCACATAAGTAGCATCTGCTCCGGTGCTAGAAGGTCTAGTGACTGCTATAATTGCCTGTTCAGCAAGGCTGACTCCACCACTCGGAGCCATCTGTACAAGGTGCTTGCACGGTCACAGCTCAAGCCATTTCTACCTGGGACCTTCCCTTCAAAGTACATCACACCTCCCTTAAGCAGGTTTAGAACTTTGCAGCCTGAGTAGCCACCAGCAACTGGTCCTGGGGTACCGGCCCCTAGTACCTAAAGGCGGAACTGGGTTGGCCTCTACTCCACAACAGAAGGACCCGTTCAGAAGATTTGCATCTATATGAGGATCGTCAGCAGCATCTCTTCCTCCACCTTTATGAAAAACCAGAAACCAACCAAGTCCCACAAAAACCTGTTCCCTCTCCTATGTCCTTTTGTGCACACCTCGCACCACAGATCTTCCTTTACCATTGATGTAGTCGACAAATAGAACTCCATCCCAGACTATATTGTATCAACAACCAACTGCTACACCAACATGAATTAAGGATGCGAATCTAGCTGGGTCCTCCAACATGAATGAAGGATGCGAATCTAGCTGGGTCCTCCAACATGAATGAAGGATGTGAATCTAGCTGGGTCCACCAACATGAATGAAGGATGCGAATCTAGCTGGGTCCACCAACAGGAATGAAGGATGTGAATCTAGCTGGGTCCTCCAACATGAATGAAGGATGTGAATCTAGCTGAATCCACCAACAGGAATGAAGGATGTGAATCTAGCTGGGTCCAACAGGAATGAAGGATGCGAATCTAGCTGGGTCCACCAACAGGAATGAAGGATGTGAATCTAGCTGGGTCCACCAACAGGAATGAAGGATGTGAATCTAGCTGAATCCACCAACATGAATGAAGGATGCGAATCTAGCTGGGTCCACCAACATGAATGAAGGATGTGAATCTAGCTGGGTCCACCAACAGGAATGAAGGATGTGAATCTAGCTGGGTCCACCAACATGAATGAAGGATGTGAATCTAGCTGGGTCCACCAACATGAATGAAGGATGTGAATCTAGCTGGGTCCTCCAACATGAATGAAGGATGTGAATCTAGCTGGGTCCACCAACATGAATGAAGGATGTGAATCTAGCTGGGTCCACCAACAGGAATGAAGGATGTGAATCTAGCTGGGTCCACCAACTGAATGAAGGATGTGAATCTAACTGGGTCCTCCAACAGATGAAGATGTGAATCTAGCTGGGTCCACCAACATGAATGAAGATGTGGGGAATCTAGCTGGGTCCACAACAGGAATGAAGGATGTGAATCTAGCTGGGTCCACCAACGGAATGGAAGGATGAATCTAGATGGGTTCCCCAACAGGAATGAGGATGTGAATATAGCTGGGTCCTCCAACATGAATTATTGAAGGATGTGACTAGCTGGGTCTCCACCAACAGGAATGAAGGATGTGAATCTAGCTGGGTCCTCCAACATGAATGAAGGATGTGAATCTAGCTGGGTCCTCCAACATGAATGAAGGATGTGAATCTAGCTGGGTCCTCCAACAGGAATGAAGGATGTGAATCTAGCTGGGTCCTCCAACATGAATGAAGGATGTGAATCTAGCTGGGTCCACCAACATGAATGAAGGATGTGAATCTAGCTGGGTCCACCAACATGTATGAAGGATGTGAATCTAGCTGGGTCCTCCAACATGAATGAAGGATGTGAATCTAGCTGGGTCCACCAACAGGAATGAAGGATGTGAATCTAGCTGGGTCCACCAACAGGAATGAAGGATGTGAATCTAGCTGGGTCCTCCAACATGAATGAAGGATGTGAATCTAGCTGGGTCCTCCAACAGGAATGAAGGATGTGAATCTAGCTGGGTCCACCAACAGGAATGAAGGATGTGAATCTAGCTGGGTCCACCAACAGGAATGAAGGATGTGAATCTAGCTGTGGGTCCTCCAACATGAGGAAGGATGTGAATCTAGGCGGGTCTCCACCAACAGGAGGAATGAAGGATGTGAACTAGCGGGGTCTCCAAACAATGAATTGAAGCATGTGAATCTAGTGGGGTCCCCCAACCAACATGAAGAGGATGCCGATTCTAGCTGGGTCCAACCCCAAACATGAATGAAGGATGTGAATCTAGCTGGGTCCACAACATGAATGAAGGATGTGAATCTAGCTGGGTCCACCAACACGAAATGAAGGTGTGAATCTAGGCGTGGGGTCCAACAACAGGAAAGGAATGAAGGATTGTGAATATAGCTGGGTCCCACCAACATGAATTGAAGGATGCGAATCTAGCTGGGTCCTCCAACATTTAATGAAGGATGTGAATCTAGCTGGGGTCCTTTAACATGAATGAAGGATGTGGGTTCCTCCAACATGAATAAAGGAGTGAATCTAGCTGTTCCACCAACAGGAATGAAGGATGTGAATCTAGCTGGGTCCACCAACAGGAATGAAGGATGTGAATCTAGCTGGGTCCTCCAACATGAATGAAGGATGCAAATCTAGCTGGATCCACCAACAGGAATGAAGGATGCGAATCTAGCTGGGTCCACCAACAGGAATGAAGGATGTGAATCTAGCTGGGTCCTCCAACATGAATGAAGGATGCAAATCTAGCTGTATCCACCAACAGGAATGAAGGATGTGAATCTAGCTGGGTCCTCCAACATGAATGAAGGATGCAAATCTAGCTGTATCCACCAACAGGAATGAAGGATGCGAATCTAGCTGGGTCCACCAACATGAATGAAGGATGTGAATCTAGCTGGGTCCTCCAACATGAATGAAGGATGTGAATCTAGCTGGGTCCACCAACAGGAATGAAGGATGCAAATCTAGCTGGGTCCTCCAACAGGAATGAAGGATGTGAATCTAGCTGGGTCCTCCAACATGAATGAAGGATGTGAATCTAGCTGGGTCCACCAACAGGAATGAAGGATGTGAATCTAGCTGGGTCCTCCAACAGGAATGAAGGATGTGAATCTAGCTGGGTTCTCCACCAACCGGAATGAGGATGTGACTAGCTGGGTCCCCAACAGGAAATGAAGGATGTGAATCAACTGGGTCCTCCAACATGAATGAAGGATTGTGAATCTGCTGGGTCCACCAACAGGAATGAAGGATGTGAATCTAGCTGGGTCCTCCAACAGGAATGAAGGATGTGAATCTAGCTGGGTCCTCCAACATGAATGAAGGATGTGAATCTAGCTGGGTCCACCAACATGAATGAAGGATGCAAATCTAGCTGGGTCCACCAACAGGAATGAAGGATGTGAATCTAGCTGGGTCCTCCAACATGAATGAAGGATGCGAATCTAGCTGGGTCCACCAACAGGAATGAAGGATGTGAATCTAGCTGGGTCCTCCAACATGAATGAAGGATGTGAATCTAGCTGGGTCCTCCAACATGAATGAAGGATGCAAATCTAGCTGGGTCCTCCAACATGAATGAAGGATGTGAATCTAGCTGGGTCCACCAACATGAATGAAGGATGTGAATCTAGCTGGGTCCTCCAACAGGAATGAAGGATGCGAATCTAGCTGGGTCCACCAACAGGAATGAAGGATGTGAATCTAGCTGGGTCCACCAACAGGAATGAAGGATGTGAATCTAGCTGGGTCCACCAACATGAATGAAGGATGTGAATCTAGCTGGGTCCTCCAACAGGAATGAAGGATGTGAATCTAGCTGGGTCCACCAACATGAATGAAGGATGTGAATCTAGCTGGGTCCTCCAACATGAATGAAGGATGTGAATCTAGCTGGGTCCTCCAACATGAATGAAGGATGCAAATCTAGCTGGATCCACCAACAGGAATGAAGGATGTGAATCTAGCTGGGTCCTCCAACAGGAATGAAGGATGTGAATCTAGCTGGGTCCTCCAACAGGAATGAAGGATGTGAATCTAGCTGGGTCCACCAACAGGAATGAAGGATGTGAATCTAGCTGGGTCCACCAACAGGAATGAAGGATGTGAATCTAGCTGGGTCCACCAACAGGAATGAAGGATGTGAATCTAGCTGGGTCCTCCAACAGGAATGAAGGATGCGAATCTAGCTGGGTCCACCAACAGTAATTAAGGATGCAGATCTAGCTGGGTCCACTAGCAGGAAAGAAGGATGCAGATTAACTGGGTCCACCAGCAGGAAAGAATGATGCAGATCTAGCTGGGTCCACCATCAGAAATGAATGATGCAGAAGTAGGGGGATCCACCAGCAGGAAAGAATGATGCAGATCTAGCTGGGTCCACCATCAGAAATGAATGATGCAGAACTAGGTGGGTCCACCATCAGAAATGAATGATGCAGAAGTAGGGGGATCCACCAGCAGGAATGAATGATGCAGAAGTAGGGGGATCCACCAGCAGGAATGAATGATGCGGATCTAGCTGGGTCCACCATCAGAAATGAATGATGCAGAACTAGGTGGGTCCACCAGCAGAAATGAATGATGCAGAAGTAGGGGGATCCACCAGCAGAAATGAATGATGCAGATCTAGCTGGGTCCACCATCAGAAATGAATGATGCAGAAGTAGGGGGATCCACCAGCAGGAATGAATGATGCGGATCTAGCTGGGTCCACCATCAGAAATGAATGATGCAGAACTAGGTGGGTCCACCATCAGAAATGAATGATGCAGAAGTAGGGGGATCCACCAGCAGGAATGAATGATGCGGATCTAACTGAGTCCACCAGCAGGAATGAAGGCGGCCTGCCAGATTATGATCGAAATTTATATAATTTTTTTTTTATTCGAAAAAATTGAGTTATGATTCCAAAAGGATAGCATATTATTCTAGAAATGTTCACACTATTCTCTTATTATTCTAATTAGAAATAGGTGAAATTATGATGATTGCAGTATACCTAGATGTATAAAGTTGATATGTTATGAAATGAATCTGTATAACTATCAGTCTCTTACTGAATTACTCAATATGGAGGATTGTATATAGTTAGCTAATCTTTCAGTGAAAACCTTGAACTTCCCATAAAAATGTTCAATGAATGGAGAAAAAAAATGCTCTGCTGCAGCTGAAAAAAAGTTCAATTGTGAGATACGTTACAAAACATTTGGGGGAAATGTGAATTACGGCATTAAAGAATTTTAATATGCTCGGCAGTGGATCCACATTCTCTTCCCTTCACATTCTCTTCCCTCCACATTCTCTTCCCTTCACATTCTCTTCCCTCCACATTCGTAGGTCGGCTGGTATAATATACATTTTTGTCAATTCTAATGCAGTATGATTGTTGAGTTGCTCAAGAAGAGAATCCATTAGCATAATTCTTGATATGACTTGCTGACTCTGAGCCTGACTGACAGCTCTCCCAGTATTTCAAACTTTCTTTATTTCATTTTGGAAATACAATAACAGAGTGGCCAACACTAACCCAGCTGCTTTAATCAAGTAATGAAGATCTACTTCATAAAAAAATGCTAGAATAATCTTGTAGGGCCTAAAGGTGGATCTAGCTGGGTCCACCAGCAGGCAATGGGGGCAGGTCTAGCTGGGTCCACCAGCAGGCAATGAAGGCAGGTCTAGCTGGGTCCACCAGCAGGCAATGAAGGCAGGTCTAGCTGGGTCCACCAGCAGGCAATGAAGGTGGGTCTAGCTGGGTCCACCAGCAGGCAATGAAGGCAGGTCTAGCTGGATTCACCAGCAGGCAATGAAGGCTGGTCTAGCTGGGTCCACCAGCAGGCAATGAAGGCAGGTCTAGCTGGATTCACCAGCAGGCAATGAAGGCTGGTCTAGCTGGGTCCACCAGCAGGCAATGAAGGCGGGTCTAGCTGGGTCCACCAGCAGGCAATGAAGGCGGGTCTAGCTGGGTCCACCAGCAGGCAATGAAGGCAGGTCTAGCTGGGTCCACCAGCAGGCAATGAAGGCAGGTCTAGCTGGGTCCACCAGCAGGCAATGAAGGCAGGTCTAGCTGGATTCACCAGCAGGCAATGAAGGTGGGTCTAGCTGGATCCACCAGCAGGCAATGAAGGCAGGTCTAGCGGGGTCCACCAGCAGGCAATGAAGGTGGGTCCATTAGCAAGAACAATCTTACCTACACAATGAAGTGAGTTATTAAATTGCTTTTATACTTTTATTCCCTCTCCATAACTGCAGATACTTATCCAGTTCCTGCACAACTCTCTGGAATCTACATGCTATTCATATTCAAATACAAAAAATATTAATAATTATGATAGATTTAGTTATTGAACATCAGAATCCATTGAGGTGAATTGGTTGGAGCTATGATCAATTGTTGTTGCGTCAGTGACTGATGCTGCAAATAAGAAGATACAAACTACATAAAAACAAAGGGTGTGGTTAAAAACAGGAAGTCATTAAATGTATGACTCTCCGTGGGCAGCAGATTTGTGAGACTGTCTGTGATAGTGAGAGGAGATGTGTGTGTCTGGTGCATCGTGATGGGAATTCAGAATGGGTTGTGGGGGGCTACTCCCCTCATCTGCCCCTCTACTTCTATAGGTTGTGTCGTTGCTAAAGGTTCTATGAGTCCTCGTTTCACGGGTTCTTGTCGGCTGTGGCTGATGATAATATCGAGAACTTCCAAGGGAATTTTGAGCTGCTTGTCGGATTGGAGACTCTAAAGTATCAGAACTACGTCTACGTGTAAGTGAATGGGAGTGCCCAGCCACAGTGGGAGGGGCATGGTGATAGTCTTGCTGTAGAGTGCTGTATTTCTTTACTCGCTGTTGAGATACATGAGATGGAGAAGGATGAGCATAACGAGATTCTCCATGGGCTTCAGTCTTCCAGGAGTCACGCCCTTTACCATACATATGCTGCTGATATCTGGCTGGTACTTGCTCTGAAACAGAAAACCTCTCATCTCTGTCTTTATGGTGATTGGAAGATTCTCTGACAGGTACATCTGCAGGTTCTGTCATAGCAGACAAGTAACTGACTCTACGAGATTTGCTCGCAGCACTGGATGAGGAGGGGCCATGGTGGTGGGTGGAGCTACTAGATGAGGGAAAGTGGGAAGAGTGATGGGCGGAGCCACCGTACATCTGTGGCTGAGGAACAGAAGATGAAGATGAAGAAACATGTTGATGATGTTGATAGGAAAGTTGAGGAGAAGAGCCTTTGTATGGCCTGTACAAGTCATGTGATTCATCAGGCTCCACCCTACTACTCTGACTCTGCTTCCTGGGCCTTCCACCGGAGGAAGTGGATAATGGCAGTCTCACCTTCTCTCTGGAAGTACTCCTCTTTATTTGCTGCTCCCTAGACCAAAGACTTCCCGTCATTTCTCGATCTCTAGCATTGGGTCGACCCCAGTTGAGTTCCTGATGCCGGTTAACCCAGCTCATAGTGCGCGACTCTGACGGTTTCTTCTTGTCTTCCGCACTCATAATTTCAACATCTTCATATGCATGGCGGACTGGTCTTCTCTTAGCACCCTCACTCTCAATGGGAGGAGTTTGCAGGTTGGATAGACTTGATCTGAGGTGGCTCCTGCTAGAGTCAGATGTCAAGATTCCTGATCCGGTCCAGTTACTGACCTTCATTGAGTTGCTTTCAATGTGGGTGGAGTGTCTCTTGGTGGGACTTCTAGGACTACTCACATCACCGCCACTAAGGTTGTTCTTGATCCTCCGAATGGATTGAGGAGATGCTTTAGTCATGGCAGCTTCTAAAGAACACAGAAATGACTTGTAAAATCATGATCCAAAATATTGCCCGTGGAATAGATTAATTCTCAACCAACACACAACTAAGAATTCACTTGCCTAAGCCTTATAATCCATTCATCGTCATTAGCTTGTTTCTAACCACACTCCCTAGATTCCCCCCACCCCCCTGCATAATGTCATTCACTTTTCATAACCACACCCCCTAGATTAACGTCATTCACCTTTCTGGAGTTCCACATCAGTGTCCGTGCCTTTAGCGAGTTTTTCTTCATTATCCATTAATACGGGACACACCTCTGCATCAGCTTCTAGTTCTTCAAGACAAAGCTCTTCCTCAAACAGAGACTCCGCCTACACGTGACAGTAACTTAAACTACCTGTCTAATAACAGGGGTACCCCTTGCCCTCTAATAACAGGGGTACCCTTTACCCTCTAATAACAGGGGTACCCCTTTCCCTATAATGACAGGGTGTACCCCTTTCCCTCTAAACAAGCCTCACTCTCATATGTGTGTGAGAATGTAGGATGTAGGTATGGTCCTTACATGAGTACAGAGCAGCTCCACAATGATGTAGGAGGCAGACATGTTCACTAACATGTCATTATCCCCAGACCTCATTAGAGTCGGCCCAAACACTAGAGCAACGTTCTTCAGCGTCATCTGTAAATCACAAATGTATAAAAACGTTTAAACACGAATGAGTGAAGCCATACAACTATGTACAGTGGAATGTTGATGATCCTAATGTCAATCAACCAAAATATCAATAACAAAACAAGAAAAAAGTCCACATGCACATTTAATGGTAGATGTTTCAGTCACGTTTATTGCTGCAAAGTGGCTACATCAGATTCACGCAGATACATCTTTATGGGCTGAAAGATTGCTAAATGGAAGAGAAATGCTCTTCCTATCAAGCCTAAGCTTGACTTAGCAATTGGTTGAAGAAATAAGGAGCTACAGATACTGTACGTGAACTTAGGAAATCCAGCATCACTGACCTCAAGAAAAGCAAGGGAAAGTTGACAGCCTTTGCTTCCAAAGTGGATTGCACTTGCTATGCATTTAATTGGATTTTACAAACACTCCAATCCCCAGTTAGTTCGGATAAGTGACATTCCACTGCTCTAGCTACTCTGTCATGTATAAACACTAGAGAAAGTTGAAGTGCACTCTACAAGTACCAACCCTCAGTGTAGCTGGGCTCTACGACTACTTGAGAAATAGAGCACCAGAGGAGTGAGAGGGCCAGCGTACACCAGAGGGTGGGGGGGAGGGGGGCAGTGTACACCAGAGGAGTGAGAGGGCCAGCGTACACCAGAGGG
>WLWD01003396.1_pt1 | contig 45111 bp, 30 predicted proteins | sample 6712731 | NCBI WGS metagenome assembly WLWD01 (sample SAMN12718690, study PRJNA576275) | sponge metagenome | isolation source: marine sponge | host: Mycale hentscheli | place: New Zealand: South Island, Marlborough, Capsize Point | collected 2014-11-01 | reverse complement strand
GATACATCTATGCCAGGCTCCTGCTGGGATAGTTCTGCCTGTTCTAAAGGATGGCTAGTTACGATATCAAACCTAGCCATTTCTCTTTGAAAATTTCTGTAACAAAATGAAGCATGGTATTTGAACATACCCTGCTCTTGCATAGTCAGCTGAACGACCCTAGTGGCTTGAGTGTCACTACTCTCCGCTTTTTTGGCAAGCAAGACAATGTTACTCCGACCTACTTCACCGCTAGAGAGGTACTTGGATGGCTTCTTCTTCTGGCATAGGATGCACTTGTTGAGATTGGTAGGCTTGAGTCCAGCACAAGGAGCAGTAAGATGTACCTCATCCTGAGAACACAAGTTTATAATGATTGCATGCCACCAAAAAAGACTTCCCCTATCCTGAAACACATGGTAGAACATATGGTAGCTGGTATAACTTACCATTGCCTTATTCTTCACAGAGTAAGATACCCTCTTTCTATTCAGACTGAACCTAACCTGCAAAAACATGCACTGTAGCAGCTGCCAGCAATGGAGGTTAGCTACCCCAGTACTGTTTATACCTACATGTATACATGACCCTGTGAACTGTGAATTGTAGGGTGTCGCCAATGTTTTAGCTACTGTTCTCATAAAATATCAAGTTACAAAGTTTTACTAAATGTGGCCATTCTGAACATTTTGAGCTCTTCAGATAGTCTGTAGCCTCAACGGTGTAGAAGATACAGCTATTTTACCTCAGAAAAAGGGGGCGTGGTCATTTCGGCATGTTCGCAGTGGATACGCAATTTGGCACATACGCCATGTTGTTCGTAGGGTTCATATTACCCTAAAACAGTTGAGTTATCCTCTGCTAAATGAAATGCATACAAACATGACCCAGGTCCTCTACTGCCAATTCAATTACAACTCGAGCACTTAATTTTCTTGTCCTTTCACTCACTCTAACCCCACAAATAACTTAAGATGTTTTTCTTAAACACCCTCACACTCCAGCCACAGAGCTGTCCACATTAATTCTCAAATCCACAAGCATAATATTCAATAATTTACACAACAACAGCGGACCTCACTCTGGTACCCTATTAGCAGCGTCGATTGCTACAACGGTGGCTGGATTCTCTGCACTAAAACATCACTACTACTGACAAGTAAAGCTAAAAGACAAACAAAAGGGGAAAAAAAGGCAATTAAAGTACAAACAAAGCCATGCATAAATATTTCAATTCTGACAAATTTCAAGTCTTTCTTCGACTGTAGGTATAAATAAGGCTATTGTTTGAGAAGTTCTTTCACACAGCCAACTTAGGAAACCATAATTCAATCACTAAATGTTTAGGCACAGGCAGTGGTGTGTACCATAACATTGATTGTACAAAAACAAACAAACAAACAAACAAACAACAACATAATTTATTTCTCAGCTTATTCTCTCTCTTTCACAGGCTTTTGTCTAACAATACAGAATTTTTAAAATGTTTGGTCACCACCGGGAATCGAACCCAGGATCACTTGCTTAACGCACAAGCGCTCTGCTACTGAGCTACAACAGACCAACAAAGAAATTGTGAAGTGATAAATTAGCAGAATAAAAAAGGTCCATGGATAAAAGAATCTTTGAAAAAAGAAAGTTTCCGTTGGTCTGTTGAGAGTGAGACTGTAGCATAGCAGTTGCTGGTGACAACTAAACATTTTTTTTAATTCTGTATTGCTTAAAAAAGACTATGAAAGAGAGAGAGAGAATACATCTAAAAATAAACAAACAAACAACTACTTGATAATTCTTTGTCTAGTATATACATCCATTGTGTCCACGCACCATTTTAATTTTCTATTTGTAATAATAGAACTGTTATGGTAGAAATGTTCAACTATTTTAAATAACATTTCTATTGTTTCAGAGTCACCACCCAATCTTATAAACACATCCTTTATTAAGTTACTAACCCCAACTTCAATGGAGGACAGATCAGAAGACTGCAGGACTACAATATTCAGAGACACATTCGCTGGTCCCACGCTGACGGTCTCAGTCCTGGAATGAGTCAGCACCTCGTCCAGAACAATAGTGCCATTGCTGGCGACGAGCAGTTCTATTCCGGGGACATCCAAGCACGGGAGGACCGTGATGTTATAGCTGATGGGGAAGAGGAAAGAGCTCAAGTCACAGGCCATGGAGTTGCATCGAGTCTGAGAGTTGGTGAAACACAATCCTCCGGATGACTGAGTGGCTATCAGAAGCCCGTCGCATGTGCTGGTAGGCGGGGGAGGGGGCGCGGTGCAGGGATAGGATGTGGGGGCGACGGTTGAGCAGTTGGACTGGTCGATGGGTATTTCTGTCCTAGGTACAATGGTGTAGTTGAAGTACCAATACAGAGTTACCTGCAGTGTAAAGAGAGTTCCATGGCAGGTATCTATCTCATGGGAATGAGAACAAACTCCTACAACTAGCCACACAGTAGTAACCTCCAACAGATGTACAGTGTCAGAATCCTTACCCACATCTGATGTATTAATATAGGCTAGCACACATGTAGGATACTACCATTGGCTGAGCTCTGTTAGTAAAGCCATACAAAAATGTGTTTAGTTAAATTAATGGGTTAAACCCAAACCTAGCCAACATGACAAGCTATCCTTGTCAACTATTGAAAGCTCAAATAAAAAGAAATTTAAAAAATGTGTGGGTGCAACGAGTGACCAGAAGCTGCTCCCAAAAACCTAAATGACAAGGGTCTAAATAAACATGCAACAAGGCAGTTTGAGCTGTGGGTATCTTGCGGTAACCTCAGTGGTTATCAAAGAAACCACACAATCCTTTAGTTGACAAACCCCCAGATCCCAAGTCTTCCACAGATACTACCAACTATCTATTGAAAGCTGCCACTTGATTCCCAATGTGTGTGTGTGTGTGTATGTGTGTGTTAAAGTCCTCCATGAGGCAGTACAAGTTTGTCACCCACTTAAGTGACCTTTAAAAACAAATTTCAAAACACATCGACAAGTACACAGGTTGTGCTTACCTCCACCACCATTGCAGACCTGCCACAAGGATGATCCACTGTGATGTATGCTACAGAGCCTTGGCCCAGCGCATCCACAGAAATATTTCGTGTCCTGGACACAGTCTCATCCACCAGCACGTTACCATCTGTGTCGTTGACGCTGAACTCGATCGCCGGAGGAGTGTTGCAAGGAAGGATGGTGACAGAGAAAGGGAACAGGTTCAGATACGTGCAGGTGAGCTTTGAGCAGCCGTTGGACACTGCACAGTTGTTGATGCTCATGCCCAGCGAGTTGCGACTAGCCACCTGCTGCATGGCCAGACACGTGGGGACGCTGGACGGAGCAGGAGATGGGATCACATGAGAACCTGCTTCAGTAGTGGGAGGAGCCGAGGAGGAGCAAGCATCCGAAGACTGGGTGGAGTTTGAAGAGCATTGAGTGGTATCAATAGGAATGGTGGTCCTCGGAATCACCTCAATCTCTCCAAGACTGACCTACATCAGAATAAACCTACATCACTTTCCTAGCCGCCACCTGGTTAGGGACAAGTCCAGGGAAATCCCCCCATACTAATACCATCACATACAGTAGTGATGTGGCAGTATGTAATAGCAATCCAGCTTTTATACAAGCACAGTGCATTGATTGACTGATATAATTAAATTAGATCCATTCATTCATCATTTTCTGCTGTCTTCATTCCTTACCATTGTAAATTTTGACAATACATGCAAAGCTAAGTAAAAAAATTCTGGCAATGTAAGATTTAATACCATAGGTAGGCACTCAGTCTTACAAGCACAATAACTACTTCAATATTATGCTGTGGAACTGAAGCAAACACTTATAGCTTAAAAAAAAATGGAACCAGTCACACTAAAAACGCAACTGTTAATTAAAGGAAGTGGTGTACCATGTCTAAATAATTCTCCGTGTTACACTTGAGAGTGTCTCGATTGCTTTGCTCACTCACTAACCTTAATCACTCACACAGCAAGAGGAGCTTGGAGTATGCTAATAAAGTAAAATTTTAGGAGGGAAAATGTCACATTTTCTATTTCCTAGTTCACACCTCGCATATTAGGAATACCACAGTTTAAAATGTGATGCTTGCTAAGTGTGTGTGTGTGTGTGTGTGTGATGTGAGTGTGTGTGTGTGTGGGGGGGGGGGGGAGGGGAGGGGGAGGGAGGATGATGAGTAAATTAATTAGATGTGGCTAAAGATGTAAAGATAGGGGAATTCTACAACTAATGGTATTTTTTACTCAAAAATTACTACCTACACAGTTCCTAGGGCTTTTCCTGTTCTTGTTACAACAAATAATAACTGGTTTGGTGAGTTGGATTAAAGTGGGACCTGATCAAAAGGCGTTTGGTAAAATAATTAAGTCAGTCACTGTTAATCACAAAAACATCTGAAGCCATACAGCTTCATGCCACACCATCTCACACTGCACACCCTCATCATCCAACACAACTTTATTTATTTTCTGGACAAAATGATTTCAGGGTGGGCAAACCATTTTCAAATAGAGTGGGTAAGGGTGCAACACATACATGGTTTGGTTCTATTCTAGATCACCTCATGGAGAATAAAATGGTGAGAATGCAACGAGAAAGCTGCCCAGAATTAGCAACTGCCAGCACATCTAATGAATGCACTGCAAGGAGCTCCTTCTCTACGCGAACACCTTGGGTGTTAACAAAACATTAGCCACCATCAGACATTCTTCAATGAATAACTGACCAAGATTAACATTGGAGCCCTCAAGCACATGCATGCTGACTGTTAATTATCAGTGACCTTGTCAATTGGTCGAGATTAAAGTGCTCATTGCCAGCAATAATTCCTCTGATGGCCACTGGATTGGCTGGATGCCAAATATGTAACGTTAAAAAAAAGTTCCATAGCTAACTAATAATGGGTATAACTTAAAACATACTGAAAAAGTGAGAGAATCTTGGGTTGAGTTGACGAAGAGTATGAGATCTGTTGCCAGTGATCCTCCTAAATAATTGATTGGTACACGCTGAGTGGTAGAGATGCCAGTCTGGTTGAGTAGGACAGAGTCACCAGCTGTAATTAGAGCTGACAGAGAAGGAGGGGAGCTGCATGGGTTCACTCTGAAGTCAGATACAAAAGACCCTACTCCCGGTACTGGCGAATTAAAACCACAGACAAAGCGGGTGCAGCAGTTGGGAGGTGAAGAACATATGAGAGAACCCTGGGTAAACTGTTGCACGGCATCGCAGGTAGAAGATTGGCCTGGAATTTCTACAATAGTTCATAATAGAATAATTTTATCTAGATATTACTAACCCGTCACACTGAAGGAAGATAGCGCCAATACAAGCAAGTGCGCAGCAATCATAGCCAAAACACGCCGCGAAAGAGAATTACAGCAAAAAGTTACTTCTGCACACTCGTTCCCCTGCGCTTTGTGCACTAACGCGACGGGTCCCTTCACAATGTCGCGCGTGCTTCTATCAACAATCAGGTAAAGTGTCAGCAACAACCAGGTAAAGTGTCAGCAACAACCAGGTAAAGTGTCAGCAACAACCAGGTAAAGTGTCAGCAACAACCAGGTAAAGTGTCTGCAACTATCAGGTAAAGTAGGTAAAGTGTCATCAACTTATTCAGTGTCTACATTGTGGTGAAACGACACCACATAACAGAAACAGTTTTATTTATTACACCATGCACTCACACAATAGCGTGCTACTCAGGTTTCCAAACATTTTATCACCAGATTTACTTGTTATGTTCTAGTTCTAATACACCCAACCCTTCTACTTTCACTCACCCATTTAACTGTCTGTATCATTCATGTCATTCAGTTCACTCTGTGCTCTGACTTTGATAATATCTTTAACTAGACCAGATTAAAACCTAGTACCTTGTTAAGGAGTAACCTACTGAGCCTCAACCTATTAGCCTCCTAGGGAGAAAGTGAACTCTGGTGGCAGTGAACCGAAGTCTCTGATTCGCAGTCTCACCACATACATCACCATAATAAATTTGCATATGAGTGTAGTGAGCAACTCCAGCGATTATTTTGACACCAGAGTCTCTGAAATAAATTTGAGTGCAAGACTTAATTATTATTTTAGGCTAAACTACTACATTATTTCTATAAGCTACCATTACACTACTTTTATAAAGTTGTAAGTAGCAAGCTGTTGTAATAGTTATGGCTCTACATTACAAGAAACAAGATAATTTTGCCAACAGTTTATAAACTTATTACATCAAAAATTGGATACCATTACATATTTAAGCTTAGTACAAAGTATATAAAGTTTAATTGAAAAATTATTCATCTATTTCTTTCTGTTGAAGATCTTCTTCTTGGAGGTTCTTGTAATTAACATTGGAATGCTGCAGTGACTTCTTCTGTTTCTGTCTGACAAGGACTAGGAAAATTACTGAAACTACCATGGCTAACACTAAAGCCACAAAGAGAACAGCTGCAATAACTGCAGGAATTATGACCCTGGCGGTATCAAGGTTGTCAGGTTGTTGGGTGTTGTCTCCTCCCTGATTAGCATCTATATTAAAAAAAACAAAAAAACAACAACTTAAGATTGTGCTTATTATACAAATATTATATTGGCTTGATATTACTTGGAGCTGCATCATGGCTTCAATTAAATTTGTATACATTTTTAGTTAATTATTGCACATGGCCCCTTATGTCAATGTACTACATGGCAGATATTAATTAACTTACTTGTTGGATTCTCTGATGGCGCACAAATAAAAATATGTGTGAATATAAACATTAAATGCTGACTGCTGTAGATAATCATGATTTTGCATAACTTTATTTATGTGTGTGTATATATATATTATATAATATATATAAATAAGCTTGTATATATACAAGTAGCCCACACATTTGGTTCACTGTGTAGTGTGCTAAAGCACGAGGAAAATGAACATGTAATTAATCTGCTGTTGCATACTATATTTGAGCCACTGAAAGAGATTAGTCATTCTAAACTGAACTACAGCAGTCTTGTCCGTTTACAATCTGCAAGTTGAGATGTACAAAAGTGCCAGTTGAAGTGAAGCAAGAATATAAAGTTGCTAATCCTTACTAGCTAGCTACAACAGATCACTGCTCTAATAATTTCAGCGACTCACTTGTGCAGGTAATATTGGAGCAGTCACATCTATCCAGAGGAATTTGGGTCATTGGGAAGACTGGAATGTCTACTTCTGGGTCACTTGAAATGAGGTTGACCTATAGATAACAATACAATACACTTAAAATGCATAGGAAATAGTATGAACTATTAACAACTCTAGAAGAAGGAAGGCGGGAGTGGGGGGGATGTTATATTGTGTCCAGCTATTGTGTGTAAAATTAATATATATATATATATTATATATTATATGTCATTTGTCTTTTTAGTATTTAACTGCTACCTATAGTAATTGAAAGATATATGTAATTGTGTGTTTTAAAGGCATGCAAATATACTTTTATATAATATATATATTGCATACATTTGATGGTTGAAAGCCTTAATTGTTTTGCTTGAATTGTACTAGATGAACTCACCCCAACTCCGACATTGCGATAGAGAGGAGGATCCTGCTGTACTATAAAACGAACCGAGACATTAGTTGGGCCTACCCGGATACTTTGTACTTGTGACTCAGAGAGAGTCTCATCCACTATCACCATGCCATCGTTCACAACCGTAAAGCGGACACTGGGGACTGCCGTGCACGGTAGGATCATGTAGCCGAAATTGATCGGTATGTTGAAAAAGTTATTGAGATTGCAGGTTGTTGTGGTGCACTCCGGGTAATTGGTGGTGCACGTGCTGGCTGAGGATTGGATGCCTGACTGGACTGCATCGCAGACATCGTTGAAGCTAGTCGGTGCTTCCATGCATGGAGTGATGGTGGCCGCCACATTAGTACAGTCTGACCGATCGATGGGGATAACAGTCGCAGGAAAAACAGTAGCATTGCTGAAGGAAGTGGAAAGCACCATCTACATGTGAAAATAAGTCTTAATTGTTTAATGTATTGCTGTCATTGTTGGTTTGTTTTTGTTTTTGTTTTTTTGTCATATTTTTTTCTTGTCCAGCAAGATTCTGTGTTTTCACAAGATTCTCACCGTTCTTATAAAATAGAACTAGCCACAAGCATACATTGAGCAAAGAATTTTCATCAGAAGATTAAAATAATTATTTGCATTTTTCTTATAAAATCATAAATCTTTCATTAACAATTACTGCAGGGGTGGACTGTGTAACAATACTACTAACAAGAATCTCTTTTAATTGTACTTATTATTTTACTAATTCTAATATATAACCTTAACGATGATGGCTTCTTGTCCACAAGGATGGTCTACAGTACCTACAATGGAACCAAAGTCTCCCAGCGGGATGGTCCTTGAATCAGTAATGGTCTCATTAAACACCAAGTTGTTGGAATCATCATAAGCCACAAACATAATGCCTGGAGGGTCATTGCAAGCCAGGAGAACCAGCATGAAGTCGTATAGTCCCAAGTAGTCATTACAGTTCACCGTTGTGCACTGCCGGTTAACCTGACAGTTGTTGGAAGTGCTGGCGATGTTCCCGCCACCGGCCAGCTGCAATAGAGCCTGGCAGGTTCCATCACTGACAGGAGGAGGCCCCGGCTGAGTTGCTAATCCTGGTGTTGGCGTCACAGAGCAGGCCGGGGGCTGGCTCGTACCTGCGGTACATCCATTGGTACTGACTGGAATGGTGGTTGGTGGGAGAAGTGTGATCCCAAAAGTAGTAAGCTACATAGTATAAAACATGATGAATAGATAACTTCCTGTCCTGGGTCTCCTTGTGACTGCATATTTCTGTCTCCCACCAGCTGATGAATATAATTTAAATATTCATATGACTTTTTAGAGGTAATGTTCAAGAGATAGTATTCATCTGTTATACGGACATAATAAAAACCTCTCCATTAACTTCCTAGTTCCAAAACTCCTCCACAACTGAATTTCTTCATGTATAATTATTGTGGAAAATGACAGTCTCTATGCTCCAAACAAAATATAACAAAACTGGCAAGTGCAAATAATAATAAAAAAAGAAGAAGCTATACTATACACACTATTAAATTGTAAATAATATCCAAATATCTTGTTGTTTTTGGCAAGAATATAATATTCTAAATAATTTTCATATGCTTTGGCTTGACTTATTCTTTAAACTAAATGCTTTGTAAATTAGATATGACATGACATTATTTTCATTTAATGAGCCTAAAAATATTTGGACTGATAGGATAGGGTCTATGCTCAGTCCAGAATTTTGTTGTTTTTTAAACATAGCCATTACAAGACCTTGTTTGACTCAGTCTCTTATAACCATAAGATGGAGTAACAAGCAGTGACCTCAGAGAGTGGTTACAAATATCTTACCAGCCAGTGGTACTGTACCTTTTCCCAAATCAGTCCCTTCTACTCCAAGGAAAGTGAGTAACTAGTGGTTTTGAATTAGATCTACTTCCCTCTCATAAATAACAAAATCATCAGCAGATGGATGGCAAAATTACTTACTGGTCATAATATACATAAGGAAGGAAAGTATTTGTTCATGCAAAGGCCTTAATGCAGTGCTTGGGTGACAGCTATTGTTAGTTTTGTTCTTATTTCTGTTGTTGTTGTTGTAAACATACTCACTAAGCTTCTAATTCAAGGTGACTATCTAACAGTAAAAAATTTACAAGAAGATTTACCCCAATAGTGACAGAATCCATGGATGAATTGAAGAAAAGATCTATACTGGTGTCCAGAACTCCTCCAAATCGAATAGGGATACTCTGACTAGTTGAAATACCAGTCATATTGACCAGGACTGAGTCTCCAGATGTAGCCATAATGTCCAAGGTGGTGGGAGTGGAGCACGGGTTGATGATGATCTCCACATCTACATCTACGCTTAATCCTGGGATACTGATGGGGCACTGCAGTCGCGTACAGCAGTTCTCGGGAAATCTGCATACACTGCTGCCACCCGCGAACTGACTAACCGCTCCACATTCGTCCTGACACTTGCAGCCACCTTACGAATCACAGAGATACTAAACAAATGCGAGATATATATTTGAGGACTTACTAATAGCTGAGATTACTATTACTGTGGCTATCCACCACCACTTCATCCCAATTACTAAAAAAAAAACACTTACAAGCACGATACAAAAAGAGAAAGGTGCCCGTTATTCAGGAATTTTAGTGCACGGTTGGAGATTGTAATATGTAGCTAGTTTTTTGCAGCGCAGCGCAGCTAATGCGCTCTTCACCTACTGAAGCCGATCGCACAGTAGAATGGCCTACCTAAGAAGCATACTGCAGATTAACCTGTTGTCTGTTTTTCTTATTTTTTTTGGCTAGGTTTTGTAGCTTTCCTTTTGTTTATTCTGAACCGCAACTTTACATATTGGAACTCATTAATCACTCCACTCAACTCGTTAGAAGAGCCAGTTTTGGGTTACAAGTGCCCGTTTCTTTACCGTTTTGGAGTTATAAGCAGCGGGGCTTAACAACCAACTGGAGTCTCTGGTATTAGGTACTATAAAGTTGTTGGTGTATAGCTAATTTACATAATTATCAGATACTGTGCCCACAATAAGTTTATACCACCATCAAAGTGAATAGTTATATTAGCTACTTTCCTCTTAATCTTTATAAGACTATACAAATATTTTATACAATAAAAAAAACAAAATGTATGAGTTTGTGAAGACAAAACAAAGCAGGGTAAATATACATACAAGTTAGTTGTCATCTATTTACACAAGAAACAGATCTTAAAAAATGTAGTCAGACTTCTTTTATTCTTTTGGTAGAGTATAATCATTGGCTTGGAGGTTCTTGTAGGATACATTTGCATGTTCCAGAGACTGCAGATCTGCACTGTGCTTCCGGCTGAGGACAATGTAGAGTGCTATGGCTACGACTATGACTGCGAGTAGAGCGACGAACAGGACAGCTGCAATCACTGCTGGAGCTATGATCCTGCTGTCATTATTACCAGAAGAACTGGGTGGATTAGTGTTGCCTCCTTGGTTGGCACCTGCAATAAAAAAAACGGAACTTCCAATATTTTCCATTTATAAACTAACATCACATTGTATTAGGATATGCTACTTGTAAACATAATCATGTGGCTGAACACCACAGTTCTAAACCCACAATATTTCTATATATATATATTATACATGGGATGTTTTTCTTGAGTATTTCCATATCATGTGAGCTTTCAATATTTTCTCATATTGAATGTTTGTACAGAATAAACTTTAATCATAAAAAGTCATATTTTTGAATACTTAGAATACTCTAACGTACCTGGGTTTCCTATACCTGGTCCACCTGCACAGAAAAATAAACACACAAATTTTAAAATTTGAATAGATACAAACTACAAGAATTGTAGAGGTGCATGATGCTGCCAGTCAGAATTTATTTCTAGTCAAATCTAGTGTGACTTTTTAGCTAGTCAACTAGCTAATACATTAATCAATGCTTTTATAATTGATTATTAACCCTCTCACCGGCAGATAAAATTCAGTTATTTATTTTTTCTACATGAATAATGTTTAAAAATAAATATAAAATCAGGAGTTCAAAAAAGTACCTAGCAACCATATATCACGTGAAAGTACATGTATTGTTCAACATTTTTGGTCAAATTTGGTTGCTTAGCAACAAACCACAAAGTGGTTTTGGGACCACAATGTAACTATATCATCATAACAAAGTGATCTGTATGCTTCCAGTGCAATATTAGCAATTGTTTGTGCGTGATTAGATATTTTTTACTGTTATAATAGACAGTTATCTCAGCCAGCAATGCCGTTGCTCACTGATGACACCAGGGGAGGCGTGACTGTTTGCTGGGCAATAGCTGGGCAGAAGAACATCAAGAATACAAGAATATTTTGCTAACAATTCCAGTCCTCTGCACACACTCACTCCTCTCTCTAGCCACATTCTTACTCATACTCTTCCTTTTTCATCCATTCAATACTTTGTCAACCTTTCTTCATGCTTTCAGCATAATCAGTATTACCATCATCTCAATATTCAGACCTTGCAGAAGTAGAGACATCATCCTTTGAATGAATAGGAAGTCCAAAGTAATTCAGAGAGCAAAGGTGGCCAAGTCAAATCATTACTCATTGCTGGGAGTTTGTAAGAAAAGAGTTTACAGCTGTGACCAAATTAGCGCCATATTCCCGGGAAAGCTTTTGGGCATAATAAAACTTACCGCCATGTTCCTGGGGAAAACTATTTCTTACTTTTTTTCCTCCAATACTGCGTAAATAGCTGCTTTTCTTACCTGGAATATCAAGTTCCATATCCTCTTTGACATTGCTGCTGGTATGTTCGCTACCTACAGTGCTCTAGTAGCTCTCAAGTTGAAAACTAGTAGTTTCCTCAACCGGTAATGAAATGACAGCTTTAGCGAGCAAGTCCAACTCTCTATTCTCGACAGTAGTACCTCTGCGGTAGCTATATAGCTCCTATACCCCTTCCTTCTCACGTTCGCAGTCGAAAACGTCGTCGCAGACAAGATCCACCGCCTCAGTTGCAGACAAATTTATCGCCATTTTTCGAACTAACGTTAAGTTTATTTTTAGCCCGACTACCTTAGTTACGTAGTAGCTATTTCTATTCTAAAAATACATGCAATAGAACAACACATTAGCCGTGCTCTGGACGCTGCAGCTAAGCTTTAGCGTTTATCGGGAAAATATTTTTTCCCGCATTACGTCATCCTTGAGCGCCTATAGGCACTTGTGCCGGTGAAAGGGTTAAACAAGATGCTCACTCTCTTTTAGTACATCAGTCTTACCTGCACTGGATGAATCACTAGGGAGCGGGCCAGCTAGACAACACATAAAAAAAACATAATCTCATTAGACACCAGAATAGGACAGTTTAGTAAAGTTTTATGTGACCACGAGTTGTAGTTCGTGGCTAGCCTAAAAAAAACACTCGCATGGAATTCCCCCTCAACTTCCTTGGGTATAGTTTTAGCGGATCTTACTCGATCTATTCTTACGCAATCCCCTTGTGGTCTGTTATATATCCGGATCCTGGGTTTTATTTCAGGGCTGGTTTTATTCTGGCAGGTCTCTCTTTGGTGGTGGGTTATCAAGTTGTGGCCAGTAGAAGAGTCAGAGGAACAAAGAGGAAACAGCAACTTCTTGCTGCTAGGCACAAGAAAAGATGTAATCCCAGTAGAAGTTGATTGTTGCAACACACAAAAAAATAGTTCTAGCTACCTTAGCTACTTGTACACCAACTAACAATACACTGTCTGTCATCTGACAAAATTACTGGCAAAATCCTAAATATTCAATTGCACATCTGAGGAATTATTGACTCCGTTATGTAGTACATAACGTAACTACATTTTTTACAAATTTTTTTTTGCAAAATCGAGATAAAAAAGAGTGTGTCAGGTTTATTATTGGTATCTCTGATGTAATATCACAGGTCCTGAATTGGAAGTGGGCGTAGGTCCATCTGTGCCAATGAATGCCGGTTCGTCTGTGCCAGTAAGCACAGGTCCGTCCGTGTCAGTAAACACAGGTCCGTCTGTGCTAGCAAGCACAGGTTCATATGCGCAATTCAGCGTAGGTCTGTCTGTCCCAGTAAGCAGCACAAGTCCATCTGCACCAGTCAGTGCAGGTTCCCCTGAAAGATCAGGCATGCACACATATGAAGCAAGCACTTCCCCCGTTGTTGGTGGTACACTTGTGGACTCGGGTCTAAATCCTGCAGGTACTGCTGGAGGTGCATTGGAACTTGTACCTACAATTGCATTCAATAATAGCAGAGGTAAATTAACAGGATGTCTAGACAAACTTCACATTCAGTCGCCTAATGCAAATGAAGAAGTGGTTAGCTCAGAAGACCCTGTATACCAATGCAGCACTACTCACCAGATCCCTTGGAAAGCCCAGCATCACACCAACACAAGCCAAGAAGTTAGTCACTCAAGGCTTCGATTTCCACACTCTATTGCTTCTCCGTAGAACCAGTGATACCAAGGATGCCTTCGTTGCCTCCCTGAAGCAGAAGGGAGTCAGGAGCAAGCCGCTCGGAGAGAAGTTGTACAGGGCGCTCTGCTCAACTTAGAAGTCTCAGCCCGGGCGCCTTCTCTCCATTTCGTTGTCTGTGTTTATTTATTTTTTCAAACGGGCTCATTTCAGAGTTGCTGCATTCCAAAATATTTCACCCTAAACAATAATCCGCGCGTATTCCTTACCTACCCGAGGAGGGCGGGGCTGAAATTGACAAAATTGTGCGAGGAATGATTGGCTTGTTCTGCATGCTATTTCTGGCCATAAGTACGAAATGCGGGTTCAGAACCATTCTATTTTTGGAATACAGGGACAGAAGATAAAAATATAAAAAATGACAGAGGGAAATTTCGTAATAACGGCAAAAAACGGATATATTTAAGGAAATGGTCGCCACAAAAATAATAACAATGAATAATTTGAAAACTAAATTGTAAATCGAAAAAAGCTTCTGTAATTTTGTCGGCGGTGAGTTCCAGAGTCCGTAGAGGGTGAGACCCCCAACTGTGGAGTTGAATTGTCGGGGATATTTTGCCATATATGTTGGAGAATGTGACCGCTTATATCTGCCATAGTAGTTGCTTTGGACTTCTAATTTCTGGTAAGCCAGCTCCTCAGATAGTTTACTGTGAGAGGTGCTGTGGTAACAACCGTGGATTAAAAATGTTGTTCCCAGCAAGATTCTCACTGGCGTAGTATATTACCCTCTGTTGGGTGCAGTTTGTTCTTACACACACTTGGTTAATCTTGTGATGCCATAGTAATTTTAAAGGTTAGCTAGTGTCTCCAAATTCTCACTGTATATTATTGCTCTATCACCACTGCTTTTGCTTGATTTGAAGGGGGGGGGGGGAAACAAGAAGACGACTATCGCTCTTGTATTTGTTTGAAGCTGGAGGAAACAACAAAATGGACTACTCTTCTTGTTGCCAGTACTTGGAGTGACCCTTGCTGCTATAACTGGATATTTCCTTCTCAAAACAACAATATCCTGTCATAATTTGGTCGTGGAAACTGTTTGCAAAGGTTAACTATGGCATAAATAATTAAGTCCATGGCAAGTCTTAGAATTATCGCCAGCAGTAATTTCTCAAACCTAAGGTTTAACTGATATATGTACCATTGTTGTTCAGTATTTGCCATGTGATAGAAATAATATCACCCTTAACAATATATATCACCCTACAAAATCGCCTGGGTAAAATGTAACACTAATATACATGTACATGTAGCTAGTTTGTAGAACACAGCACACAAATATTTAGTTGACAATACAAGCAAGAGAGGAGAGTGAAGTTACAGTAAATCAGCTTACCCTTACCTGTGCTTGGACGTGGGGGACCTCCTAGAACACAACAAACAAAATATTTAGAATTATAAACTTAACACTACAATCACGGTAAGAGTTGGAGTTAATGTATTTAACTTAGAGATGCAGTTAGGAAATTGAAATTAAAATAGTCGACATAGCTAATTAAAAAATTTTTATTGTAATTTGTACTGCACATGCTCACTCAGATATTCACTGGTTGGCAGAAATTATTCATGTATGTGCATGGTCAAGTAAGAGTGAAATAGTGCCTGAAAAAATATCAGAGTGCCAATTAATTTTCTTCACAGGTATTGTGGCATCTAGTCATAAATGTATATGTAAGATAATCATTCCCATAGAGAGTTAGTCTTACCTGTACGTGGTGGAGTTGAGAGTGAGTCAGCTATATACAATAACACAAAGAATTCAAATTATCACCAGACTTGACATTTGTTCAAGCAGCTTGCCAGCAAATAAATCAAGAAATTCTAATTATAATTTTTTAACAACCACATGTGTCAACCAAACACATGCCCAAGTGTAAATCTAGCTTGAAATTTGTAGAGTTAATTATTTAATGTTTCAATGCTGTAGATAAAATATTCCGGGAAAAAAAAGTTCAATAATGCTCAAATTTAAAAATAAAGATTGCTTACACGAGCAGTGATAGAATTCAAGTTCTAACATTTCTTTGCCTCAGTGCATTCAAATAACTCAAGCCGAAAATCAACAAATTATGTTCTGCTGAAAATATACACCTCCCAACATCTTTTTTCCTGTGCGAACTCTAATTCTTTAATGCAACGATTGGTAGCCATAAATGCTATTCTACAACTATTGTTGTTGTTGTTGTTGTAATATGTGGATGATCTCAGAAACAGTACAGTCTTTAAGTGACTCACTTGGACATGTTATATTAGAGCAGGCACATCTGTCCAAGGGAATTTGTGTGAGTGGGAAAACTGGAACATCTATCTCTGGATCAGTGGAAACCAAATTAACCTACAATAATGACAAAAAAAAAACCAATCAGTTTTGAAAGTATGAAAGCGTATCAGCAATAGCTTAACAAGGATCAGTGGAATAGCTTATAATGAGGTTTAATATGCTAAAAAGAAACTCACTCCAACTCCAATGTTTCTGTAAAGAGGAGGATCCTGCTGTACCACAAACCGAACCGAGACATTGGTTGGCCCCACATTGATTGTCTGAACTTGTGACTCAGACAAAACCTGGTCTACGACCTCTGTGCCATTATTAAAAAGTGAAAAACGGACACTGGGGACTGCCGTGCACGGTAGGATCATGTAGCCGAAATTGAACGGTATGTTGAGGTTGTTGAGACTGCAAGTTGTTGTGGTGCACTCCGGGTAATTGGTGGTGCACGTGCTGGCTGAGGATTGGATGCTTGACTGGACTGCATCGCAGACATCGTTGAAGCTAGTCGGTGCTTCCATGCATGGAGTGATGGTGGCCGCCACATTAGTACAGTCTGTCCGATCGATGGGGATAACAGTCGCAGGAAGGACAGTCGCATCGCTGATCTCAGTGGATAAAACTACCTATATATTAATTTGAAAATTCTTCTGTGACTAGGTAGAGACATTAGTTACATTGAAACATTTGTGCATTTTGTAAATATTTTATGACTAGTGAAAATACAAAGTATATGGAACTAACACTATATATTAAGAAAATGTTATACTTCATAGCTTCAGTTGAAAAAATTATGGCTATTTTTTTTTTTTTTTGCGGATACATAATCCACTGAATTAAATCTTCTTGTTGCTTTCACATTCAAACAGATTTTTTTTTTGCCTTTTCGTTTCAAAGTTTTATATGCTGGCTGTTTGGAAGTCTACAATGACGTCAATGAGTAAATATTATGGTTATATTGATAGAACAGGTTAGGTCTGTTCTAAAATTTTAGCAATAAATTTTGATCATATAAACTGGAATATGGTATGTAGCTATACAGGAGCACCAAGCATTTAATAAATGCCTTTTTTATTATTACAATAAAACATTCAAAACAGTCCAAAATGTAACTATACTAGTGATGTGCTTGAGCACAAATGGCGAGCGAGCCTAACGACTATACTATTTTTATAGAATGATTTTGACTTCTAACACTGAAGCTACTGAAAATAAGGTCCAGTTTTTAAATTTCGCATACACGGTAAAGGGATTTCAGTGCCATAGTAACAACTCTCTGCAACTGCTTGAATTGAAGGAAAAAAACAACAGCAAAACAATGCACGTTATTTAAAAGTTTTCTTTGTGATATTCTTTAGCTAAGTAGTGGTTGTAACACACAATGCTTTGACACAACAGTTGGAGATGCACCTACACAGACTGATTTCGCAGCTAGTGGACAATGTATTTTCAAGTAAATACTGTTGCGCACGGCTTATAATCATGACAAAGAGCGCATTGACTTACCACCGCCACTAACTCGAATAGAAATGGAAATCCCTTAAGTTTTCAAGTTTTAACTGCACCCGCAAAAGAATTCAAAACGATAAACAATTCAATTTCTAGGGTGATACGGGTGCTGATCGATAAACCAGAGGATTCTGTTTAGTGCAATTTGGGACGGGGTCGACCACATAAATAACACAAAAACGCGAGGGTCAAAGTACAAAATGACATACATACGTCCAAACATATATATAAATAAATAAATAAACAAACATCCCCGATTTTTTCATTTTTACCCCTGTAAGTGTCTCGCTCGCTACGCTTGCTCGCCGATAATGTATTATCAGCAAATACCTCCACATGTCTCAACCTATAATATAGTGCAAGATAGAAATACCTCAGCAATGATGGCATCCTGTCCACAGGGATGGTCAATGTTGACTATAATAGTACCCACAGAATCCACTGGGATTCTCCTTGAGTCCGTGATAACCTCATTGAACACTTCAGCACCATTAGTTTCATTATAAGCTACAAACATTATGCCCGGAGGGTTATTGCAAGACAGGAGGGTCAGGTTGAAGGGGAATAGCCCCAAGTAATTGCAGTTGACGCTGGTGCATTCTCTATTAACCTGGCACTGGTTGGAATTAATGATGCTGCCAATGTTCCCGCCACCGGCCAGCTGCAATAGAGCCTGGCAGGTTCCATCACTGACTGGAGGAGGCCCCGGCTGAGTTGCCACTCCTGGGGGCGGGGTTGCAAAGCAGGCTGGAGGCTGGCTCATACCTGCAGTACAGCCAGTACTGTCAACTGGAATGGTTACTGGAGGGAGGATTGTGATTCCAAATGCTGAGAGCTGAAAATAATTATGCCAGCAGCAACAAACACCACCAACAACAACAACATAATAATAATATAATAATAATAATAATAATAATAATAACAACAACAACAATGGCAGAAGCAGCAACTATGATAACTCAGTCATAGTGTATATATTCTTTGTTCAATATTAATTCACAAGTGACGCAAGCGTAATTTTATACTCGACTATTGGCACATTATTCTCTCCAGAGTTTCACCTACTCACCATCTTCATGAATATACAATAGCATCACTGATTTCATCCACACATCTAGTGGGGGGATGAGGTATCAACAATATTCATCACTACTCTAGTAAATCATTGCCTCATGAATGTCATATGCATAGTTGCCAATTTATATAAGGAAGGAAAAAAACCCTGATAAACCACACTCACTGACATGGTTACTAATTGGACATACATTTTATACCAATGATGATGGGTTTTTCACTTTTGTTGAAGGCTTTGCAGAGTCTAAATATAATCATTTATAATAGTATGGCACGTAAATTGCACATACAATAATGGATGGTGAAAACCACTGTTCAAATGAAATATGACGGGAAAAGTGAAATAACATGAGGGAATTGAAATAGCATGGTAATGTGCATGAGAGCTAGCCTTAGAAAATTAGTCTTTAGTACAGAAGTTTTAGAAGGTATTATTCCAACAGATTTGGAGAAGCCATAGGTAGAGAAAGAAGTTACAGAGGAAGCTATTCCTGAAATCCAGAGATAGTGAATGATACAGTGTTGCTACAGTGCAAATGATAAAAAAACAACAACGTTGAACTACTATTAGCAAGTACGATAGCACAGGTAAGATTTCATAAACCGGGCGGGATCCAGGAATTGTGAAGAAAACCAGGCACATCCCAACCAAACTGGAATGATTGGTAACTATGTGTGTGCATTGCCTGTGGGTTTGTTTTAATAACAGTAAATATAGTGCTTCTAATACCTATTTTCCAATTAGCAGAAATCCAATTATTCTTAAATTCAATTTTATTTTCCCCCTATTATGGCACGTCATAATCACGTGAGCAAATAATTTCTTGCAGCCAGCGGTGTAGTTTGATTTATGCTCAGGGAAAAGAGTTGAAAGAAGTGAAAATGCGTATCGGTGAGTGTTTCTGGCTAGTTTAGTTTCTTCTCTTATGAAGACAGCGTTTCCAAGTACCATTTTCATTGGTCAAGCTATTTTGATGCCTCATTAAAATAGCTAACAGATTGCTTTTTCTTTTGGATTGAGATTATATTGTAATAGCTAGGTAGTGGTTTGCACCTTTGGTGCTTCATTGTTTTTTTTTAATATTACAACTATGTCTATTTATGGCCTTATTGTGTAGTTATTGATGACAAATTTACTATCTATGGCATCACCAAATACAGCATCTCAAGTAAGTAGCTATACCCTCAGGGTGTGTCCTAAGTCTGATCCTTCTAACTCTTAACACATAGCTATTAGCTATTATCCTTCCATACCGCTATGGTGACAGAATCCATGGATGAATTGAAGAACAGATCAATAGTGGTGTCCAGAACTCCGCCTCCAAATTGAATGGGGATACTCTGACTTGTGGAAATGCCTGACATGTTGAAGAGAACTGACCCACCAGATGTCACTATGAGGTCCAAAGTTGTGGGATCTGAACATGGATTTATTCTGAGGTCTGCCTCCGCCAAATCTCCCGCTAGACCTGCGGAGATGGGGCACAGCAGTCTCGTACAGCAGTCTTGAGGGAATCTGCACACGAAGTTGGCGCTAGAAAAAGTCCGCACCATTCCGCACACGTTGCCATCTTGACTCCAGCTACCATCTGCAATTGCAGCAAACAACGCTTATCACAAGTCTTGCATGACAGGTTAGAGGACTTACAAAACAAGGCTGCAAGAGATAGAGTCGCTAACAGAAATCTCGCTTCCATCGCTTACAGTAGTAGTCCAGAACACGAGCGCTACCTGAAGACTTGGGGGATGCCGCCCACTTTAAAAAAGGTAGCTTTTTTATAGTCCCTTTACGCGCATGCGTGCGTATAGCTAGCCGATTGTTCTACGGGCTAGTTGAGATGAGTGTTGTTTTGCAAGGGCTATTTTGCAAATATATATATATATATATATAAATAACCTCATTTTGCTACTAAATAAGCTTTTGTATTGCTTCTAGACTAATAGTTGACTTGTATCGCACTAGATAATAAAGGGGTAGAGTTTGAGGAAATCTTATATATATATAATATAACAATCTCGGCAAGAAACTGGAATAAAACACTTATTTGGTTTCCCAACATGCCCAAGCTACTTGGTATGCTGTGCATGTGGAGTATTGTATTCTTCGCTCTGGTAAGATATGGTAAAGAATTTTAGATAAAAACATTGAGAATTATGAGCCAAAAGATTAAAGAAGCTTTATATGTATACACATTCAGATATTGCCTATCTACGCTGTGTGCTGACTCACGTAACTATAGACTGGGAAAGTCGACCTGCAAGGTAAATTATAGAGTAAGAATGCAACAAAAATTATCGAACTGTTCATATTTTTTTCTAAATGAAATTATCACAGTGAGCTTAACTTCAGCTCAGGCTTGAAATTTTTGAGATTCCAGCCTATCAAAATATATTCAAGACTTACTATTTATCGTGCACATCAAAATGAGCAATTTAATATGTAACAAAAAAACTTAGCTAACATCATCAATGCAAGCAATGACGTAAATAACAACAACAACATAATAGTAATAGCAGTGATAATAACAATAGTAATAATAGTAATAATAGTAATAATAATAATAATAATAATAATAATGACAATAATAATAACAACAACAATAATAATAACAACAACAATGATAATAATAATAATAATAATAACGGTAATAATAATAATGATAGTAAAATAACGATATTAATAACAATGATAATAATAATAACGGTAATAATAATAATGATAGTAAAATAACGATAATAATAACAATGATAACAATAATAATAACAATAATAATAATAATGATAATAATAGTAATGATAATGATAATAATAATAATAATCATAACTAATAATAATTAATAATTAATAATAGTAATAATAATAATAATAATAATTATTATTATTATTATTATAAAATTATTATTATAAAATTATTATTATTAATATTATTATAAAATTATTATTATAAAATTATTATTATTAATATTATTATAAAATTATTATTATAAAATTATTATTATTATTATCATGGTTGTTGTTGTTGTTGTTGTTATTATTATAACAATAGTTACATAATAATAATAGCAAATTATCTATTTCTAACAGCCAATGTTGTGTTAATTAAAATTTAACCCAACGTTTTGACTGTTTGCCAAAGTTATCTTCAGGGGTCAACTGAGGTCAAAATCTCCGTGGTGATATAATAAACACAATGTAAACAGCAAGATTACTGGAGGGTACGCTTACTGTTTACTATATCCTGAAGGGGTATTGCATGCAGCATAGACACCCAGCATTCAGGAAGCTCTAAACCTATGTCTATATTAAACTTGTTGTTGTCAGGTGTCATCTGTATGTGTAAAGCTTCTTTGATCTTTAACTCACGATTCTTACTGGTTCTGTCTAGCTACAACTCTTACCTCTTCCCATCCAATGGGGTGATGTTGCTGCCGTCGGGTCAAGTTTTAATTAACAATATTATTGGCTGTTAGAATGAGAAAATTTACTATTATTATAATTATTTCAGCAGAGAAGAATGACTGAATAATAATAATAATAATAATAATAATAATAATAATAATAATAATAATAATAATAATAATAACTAGTGATGTGCTTGAGCACAAAGGGCAAGCGAGCCAGTGCACAAATGAAACACTTCAAAAGAATCTATCAGTCCATTTCTAATCTTGCTTAGATAATATTAATAGCTAATAAGTAGCCGTTGTGACCATTATATACTTTAGTTAACAAATACAGAACCACTTTCTTAGCTCAATTTCCCAAGTACTGGTATTTTCTGTAGTCTCTAATATGTCATTCTGACAGTTTGAATTACCAGTAGCTTTTGACAATTCACAGCTACTAAAAAAAACGCAGTTTTTAAAAAAAATTATGTCTGGTAAATAGTTTCAATACCATAGTAACCATTCGCCATAACATTGTGCGACTTGAAAAAAACAACAAGAAGTTCTAAAGAATTATGCACAGTGTTGAGTATAAGAGTAAGTTTTTAAGACCTAAGTGCGTCTTGTGGCATTCATAAACAACCTAGTACGAAGGGGTAAATAATAAATATCCTTGAATAATACGAGATCGCTAAACGAAAATATTCTGTTTAGTGGAGGTATGGGCTCTAGAACTTGTTTTTAATGGTACAATCTGGTTCACTTCCTCCAGGAAAATTGAAATAGGCTAAATTTACCAAGAAACGACTACCACACGTTTATAATATCATCCCAGCATGGGCAACTATAGCGGGCTCTAAATACATATAATAGAGCCTGCTATAGTTGCCCAGGCCTTTGCTGGGATGATCTTATAATGTGTGAGTAGTAGTTTCTTGGTAAATTAGCCTATTTCAATTTTCCTGGAGGAAGTGAACCAGATTGATTAAAAACAAGTTCCATTATTAGCGGTGTAGCATTAGTGGAAGTGCGACCACGCATGGTGAACCTTGACCACAGTGCAGCCACAGAAATTAAAAAAGGAATTGTGCTTTGAGGAGAGGTAAATAATGAACAAATACACCATAAAAAAATTACAAAAATATATATAAATATTAAAATGCTTGTCTGAATAGAGAGAAACGCAGTGCTAGGTGGTACAGACAGGGTGTCCAGTGATTCCACTGTTGATGGTCTTTCTCATGATGAGCCTCCTTTCAATAGTCTCGCTGTCCCTAACTCTGCTGGGCAGGAATCATCATCTGAAGTTGTTGTGGACCAACCCCCTTCTCCTAAAAATCAGCCAGCTCCTGAAGTTTTTTCAAGTTCAGTTCAGGTCCCAAATGATCGAGACCCTGAATCTCCTGCCATGAATGACGTACATATTTCAACTCCAGTCTCTTCAGTGCCTGTTTCTCCAGTTCCAAGTATTACCGAAGTTTTTCAAACTCCTGCGACTCCTCAGTAACTTGTCCAAGACTCAGTTGAGAAGTTGTCAGCTATAGCTCAACAAAACAGGTTGAGATTTGATGTCGCCACACTCTCTGAATTCGTTAAGAATTCAGCAATTCAATTCCAGACGTCTGGACCTACCCTTCGTGTCCATGACAAAGCCTGGTCATGGAAACAGCACTACACTGCCCTGTCTTTCTTGCTGAATGGCCAATTGCACGCAGACTACAGTAAACTGAGTGGATGGTTGGGGCTTCCATCTTGTGACCCGCTAAAATCATTTTCAGAAGACATTGTGAACTTTTATGCCCACTACTGCCAAGACAGCCACACATCAAAATGGTGTCATCATAATGAGGTAAATAGAAAAAATATACGCATAACCTGCCAATTCATTTATATCATATCTAACAATATATTCAGTTGAACGAGGATGGCACGGCATACAAGAGCAAGCAGTTTTTCAAACTGCAAAGCCCAGGCCGATAGTTTCAAGGCATTGCTGGACAGCATGGCAACCAGTCCACAGGACTACGTATCCGACCACGGCCGACTGACCACCAATGCCGTGGAAGGGTTTCATGGACTAGCTCTTTTGAGGCAAGAGAACAGATTTGGGCCACAAGCACTACGTGTGCAAAACCAATATGGCCATTTGCCACAAGGTATTTATAATATAATATTAATGTAATAATAATAATAATAATAATGTAATAATAATAATAATAATAATATCTGACCATAAGCAATATGGTAATGGGTGTGGTTCAAATTAATGAAAACCCTATAAGCTGCCTAGGAAACTGAGCATGACACGCATACATCATTGTCGGGAAACGAACATTTAAAAAGCCTGCCATGTAAATTGGTTATTGTGGGATCGCATTATGCCTGGTTTTCATATGAACAATCACAAATAATATTATTAAATAAATTAAACTAACTTTTTTGTGGTAGAACTTGGGTCCCGTGTGGAGGGCTTTCTGCCTGGCATCCATGGGAATAGACATTCCTGTGGATGCAGCCAGGTCTCTCTTGAAGGAGCAAGCAGATTGGGAGAAGAAGCGACAGAAGGCTTCATCTAAGGAGAACCTCCACAAAAGGTACAAATCTCGACACATCTTGATCATTAGACATTCCATGCTATGAGTGCTCCTCCCACTTGCAGGAACCTGCAGAAGAAGGCAAAAAAGGCCAGGTATGAAAGAGAAAATGGACTCCATCCGTGGCTTAGGAAACGTTACCGGGGACTATGTTGGGGATGGACAGGGTGACAGTGTGTCAACCGAACCAGGTGGTGCAATTGAACCAGGTGGTGCAGCAACGGAAATACTTAGTCCAGTCAGTGAAGATGTGGAGGACTCAGAGTGCAATGAGGTCTCAAGTGATGCAGAACCATTGCTATTCCTCTACGACTGCGAGACAACTGGACTAAGTATTTACAATGACCACATCACCAACATTGCCGCCAAGGTCATAGCCAGTCCTGTGCCTCTTAGTGACGGTTCTTTTTCGAGCTTGGTGAAGACGTCAAAAACTATCTCAGCAACTGGTATGTCTAACTTACTAAGTATGAATCAATTTAAATTATATTTTGTGTGCCATATTCTAAACTGACTGGGATAACGGCAAATTCACTAAGAAACGAGAAACCATTGTCGGAGGTTTTGCCACACACATTTTAATTTGGCCTTATGAGTCTTTTTTTAAACCTAAATTATTTTTTTTAACCTGAATTGTTTACACGTGTGCTTTTTATGTGTAACATGTGCACACACACACACACACAATGCAAATTCTCTGGCTGCCGCTGGCGGGTCATCTTATATTACCCAATAAGCCTAATTTGCTTCTAGACTAATAGCTAGTGGGCTTGTATCGCACTAGATAACATTAATAAAGGGGTAGAGTTTGAGGAAATCTTGGCAAGAAACTGGAATACAACACTTATTTGGTTTCCCAACATGCCCAAGCTACTTGGTATGCTGTGCATGTGGAGTATTGTATCCTTCGCTCTGGTAAGATATGGGTAAAGAATTTTTAGATTAAAACATTGAGAATCATTAGCCAAAAGATTAAAGAGATATTGCCTATCTAGCTGTGTGCTGGCTCAAGTGACTATAGACCAGAACATGTTTTTAATGGTATAATCTGGTTCACTACCTCAGGAAAATTGAAATAGGCTAATTTACCAAGAAACTACCCACACATTATAAGATCATCCCAGCAAAGGATGTGGGCAACTATAGGGGGGGGGGGGAGAATAGAGCCTGCTATAGTTGCCCACATCCTTTGCTGGGATGATCTTATAATGTGTGAGTAGTAGTTTCTTGGTAAATTAGCTTATTTCTGATGGCTTGACAGACACACGTGTGTCTGCCAAGGTGTCTGCCAAGCCATCATGGCGCTGGAATTTCTGATGACATCACTCTCACTCTCAATTACTTGGCTAGGGAGAATGAGGAGGAGTATGACTTTCTAGCACCAGACACTTGTCTAGCAGCTTTACAGGAATAGGAAGAGAAGGAGGAGGACTTCAGGCACAGGCTGAATAGGTAATAATTAAATCAACATTTTCCCCTTCACACATGTACACACTAGATTCTAGTTCAGACGGACTATACTACAATTAAATTGACCTCGTGTCATTTATTACACAATTGAAATATGAGAATTATCCGAAATAAAATACCCTCCCACAAAAGTGGGCGCGAGGAATTTGCATAATCATTGACACTCCTAGGAGAGGTTCGAGTGGCGATAGCATTCCCAAATGAATATCACAAAACTTAGCTAATTGACAGTTCCCAAAACTGTAACTAAATTCACGATGTATTTGCTTAAACTTATTGCCCTCTGACTACTTCAGTTCTTGTTTGCTGGAAACAGTGAACCTGGTCTTCCATTCAGAACATTTTGCGCATTTAATGATTCAGATTCCACTAACACATTTTAATTGGCCTTATGAGTCTTTTTTTAAACCTAAATTTTTTTTTAAACCTAAATTGTTTACACGTGTGCTTTTTATGTGTAACATGTGCACACACACACAATGCAAATTCTCTGGCTGCCGCTGGCAGGTCATCTGCATCTGCCAGAGTTAAGATGCCTTTGCACTAAAGCAGACACTATGAGCCATGCAAACAAAGCTTGTTGGTGAAGTCGGGCTAGGAACTTGCAAGAGAACAGGCCATTCCTCACAGCAAGTGGTTGGCACCCGAAGGACCATTGCTGTTTTATAGAAAGGCTTTGAAATTGCACCCCAGCAAATGCCAGGTAACCCACATACACCACAGCTGGGTGGACTGGTGATGGTGGGAGGCAGAAAGAAAAACCGGATGGAAAGTTTCCGGAGTGAGGCTTGAACTCGGGGACCTAAAAGCACTGAGCCAAAGTCACAACCATAATATACCACACAGCCATCACACACGCACACACAAACACACACAAACACACACATATGCACACCTTGAGTTCATGCTTTGTATTGAGATCAGAGTTTGTCTTGAGGCGTATCCTTGTAGCAATGATGTGAATGGCATTACACGAGAATAATAAATAATATATACAATAAATTTGTACACACATAAGAAGTGAGCTTCACTTAATCATATTCATGACCCAAATAATTGGAACCTCAGCTTCCTCCTACATAATCTAGAGGTAATTCATAGCCATGCTCTATTACAACCGCTTGTACTGTATAACAATATTCATTGCTTATTTCATGCTGCTGAGCACGTGCCGCAGGAATATGTGTACTGTATAACAATATTCATTGCTTATTTCATGCTGCTGAGCACGTGCAGGAATATGTGTACTGTGAATTAATGACAATACAACTTTAGAAGACTTTCCAAAAGTGCTTCTTGTGTTCAATAGAAACCCTTCGGGAGTTTACTAGAAACAACAAAGCATTGAGCCAAAGTATGCCATCTCTCACGAACCAGAACTGACCTTATACCTGAGCCTAACACCAGTTGTATGACCAATTGAACATCGCACTACTCACATATAACCTAATGTCCTTTTGATCATACCTCACGCATAAGCACACATGAATCAACACATGAGCACACACGCGCACACACACTAGAAACACACACACATTTGTGCATACCCATTAAATGTGGAGGTCGCTTATAATAATATCCTTTTCACTTCAATCAAAGGTTTTTGGGGTAGATTCAACCTTTTGTTGGGAGTTGTACATAGTCACATTCCAATCATTATAGTCTTAATCTGAAACCCAGCTTATACTTACATTGCACAAACCACAGGAACATATTATATTCCCTACGTGGCTGGAAGCAGTAATTACTCCAAATAAACCTCCTTTGTTAGGGCAAGTACCCAAACTTCATCATAACAGGACTAAAAATAGCAAATAGACATTCTTATAGCTATGGGAATACATGCTTGTCTATACGTGGGTTTGGGAGTCCCTCCTAGTATGCTTTGATGTTTAGACTACAATTACGTCTTCCTGTCACTCACAATGTAACCTTACTTCTTTGGTACTCCTACTACAGGGAAAGAACCCTTCTTGAAGTCTAAAAAGTGCTGCAAAGTCATTCTAGGCAATAACAATAATATTTACAATGTTCAATGCAATCATTAGACTTTCTTGCCGTGCATACATTTTTTGTCCTCAGACCAGATGTAGTTGATTATTTATATTTTGGTTTGCTTAGTCAGGATGGGTGTGATGTTAACAAGGGTTGGAGGCAGGATGACGTCTGAACAGCATTTTAGTTATTCAAATACATTCTGTGACATAATTTCTTAGCATAGCTATATATATCTATAATAATAGCAGCTTATCTCCATTTTAACAACAAATAATATATATATAATTAACGCTTAAATTTATCTTATATATATAAATTTAAGTTTTAATTGTCTGCTTGTTACGTCTACATTGACTTAAAAAAGAATGTGATTCTCGGGGGAAAAAAATTATGTAGCAATGGTTTGTATAGATCATAGATCTGCAAATTAGTCACACCATTTTGATTTAAGAATACAAATTCTTATAAATTCTTATTGCAAAGCGTGCGCATGATTCTGGTGCAAAAAAGTGTAAGATCTTGATGTAAGAAAAGAGTAAGATCTCAAGAGATCTTGCTATAATTTTATTGCAAGGTGTTCCAAAGCCTTGCTATTTCTTATAAATTATTTGTAAGATCCCACAAAATCTTACTAAATTCTTATTGATAGTTCATGCATAATTATTGAAAGATCTTAAAATATGATAAGTGTAAGATCATTAAAATATCTTAAATACCGTTGCTATATTGTTGTCAGGTGTAATAACTTGGCAAGTGTGCAATAACACTTGCCCGGTATTTAAACTAGTTAAAGCATGAGCGCTTAGTGCCTAGTACATTTATCGCACTCAGTCCTCGGGCCTACGGCCCTCGGGCTGTCGTGCAATAAATCGACTAGAAACTAAGCGCTCATGCTTTAACTATAACTTACTGCAATTTTATTGTAAGATAATGCAAGATCTTGAAGTAAGATTATGCAAGTAAGCTTTCCAAAACCTTGGAAGTTCTTGAAAGATAAATCTTTAAAAATTTTTTTAAATTTTCTTTTAAGATCTTGCAAGATTATTGCTATATATTAGCTGTTGTTAAAAACTGCTGTTATTATAATTATTTCAGCCGAGATAATGACTGAATCAGCTATATAGCTACTTTATAAGTTGTGACGGTGAGCATATAAGTTATAATACTTTGTCGACACAAGCTGGATTTTTTATCACTGCACAATCCCTGACACGTGTTCCAAATGAATAGCTCATCACATGCTCCCTCTCACTGCTGCCTGCCTGCACCCGCCTATGGGGGGGAAAATTTTTTTAAATTAATGCAGCTGAAATCCTCTTATAGCTGATTACTTATTGCTTTCAGCATTCGCAAGAGGTCATCACACTTACATGTCATAATAAATAGCATGGCATGTGTGGGAGTTTTCCTGATCAGTATACTGTAGGACACCGCCCACTGAATGAATTGACAGTGCATTATTCATGCACTTGACACTTCACATTATATTTATGTATCACCCGTGGGTGGGGCTGGCTACACATAGCTAGTCCACTCACTCTTGAGTTAGTCTCACCTATGTTCACCTGCATCTCTGATAACTAAAATATTAGTTGCATCTGTAACTTCCTGGACATGCCCCTGGGTGGTTAGGAGGAGCTATTAGTTACATGAGCAAGAGGCAGGGGATTGGTTATAGACCGACCCTGGTGGCAGTCTGAACTGCTAGGTATAGGTATTTAATTATTTTTGATTTTGTTAAAAACAACGAATTAAAGAAAACAAACTTCCCTATATTTGAAGTGCATTAATGATTTTTGAGCACTCACATAAAAGCAGAACTTTTTTAGTCAGATTTCTCACTTGTTGGTATTTAATCACATTTAGAATTGCTATTCCTTACCCAGTCCCAACTGGCTCATTTTACATAGTGGGTATGCAGGAACTTAGTTGTTATGAACTGTACAAACTGATATGATTATTCATGGGCTGCAGATTTAGACTGTGTGCCCAGAGGGTACTGCCCTACAGCTTGCGCAGTGATGCAATACAGGCTGCTGCAGCCACATTCCTAAAATTCAGGTTGGAGGTCAGAGAATTTGTATTTAAAAAAAAAAATGCATAACACTAAAAGTTCCAAAATTGTGAATTGCCCGACATGACATGCTGATAGATAAGAAATGTGCTGACAGAATTTTAATAAATAAAATCAATGATGATGATGGTGGGATTAGTCTTTTTGCTTTACTTCTTCAAACGACATCCGCTGGAATCCATAAGATCGATTTTTCTTTTTGGTGTAAATGAAATAGCCCACGGCTGCAGCCAATACCACCATCACCACGATCACCAGCACTCCACCCACTACGCCCACGGGCAACACTATCTGAGTGAGAGACCGCTGACTGCTGCTCTCTACAAATATTAAAGGAGAAAAATAATAATTATGACAATATTCACGTTAGCATCAATTAGATTATGTCTTTAACGTACGTGTTCCTTCGACTGGGCTTGAGGCTGTACTACTTGTACGTGTTCCTTCGACTGGGCTTGAGGCTGTACTACTTGTTAAAGATGATCCAGTTGATGATGTTGTGAAGTCAGGAGTAGTGTTCTTGGAGCCTAGACAGATGGGAAGGGAGGGGGGGGGGGGGGGGGTAAATTTAAAGGTATTCATTGAACATGATGTTGTCACTGATGAGGACAGTAAAGGGAAATGTGTGGTTATGGTATCTATCCCCTGTAGTAGATGAAACAGAGATACCACTACAGTTCCTTATACAGCACTGCACTCAGCTATACAAGGTAATGTTGCAGGAAATGAAGGGGAAGCTATGTGTATGTGTCCATCTGTGATTAAATAAATTTAGCTTTAAGACACAAATAAACATAAACAACAACTACTTAGCTAAACAACAACGACAAAAACCTTGTGTTGATGCATGGTTTGGAGAAAAGTCAACTCACATAATTGCAGGGTTCACCCAATAACACACACACATACTGTCCCTCCCCACATCTAAAACTATAAGTGCATGTTGACAACTTGACTCATGCACTGAATTAAATAAAACTCACCATCACAGTTTATTTCAGGGCAGTCGCAGCGGTCTAGGGGTATGGTCGTCCGAGGAAGCAGCGGAATGCTCGACAGCGGCTTTGGCATGACTATATCCACCTAGTAAACGAATAGAGTATGTACTGTTAGTAACTAACATACAGCACACCAAAAGACTCGTTAGAAATACGTGTCCCCACCCAATGTAATATATGAGACAAGGGGGGGGGGGGGGGGGGGGGGGGGGGTTAAATCAGGTAGTGGCTTTGTAAGGGAGAGGATTTACAAGTACCAAAACTTGCCATAGACACAGCATTAAGCCGAGATCAATTGACGCGTATCATTGGCACACAAAGCTGGTCTGCTCTAGAATGGACTGATCGTCTGTTAGCATGGACTACATGGACTATAATGCTGGCATGGACTGGACCATGTAGTGTCTGCACAGGATGTAGTGAACAGCTTTTTAAGACAGGGAGAGGGTGTGTGAGACAAGGACTGGACTGTTTCGTCAAGTATGTACATGCAATCCTAAATGTGACATGTAAGATATTGTGAAAGTTAAAAAAAAAAAAGGTTGTTACAAAAGTTATGTACAATAATAGAGTGCTGTGGGTTAGAGCAACTGAGCTCTCATAACACACAAAAACTTCTGATACTCCATTTCATTCAACAATTCAAGGTGACTTCACAGCATTGCTTCTTTCTACATAAGTAATGTTGCCAGTTGGGAAAGATAACATGTGTTAGCATGTCTTTAGAATGCATACGTGTGCACATGTGTCTCACATTATGGGTTTTTTAATGAGTTAATGCAGGTACTCAGTTGGCTTGCATTATCTATGCACCAACTCCACAAGGGGCTTCCGGCAAAAAAAAAGTATAATTTAGCTTTAACAAAAAAAAAAAAGTTCAACAAGAAACTGTTAGCCACTTAGCAACAATCAACAACTGCTAATTCTACTGCCAACATCAAACACCTCACCTGAACGATGAGTGAGCTCTGATCCGGTGACTGTATGACTGTCTCGTTAAGCGGCACCTGCGACCCACCCACGTTGATATAATCAATGCCGGACTTGGTTAGTGTCCGGTTTAGGACAACGTTGTTGTTCGCACTGTTGATAAGAACCAATTGAATACCGGGCACCTCGAGACACGGCAAGACCGTCAGGTCAAACAGGTAGGACAAGCCAAGCAGGCCGAAGTCGCACAAAACCGAATTGCAGCTGGGGTCAGTGTTGCATGCGCCCTGGATGGTCCCGCTCAGCTGTTTCAACGCACTGCATGTGGCGCTGACTGTGGTGGATGTGGCAGTAGGTAAAGGGACATCACCAGTGTAGACGTTGGTGATGTTGTTGGAGCAGTTGGAGCGGTCCAGCGGGATTACGGTACGAGGGATGAGAGTAATATTAGTGGGTACGATTGTTGGACTTGCTAGAACCTAGACGGGGAAGAAAAAAAAAAACATAATGATGAGCAGTGCAGTAGTTAAAGTGGCTTGACAAGTGAAGCTAGCCCCAGGAAATGAGGTGTTGTAGAATGGATCTCAACTGGAATAATATAGTAATCAAAATGTCTGCTTTACTGATGATAATTTGTCACGTTTAAATTGAATTCAAGTGCTTCTTCCCTCACATGACACAATAATAATAGAGTGACTAGGACAAACAACAACAACAACAACAACTTGTAATCATGGAAATTTTCTGTGGCATCCCATTAAATAAACGGTTGGGTCAAACTGAACTTCTAATAAAAGAGACACAATTAGCCCACATGGAACAAAATAATCACATGAGATTACCTTCCGTTTCTTAAATAATGTTTCCCTCACTCACCGTTATTATAATCACATCTGGATGGCTCAAATGCTCTATTAGAACTGTCAAGTCAAACAAGTGCTGGTTGCCGAGGTTGACGGGCTGAGTGCGAGACTGTGTCAGAGTCTCGTTGACCAGAACCGCACCTTCGTCACTCTCCCGCACCACCACGGTGACACTGGGCGGGTCGTGGCACGGCTCAATGCTGAGGTCCGCCGGATATTGGTTGAGGAAGGTGCAATGGAGTAAGCCACAGTCGGCGTCGACAACACAAGTGCCCACTCTGGATGCCAGGTTCTGGAGAGACTCACACGTGGAGCGGCGTGGAGAACTTGGGTCAATGGTGGGCGGGGCTTCTGTGGGGCAGGCATTCAGCGGCTGCCTGGGGTTGCACTGGGACCTGTCTATGGGGATGGACGTGCGCGGAATGATGGGCGTGGTCCCTACACTGAGCTGTGACAGAAAGACAGGAAGGGATGAAGGGAGAACAATGGAATAATTATCAATTATCCCACATTGAAGATAACGAAATTTGCAGTTTTAGAAAAATAAGACAAGAATGTGATCCACTATCTAGTGTAAAGTATCCTGTTGGTTAGTTTTACATCTCATTATGTTGTTGGTTAAGCACATGAAATGCAGCTGCTACCCATGTTTTAGCCCTTACTCCCAGTCTAGCCCAAATTGTTCCCTTAATCAAAATCAATTAAAATAAAAGGCTAATCTAATGAGCTAATGAGCTAATATACTACGTCCTTAAAAGATAAATAAGATGTAATCATTTCACATCAATGCATAGGCCAGTCATTATTGCAAACTATATATCATATATATTGTACATTGGATATTTTCCTCGAGTATTTCTTCATCACATGAGCATTCAATATTTCCCATATTGAACTCTGAATATTGAATGCTTAATATAGTTCTTGACAACTGTATTTTTAGATTCATGGCAGAGTTACCTCAGAACGACAAAGCTTTAAAACTTGTGATGTGCTTGAGCACAATTGATGAGCGACCCTGTGCACAAATGAAACACTTCTAAAGAAGTTATCAGTCCATTTCTAAAAAGTATATGTACGTAGCCGTTGTAGCCATCCTTTATCTCACTACTATCTTACCTCAATTTCCCAAGTACTGGTATTTTCTGTAGTCTCTAATATTGCATTCTAACTATCTGAGTTACCAGTAGCGTTGACAAAAAAGTACTCACAGCTACTATAAATGGCCAAGTTTTTGAAATTGTGTCTGGTAAAGGGTCTCAATACCATAGTAACCTTTCACCACAACATTTTGCAACTTGAAAAAAACAACAAGAAGTTCTAAAGAATTACTGCACAGCTTTGAGTCTAACAGTAAGTTTTAAGACCTAAGTGCGTCTTGTGGCATTTAGAGACAGCCTAATACAAAGAAGTAAACAATTAAATTTCCTTGAATGATATGGGATCGCTTAACAGAAAGACTCAGTTTAGTGGAGGTATGGGAAGGGGTAGTCTATGAAGCAACACAAAAATGCAAGGGTCAAAGTACAAAATGACACGCGTACATCCACACACATATATTCCCGATTTTCAATTGTGTTACCCCTGAGAGTGTCTCGCTCACTTGCCAACAAAACCATTTTACTGTTCAGGGAAATATATATCCTATGTACAATACAGAATTGATTACACTCATCGTACAATATGGGGATGACATTTCACTCTCACACTTGTATTTTCACTGGCCTTTGGCTTGTGAAAATACTTACTGTATGCTCTTGAAATATCCACCTGTATTGTGCAATAATTAATTACATAATATATGTTTATAAAGGATAAGGGACCAATTCTACCTTTTGTCTTCTAATCAGGTATTTGAGTGAAGAAATTATACACCATAAAAACAAACTTCTCTGAGGTGCATATAATATATATTATATAGGACTTATTACATGAGTCAGAGTGTGATATGGGGAAATATTTCATGAGCAGGCTAATTTATTTTCAAGAGCCAGGGCAGAGTGAAAATAAAGCCTACCCATGAAATAACTCACTCAGGATGTTTCCAGGTTGTTATTTCACAGTAGCTGCCACCTGCAGCCAAACATTCACTTCCTCTTGGAGATGCAGCTTCCCAACTAGGTTAGAATAGGTGCTAAAATATCAGCTGCTAAAATATCAGCTGCTAAAATATCAGCTGGGGCTACAACCAACTTTACACTGTGAGTTACCAACTAAGCTGTGAAGATATCTAGTGTGGAATAAACCACTTATTACATACACTCTGGTAGAGTGATATGGCTAGATATTTCACTCTCAGGCTTTATTTTCACTCCCTCTGGCTCATGAAAACAAATTAACCTGCTCATGAAATATTTCTCACCATATCACACTCTGACCTTGTAATAAGTATTAGAATAGTTATAAACCAATATTGAGGTTTGTATGCAATTTACAAATTGCCACAAGAGGGCGAAGCATGGGTTTGTGAATCGCAATTCAAACTGATTTATAACTATTTTATTAACTCTCTCTGGTACTAGTGGTTGCTACGAACTATACAGACTTTTTCCCTCTAATACATTTTTTCCCGTAGTACAGGAATACACTGGGGATTATATCAGATTTATAGTACTCAATGTAGTTTAATGTAGTTAAACGTAGTTAACGAAGATGTAGCCCACGCAAGCCACCCCAGCATACCCAGCTTCTTTTGGAAGTTACTGGAATGAACATTTTTTGTTATGATGGGGATTAGAAAAACCATTGGGTAGCCAAGATAACTTTTTTCATGTAAAATGATTACAATAGAAACACGAGCCCAGGTAAAGGTCGGCAGAGGACCTGCGAGTACGGCGACCATGTGCTAAGCGGTCACACGTGAAGCAATGGCACCCGGGCATGGCACAAGTATATTAGTCCTGATAGCTAGCAGCTACTGATAGCCACTGTTCTCAGTCCCACCACCTCCCCATTTCAAACCACCTAATTAAGGATAGCTAGAAATACTCCATCCATTTCTTTGGATGTGATTTGAGCTGGGGGGACTCCAGTGATGCAGGGCAATTAATGCTAATTGCCACTGACCTGCCAGAGTCTCTCACCCCCAAGGCCACACAGGGGGGTGGGTCCAAGGTCATACTGCTGCCTCACGCAAGGAGCATGGCACACATGACTGCGGGCTCACATCACCAGCTCAGACTGCCAATCTGTAGTTTAGGAGGACGACAGCAGGTAACCATAAACGACAAGTAGTGCAGCTGTTTGGGGGGGGGGGGTAACAGGATATAATAATAATATATATGTGACCGTCTACAGGAAAACCCCCGGGCACAACGCACCCTTCCAAAAAACTTTTTTTGCACTTACGGAGTTGTCGGGTCCAGATATTGAGCTCTTCAAGTTTTATCGTCGGGCTTAAGTCGTTCCCACTATAATAGACCAACCCTGTTCCCTTCCGTCGGCTTGAAACAATACATTTTTAAGAAATCGATTGATCTTTTCTCGATATTTACGCACGCCCCGTTGTGCCCGGTTTTCCTGTAGACGGTCACATATATATATTTAAAGACATAGTGACTGCAGCACATGGCAGCCTTGCAGTCTCTCTGCACGTGTACACAAAAGGAAGGCATGAATTAGCTTGTCAGTGTCACTCCAAGCCAAGGCTTCATTACACAAAGGAAACACATCTAGTCAAGCTGCTCAACTTGGAAGTACAAGGCAACAGAGGCTTTAATGTGCAGAAACAGAATGTGAACAACTAATACAAAGACTTGCTCCGACTAACTGTGATACTTAAAAACAACAACTAATTTTAGACGTCACTTAATAAATCTAATTCTTGGAAGTGTCTTGGTGTAGGTTTGTTTAACACTCTCCATCATAAACAATTACAGGCCATAATTTTGTTATTTTTCAAAGTTGCTGACAAATTCCAACAACACTCGTTGCTCTAGGACAGCTGCAATGTGACATTCCTCCGCCTTCTCAATGTTTATTTTGGAACTTTAAACAAATCAAATACACTCAATTATATAAGCCAGGGATTTTACATTTCTTTTAAACTGCCTTGACTACTACGATTCAGTGTGGATGAGATATAACCTGTATGAGATTATTACATCAATCCATTGTTCACCTGCTCTGTTTTTTTTTTTTTTTTAATAACTATAAGAATAGATCTGTTCAAAACTATCCAGATACTCAGTTTGCTACATTGAAGTATTGTATCTGCAAATGATTCTAGACTGTCAGGATTCAAACTCCTTGGAGAGCACACTCCCGGTCGTTAATAGGATCTAGAAAGTACATGTGAAAGGATTTTGAAATAGAAAGCCCACACAACTGGTCCCAAAGGAGAAAACCTGAGCTGCACTATAAACACCAATTCACAGCTAGGGATTCCCCTACAGGATAGCTTCCTTCACCACCTGGCACCTCTAGTTTTGTGGTTTTGATTGATTTTTACACCCACAAACCTGCTTTTTGAGTTGGTGTGCCATATTTACACATGCACACACTTATATATATACATATATATATACACACACATACACACACACACACACACACACACAACAACAACAACAACACATAGCTGAATGCACTCCAGGACTGTTTAAGTATCTATCGTCTCTGACTGGTTTCTTTCTCTGTATTCCAGTACAGCCATCAAGTGTGTGAGCCACAACAATAGCAGCAAATACCAAAAATTAGACCTCACTTGAGTGTCTTGTCAGCTAATTCTCCAGCCCGCCCCTCCCTCACACCAGACCTATGTGTGCTCACAATCATTTGCCCGCTCATTGATGGAATAATCTTAAAACTCTCGAAATTCTTCACACAGAGCATCCCTTACCACCAGTACCAAGGAAGGATAGTAAAGAATAAGATAAACAAGCTTTACTTCACTCTTCCCAGCAGACTATAACCCTCCCCTCAGTAACCCTCCCCTCAGTAACCCTCCCCTCAGTAACCCTCCCCTCAGTAACCCTCCCCTCAGTAACCCTCCCCTCAGTGCGCATGCGCGAGAGGGTTACAGTACTCAGGTTGTCTGTCAGTCAGTCATTCTGTCACACAACAAATAGCAGATCTCTGAGTTAATGTGCCAGAATCTTACGTTTCGACTTACTTTTTCAGACAAAGCTAGTTATTTTTAGGCCGTACGATCGTAAGTGATTGTTGGTAACGCCCTCTATAGTCACTCCGTACTCACGTGAGCAAATGATTCTTTGCATTACACTCTACTCTCTGCGGTTTACGGGAGTGCTTGGAGTTTCCCGTTGAAACTACTGGTGAAATGAGTGTCGCTTGTATGCAAGATTCTCTTATAAAGACAGCATTAAACTCCAAATAAATAATTCTTCTGGTCTTTATAATAGCTAGCTATAAATAGTAACGCAGAGGGTTCACGCTCTTGGTGCTTCATCTTATGTAATCATATGTAAGCTCAATGTTTCAAACACATCTGCTGGCAAATGGTATTAGCTAAGTTCATGACACATGAGCATGAGTACATGGACTGGATGGGGGAAGGGGAGGGAGGAAATTAGAACAGATGTTCCCTATTTCCAAAAGAAAATGCTAATGCGTGTCAGTTAAAAAAACAACATTCCACACCAATTCTGAAGCCAACCGTCTGCAACACACTTTATAACATCACCCTTTTAGCATACGTACACTACCACTTGCTTGTTAAGTACACCGGACGCCGAGACAGCAAGAGACGGAACTCTAACAAATTCGCACGTCCTAAAGCGTCCAATTGGGTTGTAAACACAGACAGCCCCAGACTGAGCAGGAATGGTGGTATATCCTGTCCCCCAGTCATCACATGATACAGTTACACCAGTACATACAAATAATAAAAATGAAAAAAAAAGAAAAAGAAGAGTCAGTTAAGATATAATGGCCAGGGTGAAATAATTAACCAAGAAAATAACCATCATTGCCATTTTTACTTAGGAAAACCGATAAGTCTCCAGTGGCTACTCAAGCATGGTCCATCTTGCAAGCAAAACTGTGCTTTATGTTATTGGTCCTCAGCATAAAATAGTGAACGTGTTATTGTTTCAATCATCCCTGAGAGGTTCACTGTGAAAACTAGAGTGCTGCTCCCAAAGGAATGCCATGATTATCAGTCAGGTCAATAGGTCAAGTAGTTTATGGATCAAGACCATACCAACATCACCGATCCGTAAGGGAGATTCTCATGCCTGGAACGAGAGCGACCCAAGCCGCTGCCACAGCACACATGTAATGCGATATGAAGAAGAGACCCACACATTTGTTAACCAACACTGTGTGTGTGTACAGAGAAAGCAGTTCACAGATGGTTTGTAATAAAGAAACCGATTGACTGTTTGAGCCTATTCATTGAACTTGCCTCTGCATTCTATCTCTTCTAAATATCTGCACAGATGACAGAACAAAGCCATATTTAAATCCACACGTTGCTATAGCACAACAGTTGACTGGGATATAATCACCAAGTTCACCTGACAAAATGAATTTTTTCCCCCTGATACAGTATATTAATTGTGAACTCAGGGGGCTAAAATTAATGAAATTGTGGATTACAAAGTTAAAGTGATAACAAGATTAAGTAAGAATACAGACACAATAAACCAGTGTAGAAGACACAACCAGTAACAAAATGTCCCCGTGCAATACTTAATGGAGATTAAATGAAGCCAGCATGATGGCCAATCCATTAGACTTAAAATTCACATTGATTCAAGGGGGGGAGGGGAAATAGAAATTCAGCAGCAAACTTGATTAAAGTAATACCTCCAAATCATAGGTAAATGAATGGCATGCTGCAAATGCAGCTGCATTATGGGTTGATTTTGCTTATTTTATAAAGTTTTGGTTATTCTCCTTACTAGTGTATTATAAGCACCAAATTTGTGTTCCAATAAATAAATGATACACATCCAGTTAGCAAAAGAAAAAACAGAAAGGGAAAAAAAAAAAAGAAAAAAAGAAAAAAAGAAAGAAAAAAAAAAAGAGAATAAGTTGAACATAAGAAAAGGAGGTGTAGCTAACTTAGCCTACTATTTAGTATTCCAATTATAAATCACCTATATTCTTCCCAACCAACATCCCAGCCTGATTCCCTTCCCAAATTCTCTTTTCTCTACTGTGCCTCTCACTCCTTACACCACCCAGACACACAAGTGAAGTAGCAACGCACTTAGCTAGCTAGCTAATGGCTTTTCATTTGTGACTAACATACTGAAAAAATAACAGAAGAGTAGTTAGCCGTCTGCTCAAGCCCAAAATGTACTGCACCCAATATTGGCACTGGTATATCCTGGGAGTGCTGCAAAGTCTTATTGAATAGAACCCCGTTTCCCTGAAGAAGCTGGACGTTGATGGACGGCGGTGTCGTACACGGAAGGACTTGGATCCGTGCTGTGGTCCCAATGAACACTCCACATTCTAGTCTGGTACAGCAAGATGAAGGGATGCTACACGTAGAGGTGAGAGCTAACTGTCTGAGGGCAGAGCAGGTAGTCCGCTGATAGCCCGACGGAAGTTGACCCACTGAGATACCTGTAGGTACGCACAGCAGAGAAATTGTTACACCTCACTATGACTCCTAGTGAAAGAGGAAGCAAAATGATCTCTTACCAGTTAAGACACCCAAGAAAAGAGACAACCAGGAGATCAGACTCATCTTTACTTTCTTCAGTTTTTCTCACTCAGTACATTATTATACCGCATTCCGCCCGCGAAGTAGACAACAACTTAAAACGAGGTAAAACGCCCACGGCTTCCGGGGTCAGAGAATCATCACGCTGTAAAATTAGGTTATCATACTTCTTGGTCATGGGATTAATGTAGGAGGCGTGGCTAAGACTGCTATAAACAAAGTAGAAGCTGGAGTGAAGAATCCCTTTGAATTGAGATGGCGATGTACATCGCAGCATTTTTACTTTGTACAAGTAAGCCCCAATCAAAATATTTACACATTTAGTGCTAAATTGTCACAAAAATGCATAGGGGGTGGGGCTCAATTTCAGTAGCTTCACCTTGCAGGCTAGAAACTAGCTCGTTCTGCAGCAGCAGCAGCACTTATTGAGTATATTCCTGAGTGTAAAGGGCACCCTGCTGCTGCTGCTGGTGCTGCTGCATTAAAACAACAAATAATTTAATATAATGCAAATTTATAGTAGGAGTGACTCTAGCCCAAGAGGATCCATGGCCTCCACTCATCACCACCTGCAATGTCATGCCACTGCTGGCAGCTGATGCCAATAAAATTGCTCGCGATCTAGTGGCATGCACGAGCACTTCTTATCCGACATGCGAAGTCATAAACTGCCAGGTGATGTCAAACTCAGATCAAGTGGAGCTTGAGCTCCTCCCATGCTGGCAGCACCCAGCCATGTGGATCAAAAGTAGGAAGATTGATGGGACCGTCACATACCAAGAAATCTTTGACTCTTCCAGAATAGCTGAAGCCAATATTGGAGGAGAGGTGATCAAGCTCAATGTCACTGCCATTCAGAGAAATGGATTGACTTTAGGATTTGGAGTGAGTATTGAATCTCATTACTGTGGCATTTTCAATTCATTTGTTATTATTGTTTTCTTTCAGTTGGATGTAATGTTCCCTGAGGGCACCTCCAGGACCATTTTTCCATATCGCGACATTCCATTGAACTTGACTGAGTGCCCAGGAGGTAAGACTTACTGAACAATTTAGTGAACTTCCTGTAGGTGAGGTGGAGATTTGAGTGAGATTTCCTCAGGTGATGATCAATGAGATTATACACCTATACATTGAGCTAAATGTCACTAATTTTCATGTGAACAATGGAAATGGTGTTGCTAATTCAGTAGTTGAGTCTATGCATTAATCATGAGACCTCACGAGGTCAACATTGAATGAAAAAGTCCATTAAAAGGAAGCAAATAGTTTGTTAATCCTATGATACATATATTAGTTCATCTTGTAAAATGAATCATTTTTTATACATTATGCAAATCTTTCAGATAGTCTCCTTCTCCTTGTTTTAAGCAAAAATAAAAGTAAAAAATGTCATACTTGTATTGATTTGTTTTTTGTTTTTTTAATCTTGAATGGTTCCAAGTTGACATTAAAAATACTTAGCCAGGCAAGCAATTAATTGAAAGTTCATTAAATATTCTAGATTTGATAATCATCTTGATGTTTATACTAACCAGCAATTTAATTTTCAATACTTTAATTTTTTTAACTTGGCACTTCATTTTAGACTTATTTTAACTGTTAAATAGGTACCCCTTCATCGTTGTCTTGCAAGATGATAATGTATATGGAACAGTATATAATAGCTTCTGCCTCCAGCAAACACAACCCCACGCTGGCTCCGACATGTGACAAGCCTTCTGGATCATGTGACTCCATGCAGTGCTACTGGACTGATGACATGGGTACTAAAATATCCCACACATACAAATTCCTACGCTGTTCCAATCCGCAGGCAGTTAGATTCATCCTGACGGAAGGCAAATATGTCTATAATTTGACCTTCTCAGAGTCTAAATTAGTGCAGCTGAATACAACTACCAAGTTGAACTTCACTCTCCTTCATCCTTCAGAAACAACCATTGGAATGGCGGTAAATCGAAATGCTAGAATGATATTAATTTTTATTACTAGATAACATCATAAATTATCTTCTTTTAAGAATCTGCATAGCTATATATATCATCCCATAAACGATTCACTAGAGTAAAAATTTCTAAACCTCATGTATAGATTGTTGTCTCAAGTCTAACTGCTCATGCCGTATATATAATGCGGGCAATTATCTAAATGTTTGGCAAACAGAATTTATGATGTCTATTGTATTTTTAGATGGAGCAGAACAATAGATGATAATATTCTGTTTTGATACATTCTGAAAGCTAAACCAACCATTTTTTTGCTAACAGCAATTTTTTTGTAATGTATGGCTTTAGTTTCACTCAAAGTCCTAAAATATCTGATTGAATATGCTAACAATTGTCACTTTTTGCTCAATAATATAAGAATCCTTCCATTGCCTTTACATCCACATGGCTACCTATATTAATTTGGTTAGTAATAGCCAATCAATCAGGTTGACAATCTAAATCCAGCATGTGACCATTTTTGCAAACACAACTTAAAACAGTTTCACAAGATACACTGGTGGATGAAAATATTAAAACTTGTTTTAATCTCTCATAGTCTCTTAGTACAAGAATAACAAAGGTTAATTGTATATAAAGTAGTTATATTATTACAAAAGTTCATCCAATGCATAAAGGTTTCCTTTATTAAAAATGGTGAGACCGCTTCTTTTCTGCCCTACTCGGTTTTGCCCTTGGAGCAAGGTGACTACACAGAGTTAGAAGGTAAGACTGGCTGACAGAGCTTGTAGTAATTTATTATCTGCACTACACTTAGAAGGAGGATTAAGTACAAGCCCAAAAGTATCTCCTCTCATTACTACGTGCGAAGTCATGGCTTTGCTGGTCAAAGATGCAAATACTAACTTCACAGACATGGTCAAGTGCATGGGGTCGACAATTCCAAACTGCGAAAGCATCAACTGCATGGTGTTCCCGACCAATGAGCAGTTTGAAGTTAAACTCTTGCCCTGTCAAAAGGTTCCCTCCATTTCCTTCGTGTTCAAAGATGTTGGGGGCAATGTCGTATTTAAAGATGTCTTCAACTCCTCCAGAGTAGTTGGAGTCAATATTGGCCAATATATAGTAAATGTATCCATCACAGTGGTGCAGGGGAGTGGAATAACCTTAGGATTTGGAGTAAGTGATCAATGAAACTTACACTTCTTTTTACTTGACTTGAATTACACTCAATGTTGTAGGCTGTCTTCATAATGCCTTTAGACCACGCTCACTTGCCAATATTTCCATTCAGAGAAATCCCGCTGGCTTTTACTGAATGCCCTGGAGGTACAGATTCATTTAAATCCTGCCAATAAATATATATTTCAAGCTTTGTGCTTAGTTCTTTTTAATCTTTCATGCTCTTTCCATCTTTTTATTGTGCTATCTTTTCCTTATGTTTTCAAAATTCTTCTCTGTTATGCTCATTTCTTACTTTTCTCCATAACTTATTTTTTTCTTCTGGTTGATTCCTTCTTTAGAAATACCTCCAAACTACCCAGCAATGTGTAAAATGATAGATTTCATGGAACAATACATTGTATCCACAAAATCTAACAGCAGCTACGATCCTTCTTTAATGGCTGCATGCGACCGACCCCCAGCAACCTGTGACCTTATGAACTGCTACTGGAAGGATGCCATGGGAACCAAGATCACTCAGAGATACACATTCCAGCGTTGCTCCAATCCCCAGACAGTGGGGCTCTACTTGGAAGTGGGATTGCATGTATATGACATGTCTTTTTCAGAGTCAAAAATGGTGGTTCTAAATATGACAACCACACTCAACTTCACTTTGGTGCATCCTACAAAGTCAACTGTAGGAATTGCGGTAAATAATGGAAAAAAAAATGAATGCAAAAAAAAAAAGGAGTGAAAGTATCTATTACTTATAATTTGATTTTATGGTCACTTCTAAATAATAATTCAATTTTTTTTTCTGAAATAAACAGCTCTTAGATTTTAGTCAGAAGCAGTAAAATATTGAGAAATACAGTTTACTTAACCATAATGGTACACAAACAACTACAACATGTAAGACTTGATAGCCGTGTGCATGATTGTCAACCTGAAATTGGCAATATTATATCGGTCAACCAAATACAAACACTTGTAATATCTGTCCTGTTTTACTCACTATCAACATTTTCATACTTGTAGGTGATATTTATCGTGAATGGTAATAACAACGTCATTCTACCGTACACTGTACTCCCCATGGACAAGAATGGGTG
>WLWD01000809.1_pt1 | contig 45113 bp, 22 predicted proteins | sample 6712731 | NCBI WGS metagenome assembly WLWD01 (sample SAMN12718690, study PRJNA576275) | sponge metagenome | isolation source: marine sponge | host: Mycale hentscheli | place: New Zealand: South Island, Marlborough, Capsize Point | collected 2014-11-01 | reverse complement strand
GGCGTCGCAGAATCCGTGGAGAGTTACGACAGCGTTCGATGGTGAGTAGATTGGGGTGAGTCGAGGAATCGGGTGGTCGTGGATGATCGGCAGGTCGGTGGTCCAATCTCGCCGCCGCTGGAGTAAGTCCTCTGGTACTTCTTCGTCCCAGCTGAGTCCTCTCCTCCAAGTGTCCTGGAAGAGAATTCTCGCAGATACGACCACTGGAGCAAAGAGTCCAAGAACGTCGAAGACTCCAGCGGTGAGAGAGGCGATCGTCCGTTTGGTGACTTTCGCAGATGAAGTAGGCAGATCGGGAATGGCAACATGTAGTGTATCGGCTTTCGTGTCCCAATGGACGCCGAGTGCTTTGGCAGAAGAGGCAGAGATGTCGCAGGTGTCAGGTTCGAGAAGGTGATCTGGGATGAGTACGCGGAGCGAAGGGTCGTTCGTGCGCCATTTGCGCAAGTCGAGTCCAGATTCGGCACAGAAGGCTCGCAGATCAGTGAAGAGATCGTGAGCTTTGTTGGTGTTGCATGCACCAGACAACACATCGTCCACGTAAAAGTCCGAAAGCACGGCTTGGGCAGCAGCAGGATGAGATTCCAGATTGTCTTGGGCGTGTCGACGGAGCACCTGAGTGGCCAGGAAGGGAGAGCTTTTGACTCCGAATGTGAGTCTTCGCATCCTAGCATCACGGATACTGCCGTCATTTGCTCTGTACAGGAACCGGTGCCAATCCTTTTCCTCCGCATTCAGCAAGATGCCGCGGAACATCTTGGAGATGTCCGCGGAGGCTGCGGAAGGATGGCAGCGGAACCGTATCAGCACGTCTGGCAGAGGCGGGTACAGATTGGGACCCGACAGCAGCTGGTCGTTCAGCGACGATCCGTTTGAAGTCCGTGCGGAGGCGTCAAAGACGGCCCGGAGCTTGGTTGAAGTCGAGCTCTCTTTTAGCACCGCATGGACGGGCAGATAGTATGAAGGACGATCCAGTTCGTAGATGGGCACTTCCTCAGCGTGACCCAGTGTGAAGTACTCTTGGACGACGTCACGAAAGGCGCTGAGATGTCCTCGGGTCTGGAGCGATCTCTCATTGGCTAGGAGTCGTGAGAGGGCTTGGCGTCGGCTGTCCCCCAGATCAGGTGGGGACTCCGTCCTTGGCAAGGAGACCGAATAGCGGCCGTCGATGCGCTTGCAGCTCTGGTCAAATTGGTTCAGAGCAGATCTTTCTTCAGCATTGATGGTTGGAGCCTCACGGACTTGGTCCAGCTCCCAGAGTTTGGAGATTTCAGGTGGGATATCTTGATTGACCGTGACGGTATTCGCGGCAGGTGGTGCATTGCCGCTGAGCGGACAGGAAAGGCAAAGCCCCAGTTGGGTGGGCAGTGCTCCCACATCGCCGACTTTGAACGGTGTGCCGGTGGTGATGGAGGTCAGCTGAGAGATGCCAAGCACTAAGTCCACACGTCCGCCCAGTTCTGCATCGGCGAGAGCGAAGTGCTGCAGGTTCGGCTGTTTGCGTATCTTGTCAGCATCGGCAGGTCTGACCACGGGTTCCAAAGACGGGATTAGCGTAAATGTCAGGTCCGACAGCTTGAAACCTAAATTAACAGAGTAAACATTACATGTAACAGTAAATTGGCACGTGGCAGTGCCAGATATCCCAGTCACAGGAATCGGGTCGTGCCTCCGCGGCAGACCCAGGGAGGCAGCCAAGCTCTCAGTCATGATCGGAATGGCTGCTCCGGCATCTAGTAGCGCTCGTGCTAGAATGGTTCGCGCTCCGCACTCGAAGGCGACCATGGCAGTGTACAGTGAGGCCACGCCTCGGGATGGGGCAGCAGATTGGTTGGTCATCGCTGGTGCTGGAGTGGTGGATGTGGTAGCAGGAGCCTCCCTCTCACGATGGAGGAGGGAGTGATGGCGCCCGCTGCAGGTCCTGCAACTAAACTTACTAGGGCACGACTTACAGCCGTGGCCCTCAGACAAACAATTTAGACAAAGCTTACGTTCTCTGACGAGTTTGTTCCTCTTGTCCACCTCGTAGCCGCTGAAAGTAGGACATCTGGTGATGGAGTGGGACTCACCGCAGACTATGCAGTGGGGTGCGGTCCTCCGGGGGGCGGCCTGGAGACTGGAGGTCTGGACCGGTCCGCACGAGGAGAAGGAGGACGCGGCGTGGTGGAGGACGGATGCGAAGGAGGAGTCGTCAAGAGGAGACCAGATTGATTGCTCCTAAGTTCACGTCGCTGCAGCTCGACGAACTTGGTCAGGTTCTCCATGTCAGGAGCCGCGTTCGGCGGTCGGTGTCGGAGCCATTCTCGGCGGCACTCCTGGCTCATAAGGTTAGAAGCTGTCAAAGCCAGGAACGATCCGAGAGAGTCGCCCACAAGGGCACAGAATTTGTTGTAGGGCAGGATCAGATTCTCATAGACGAAGTCTAAGTCCTGGACATGCAGTCCGCAGGAAGTCACAGATTTAATCTTGCGAATGATCAATGGAGCCAATACTTCAGGCGTACCATAGAGGGCTTCAAGCCGCTGGAGCATGTCGTCGAGCGGCACGTCATCAGACGGGAGGTTGTGGAGCAGTTTGGATCCATCGGGGTGCTTCACCGCCTTGATAAGTAGTCCTTTAAGCTCGAGCGCGGTGTGTCCTGTAGCACGCTTGTCCACTGTCTGACGGAACATGGTACGAAAGTTGGCCCACTTGAAAGGGTCCCCGTCGTAAGATGGCAGTTCCACATTGAGTGTGTTGCGGTCATGGGTGGGGGTCGGTGCAGCTGTGGTAGCCGGTGTAGTTGCAGCTACTGCAGCCTCCTTGCAGGTGGCAGCGGTGAGGTTAAATAATCTTGACATCTTGGAGATGATCGAGGTACAGATGCTGTGCAGGTCAGACAGCACAGGGTAGAACTCGGTGCAGTTGTCGATGATAGACACGCGACGAGATTGCAGTCTGTCGACCGAATTCCGGAAAAAGGTAGAGTCCGGCATGGGGGCATCAAGAACAGCCTCTATGTCCTGGAGCAGGGATACTGCCTGCCGGCGGAGTGGCAGGGCTTGGAGGACATTGTTAACGTCAGACCGGTACTCGACATGGGTGTCGAGAAGCTCAGTGTCCTCGGCTTCCTTGGCGGCGGATCTCAGTTCGGGGAATGTCTCATAGGACTCCTCGAGCTGAGCCTGCACTGCAATGTGAACATCAATGGCGGCAGACAACTGAGTCGCCAGGTCCTGCAGAGTGGATGCTTTGATACGATCCGGACCGTCCGACAGGGCTTTGGTGATCCGGTTATGGAGTTTGGTGACTGTGCCACGCTTGCTGCTGCGTTTTGATTCCAGGTCGTGGACCTGTTCCCTGATTGTTTCAGTTAGGATAGCTGACATGACTGAATAGACAAAGAGAAAGCAGAATGGATTAGACTAAATACAAACTTACGGGTCGCAGAATTTCCAAGTCCACAAGGTGTGAACCTGGAAAAAATTAGGTAGGGCTTCGCCTTGTGAAGTTCTGCGGCTGCGGCGAAGTAGAGGCGTGGCTGCTGACTTCTGCGCAATGGAATTGGCGTAGTCCTAGGGGGGCGGAGTTTCGGCAATTCCTGGAGAGAGGCGGCTCCCAGCTTGAAGTGGAGTTACGGCTCTCGTACAGCTCCAGCAGAGAGAGATGACGTCGTCGCTGGGCTCGAAGGACCAAATGAAAGGGCTTTCTCTTCCTGACCTGCAGGGGGTGTGGTCTAGCTAAGCTAGAGGCAGTTACCAGATTAACAGTTTAGATAATGGTTAGAATTAGGGAACAGATATAAGTCAGAGAGAGAAAAGACGATAAACAAGAAAAGATACAATACGCACATATAAGGGAAACAGATATGACACAGTTCAGTGGTTTGCCGCAGTCCCATGAATCTCATTACCGCATGCGGCAATGAGATATGGAAAAGGGCGGATGACAGATGAATTAGAAAGCAGATAAGAGACGGATACAATTACAGGTAAGATTAGAAATAGAATGAAAGAGAGCAAATACAACAGATAAATACACAAGACATAATCAAAGTTCAGTTCTGTGAGTGTAGTTGAGGATCGGTAACGCCGGGCTTGATTTAGAAGCTCTGTTCGGGTAGGGATCCCGAACAAAAATTATGCCAGGATAATTTTGAGCATAATGAGTGCTCTTGGCATAAGGGCATCAGACCCTTTACCTACCGCTTAGGTAAAGGTTTGGCCACGGGGGACTACATAAAAAGCGGAATAATGCAGGTATAACTGAAAAGAGCGATAGTAGATATTTTTTGAAGATCAGTAAAGCCTTATAATCAGACTTTTTTGAGAAAAATTAATCAGTTCAATGAAAATTGCATTACTTGATAAAATTTGCAGAACTAAAATCATTTTATGGAAAAAGCTTACCAATTTGATAAAACAGTTGGCTAAAATTTAGTCCTTTTTTCATATTATAACATGTGGTGTTTTTTAGTTAACTAAAACTAAAACTGAAACCACTTAGTTTTGGGGTATTTTTGGTAGCGTAGGTCCTCGATTATCGCCCCGACTTTGCCCCTCTGGACTTACCAGGTTCCAGACTTGCTTTTATCCTTACTGGAGTAACTTCACAATACAAACAATTCTTCCTCTATAAAGTAGCATCATGTTAGTATTGCTACTAATAAATACAATGGAGCTTTCAACCGCTGAACAGGAGCTCTCCGCACCTATCAATTATCGCTTGGGGCACCCGATTATCGGCCGCCCGTAGACTTTGTATACCGGCATTATTAGGTACTGAACAGAGCCTGATAACTGTTGCCACATAGAAAATGCATTAAAGTAAACAGGATGTGGCTTAGGGCAATATTTTTCCATATCACCTGTGTTCATAGTTATTACGTTGGGTTATTACGTCCCCCTAGGTAAATTTCTTGTTACCAAGGTATTCGCGCATGAGCAGTACCTAATAAATGTATTATCCATTCGATACCCGAGAATATCACTCGTCTGATTGGCGGTATTTACGCTCGTGCCTGCGGCACTCGCGTAAATACTAAGCCAACAGACTCGTGATATTCTCCTGTATCAATTAATGAATAATATATTATATATATTTATCGGCCTCTCCAACTCTCTTTGTTACGGAGTCGTCACGAAGAAAAACTATGCTAGGAGGTCCCAATATGAACGTATAAATCAGGCTGAATACCCTTTACCATAAAAATTTCACGATTTTCTTACGTGTAGAAAAAAAAAATATTTTAAGGTATTTTTTATATGGTACATAACAAGAAGACTTTGACATAAGAAAATGAGGAAAAAAATGAGTTATTATGGGATTGAATTTTGTATTAGCACAAGAGAAAAATTTGGTGATGAAATGAGACAAGAAAATGTTATAATTATATTTAGCACAACTGACAAAGATGATCACTCGAACTAGAATCTTCATAATCAATGCAGTCTTCATGTATCCACCTGTTACACTTACATTGAAGCCATTGGCGATCTGTACCAGCGTCGTCATCATAATTTCCAAGACAGACACAACAAATGTCTGAAAAAACTGTAGAATCAATCTTGTTCTTCTTAGTCCTTCTAGAACTGACTATGTCTTGTGCCTGCCTCTTTGATCCTCTTCTAGTGTCTTCATTTTCTACCATCACTGAACACCTTGTAGCAACTGTGTCTGTTGCACTTTTGGCCTTTTCCTTTGATGGTTTCTTCGCTGCTTTCTCCATCTCTTTAGCTTCTTTTACTGCTTTTCTTTCGGCCCGCTTTTTTTTGCCAATTCTTCACTTTTCCTCTTCTTTTAATCTTTTCTTTTCCAAATTTTCCAGGCGTCGTTTCTCTTTGTTTTCAGTTTCTTCTTGTTTTTTTTCTTCCTTTCCTTCTCTTTCAATATCTTTAAGCATTCATCACTAGTGAGGACTCTAGCTTTTCCGGTTTTCTTTAGTTTGCTTGACCCAGATGAAGTGGGAAGTGTAAGAAAACTTGACAATGGTGAAGTACGCCCGAGCAAATTACAGGAAGTGCTGCCATGAGAGGAAGTGTTTGGAGAAATTCCCGAAACTCTGGAAGTGTTTGGAGAAATTCCCGAAACTCTGGAAGTGTTTGCTTGAGAACTACAGGATGAAGGTGAAGTCACTGAAGGAGGTGAGGAGTAGGTAGAGGTTACTGGAAAACTAGAAAAAGATGTGGTCTGAGGCCAACAGGAAGAAATTACAGTGGAGGTCACTGTAGAATTCACTTGAGGACTGGAAAATGAAGGAGGACTAGAAGAAGTGGAGATCACTGTAGACGACACTGGAGGACTGGAAGATGAAGGAGGACCAGAAGAAGTGGAGATGACTGTAGACAACACTGGAGGACTGGAAGATGAAGGAGGACCAGAAGAAGTGGAGATGACTGTAGACGACACTGGAGGACTGGAAGATGAAGGAGGACCAGAAGAAGTGGAGATGACTGTAGACAACACTGGAGGACTGGAAGATGAAGGAGGACCAGAAGAAGTGGAGATAACTGTAGACGACACTGGAGGACTGGAAGATGAAGGAGGACCAGAAGAAGTGGAGGACAATGTAGACGGCACTGGAGGACTTGAAGATACCACCAGATAGTTTACTGGAGAAGCACATAAAGATCTGTCACTTGAATCAGACTCAGAAAAAAGAATTGGGGTTCCAGGCACACTATCCGGAACTTCTGTAACACATGCATTTGGATGATTGATCTTCAACCAAGAGTCATACCTCGAATTTGGTACGTCATATTGTTCTTCAAACCACTGTGCAAACTTCAACTCCTCCTCCACAGAAAAACTCACTTCATTGTTCAATGCAATGTCGATAATTGACTCGTTCGCCCCAGACTCAAAACACTGGACATCTCCAAATCAGAATCAAGCTCAGCATCAACAGGATTATCTGCTTGAAGTGCAGAAGCTTCTTCTTCTTCTGTAATGTTATTACCTGTACGACAAGTATATGCACACACAAACATATATGCACACACACATAGCTGAAGGATCAACAATAGGTATTACAAACACCTAATAATGAAATAATAATAATAGCTAATAATGTTACAATAATAATAATAAAAAACCAATAAAATAATAATAATAATAAAATAATAATAATAATAATGAAATAATAATAATAGCTAATAATGTCACAATAGTAATAACCAATAAAATAATAATAATAATAATTACAACGGTTTTTTATGCTAAACAAAGACTTACTAGTGGGTTGGCTAGCAGCCATGCTTTTTTAAATATTGAGCAGAAGTTGAACTTATTTATAACGAGACCAGGGTTTTTGCGATAGAATTTGTGGCACTCATTTCTCCATCTTGCCTTCAATGAACCAAACAGACTCACATCCAGAGGTTGACATTCATGGGTGGTGTGTGGAGGGAGGCAAAAAATGACGACACCTTTTTTCTTTGCATACTCAATGGAAGTTGGTTTAAAATGGGAACTATGACGATCCAATAACAGTAGGATAGGACGATGTGGTGTAACGTTTGAAAGAAAGTGCTCGTCCAACCAAAACTGGAATAGCTCTTGGTCAATCCACCCATTGTCACTCACTGCATAACGAGTGCCAGAGACTTCATCAGTGCACCACTGGGGATTAATCTGCTTTGCTGCAAAAATTATAAATGGTGGCAATATCTGACCGGTTGCACTACCACATCCAACTACTGTTACTTGAGCTTTGGTTCCAGAAGTTCTGTACCGTACCTTCTTCTGTCCCTTTTTTGCTATTACTTTCGGTGGTCGTGGTTCTAGAGGCATACCTGTCTCATCCATGTTATAAATTGCTTCTGAGTGTCCATAAAAATTGTACTTCTCAAATTCATTCTTTAATAAACCAAAATAGTAATCTAAATTGCTCCTGGTCAAGGCATCCATACGAACATTCGCTGTCGCATCTCCTGCCCGAAGACGAAGTTGAGGATTTCTCTTGAGGAAATTTGTCCACCACCCATTGCTAAGATTGAAATCATCAGGTTTGTTTTTTCTGGCTTGAAGGTAACACTCCACAATACATTTAACATCCCTTCTTGTTTTTCAGTATCCAATTTTTGCACATTCCAGTAGAAAGCCAGAGAGCTCTCCTTCTTCATCTTTTGATAAGTAAGATCTGGGACCAGGTCTCGTTCCATGAACCACACGGCCATTGAACCTATCCTTCAAAGTAGACAAAGGCACACCATGCTGTTCTGCTGCAGCTGTTCTAGACATACCTTTGTTAACAGATTCTATTTTGTTCTTCACTGTACTGCATACGAGGAGCGGAGGAGCGACCTGAATTTTCTCCCGGAGACTTTTTCAATGATTCTTTTGACTTCGCCCGACGAAAAGCATAGCTGTAATAAGCAAAATGCTGCTAACAAATTGTAGCGAAAAATGGCGTTACTTTGCCGACACAGCAAAATAATCGGAATTCCGTTACATTTCAGTCCCGTAACCGGAGTTCCGTTACATTTTTTCCGTCGATAATAGTCTGGTTCCCTCTATTCTTGTTTAACTTAATAACACCACCATTTTCTACAGCAACTAACTAATATATTATTCTCAGAGGTAGAAGTGATACCACGAGGTCTACGAATGTCCCGCCACATATTCACAGGCTTGCCCAGTTGAATAGGAGAGACGGAGACAAACACAGGAAAGGGACTGCCTGCTACTTGCTACCTGTCCACTGACAAACTGAGTTCATGACGTTCATGCTCAGTTGGTGTATACTGAATAAGATATTCCTCAAGTCCTGACTGGTCTACTCTACACTTGATGACTGGTCCATTGTACAGAGACTTTAACTCACTGACTACAGCAGGCTACGAGAGACTAGCTAGTGCTGCCTCTAGCTATCCTGCCATTGGAGAGTCTAGTAGTCAAGTGTACCTATCCTGCCATTGGAGAGTCTAGTAGTCAAGTGTACCTCTGCTGTTTGGCAGATTTCTAGTGACCTTTCTCCCCTCACTGTACATTGGGCTGTGTCTAGAGCTATCTGAGTAACCTTAGCCATGGTCTGAAGAAGTTCGTGTAGGGCCTCCTTACACTTCCTCCTCTTATAACTGTATTCTCATCCTTGACTTCCTGTGGTCTTCTAACTCTCTTTGTATTTGTCTCTTGATATCAGTATGTTAGACTCATAACTTCATTAGCTATCTGGACAGTGGCCTACTAATCTCTCTGTGAAGTCTACGATACTCTGGACTTCTCCATTAGCAAAGGATAACTTCTTCTCCTGCACTGACAACTTCTCTATCTTTTCTTCTACTCTTTCAAAATTTCCTGTATCAGTTCTCTCTTTCGTTCTTCTAAAATGTTATGTAATTCCTCAAAAGATTTCTATGTCTTCAAATTGAAGACATTCCTTGAGCTTCTAAATCTTCTTTAGTTGTTCGAATATCATCTATGGCACTATTCAACTCAGCTGGTATGTTTTCAAAAGGAGGTATTTCTTCTAATAGGTTCTTCCTGGCTTTTGGTGAGGTTACTTTGCTGAATTCGAAATTATGGTCTCTGTGCCTCCCTTCCCATGTCCCTGTTATTGTATCAAATTGCTTACTTCTTGTATCAGCTTGCTTATTACTCGTAGAATCTAACTCTGAAATGCCATTATAGTCAACCATGATATAAGCTTGAAGAATACAGCACTTAGTACGCGCTTATATCCGTTGAATTATGCCACGTGCTGGTTGCATAGCTACCCAATAAAAACCACAACAAACAGTTCATAGTTTCAAAAATATGGTAAGCATGCTATGAAAAATGACTACATAACATGGTACTAGATGACTCAAAAGCATCGAATTCTATTATTCCAAAATTCAATCACATACACAAAACCATCTTTATCCACACATACACTCAATGGATTCCTGAATCCAGCTTCACCTTCGACATGACCAAACATGGTGACATAATCTCCTGCAGTAGTGAACACTGACACAAAGTTCCCTCCAATGTTAACGACATATGCATACTGACCAGATACACACAAACTGACTGGACCATTTAGTGTTGTGATTCCTTCAGCTTGAGAGCAGAAAGAGTGCAGAAAGATTCCATTGGTATTATATACATGAACGCTGTCTTTACAATCAGTGACATAAATGTTACCATTGATATCTACAGACAGGCCTTCAAATTCTTCTCCACCTTCATGTTGAATACGCCTCACATACTCGAGTTCCTTGTTGTATATCATAATAGTACCTGTATTGGAACGCTCGCACAGCATTACTTCATCTCCTACTACTGCCACTCCCTTCCGTCCTAGACCGGTTACCAGTTTGACCTCATACACCTGAACATTGTCTCCATTCTTGTTACATTTCATGATCTTGTTACTTGTGAAATCTGTACAATAAATGTTGCCTTCCTTGTCAGTGGTTATGGCTTCCAGTTCGTTAAGGTTACTTCGTAAATATTCAACAAGTATAGATTTCCCTCCATTCTTGTTTAACTTAAAAATACCAGTTTTTTCTACAGCAACTAAAATGTTATTCTCAGCAGTAGTGATTATACTTCGAGGTCGAATTAAACTCCGCCACATATTCACAGGCATGATGCCTAGTTGAGTAGGAGAGATGGAGACAAACACAGGAAAGGGACTGCCTGCTACTTGCTGCCCGTCTACTGATACACTGAGTTCGTGACGTCCACGCACAGTGGGTCTGTACTGAATACGATATTCTCCAGGTCCTGACTGGTCTACTCTACACTTGATGACTGATCCATTGTACAGAGACTTTAACTCACTGACTACAGCAGTATTGCCTCTAGCTATCCTGCCATTGGATAGTCTAGTAGTCAAATATACCTCTGCTGTCTGGCAGATTTTCAATGTCGTCATCCCTTCTCCCCTCACTGTACATTTTCTTGGGTCTGTACCCATCTGAGTAACCTCAGCCATATTCTGAAGGAGCTCCTGTAAGGCCTTTTTGCACTTTACCTCTACTACCATATCTGCCTCTTCTTCTGGCTCTAAGATCTTCCCTGGCTTGCTTTGATCTTCCATGTTTCTCTGCATATGCCTCTTGATGTCAGCATGTAAACTCATAATTTCATTATCTGAACTGTGTCCGACAAATTTCTTTGTAAAGTCTATAATATTCTGGACCTCTCCATGTGTTAGGGACAATTTCATCTCCTGCACTGACAACTTCTCTATCTTTTCTTCTACTCTTTTCGAAGTTTCCTGTACTAACTCTTTCTTTCGTTCTTCTAAAATACTGTACAATTCGTCAAAATAAATTTTTATGTCTTGAATTAAAGATTTCCTTTGAGTTTCTACCAATTCTTTAGTTGTGCGAATGTTATCTATAGCACTACTCAACTCAGCTGCTACATTTTTAAAAGGATCTATTTCTTCTAGGAGATTCTTCTTGGCTATTGATGAAGCTACTTTACTGAATTCAAAGTTATGCTCTCTGTGCTCTGTCACTGTGCAATCACGACAGATGAAAGAGTTGCAATCAAAGCAGTAGATGAGGAGTGGCTCTTCGTGAATGCTGCACTTCTCAGTGGCTGGCTTTGCTACTGGTATCTGTTTAGCTCGTCCTTGCTTTAAATCTTCTAGAGAGACTACCTCATGAGAAGAGAAGACTTTCATTTTCCTGTGGGAGATCTCACAATTTGGGCAGATAAAGGTTGTACAGTGGCGACAGAAAGCTTCAGCTTTATAGCTGGAAGTACATCCTTCACAGCGAACTTCAATTTTGCCATGAACTTTCTCCAGAGCTGAGAAATTGGACTTCATGTGGTTGATAAAGAAGGCTGTTTTGAGTCCCTCTACACCTCCCTGTGGGAGTGTGATTTCTTTGTGACACTTGGGGCAAGAGAAAGGCTTGTTGGAGGTTGTCTTAAGTGCAAGTGCACGAACACACTTCTTGCAGTAGTAGTGAAGACAAGGGAGGACCTTGGGCTCTGTATAGTGCTCCTGACAGACAGAGCAAGTGATCTCTCTCTCCAGCTCTTTTAGAGTCTTTCCTTCTTGTACACCTTCAGCCATTAAGTACTTTTACTGTAACCACCTTAAAAGATTGAAAATGGCATGAACTGTACAACCAAATAAGGTAGGACATCCAAGATCATGTGATATGATGTGGCAGGCACCAATATAATGATATTCATGATTACCTCCCTCCAGGTCACCTGTGTGAGAAAACCTTTAAACACAGAGGTTGTGTCTAGAATTCTATGCTATTCTCCTTATGTGAAATCTGTGGCCTCATTTACCACATTTTAATCCTCTTTCATAAGTCTGGGTATAAAAGGGAGAGTGCTTCGCATGTCTTTGGACCTCTAACTCCATTTATTTAAACTAAAAAAAAGTAGCCACTCAAAGAGAACCCTCCAAAATAGCTCACTATTCTTTTAAATTGATCCATACCACCTTTAAAATGAGTGCCCCAATACATTTTAACAACTCATTTATTTATTGATTTTTGTTTCCCCTGGATTCACGGGGAACCTTACTTTCCGTGTATTGCTTTTCTGTGACGTAGAATTACGTATAAAAACTGCGTTATCATCACTTGAATGCTTTTTTTGGTGGAGATGAGCTTTAGTGTGTGCGGTTGCGTTGGAACATGGATACATACTTCGTAGCAAACAGGAAGATCTTGCATTTTACAGAATTAAGATATCTTTATTTCTTTACCTACTGGCTATGGCAAGTCACTGTGCTACTCACTGCTTCCTCCCATATATGATAAGTTGAAGAATGTGGAAAATAAGAGCATAGTAACAGATTTTCCACAGCATAAAAGCCATCTTGAAACCTAGGAATCCCTTTAATACTTTCGCGCGAGTGTGATGTTTGACGACCGCAACGCCCAGTCACGTTATTAATTGCATTCCTTTAGCACGAAACGATCAGACTCTCTTTCCCTCCCCCGCGCGAGCGTAATAAAAGGGAAAGGGGTCGGCCTCTGCAGTCCTCTTTACTAGTTTCTATCTAAGATAGAAAATGTTTCTATACTTGTATAACTGAAACTGATTTTACAATTAGAAGGGTTTTGGCTTATCACTGAATGGTTTACATGGCCAAGAGTAATGAATGAGCGTATGAGTGGAGAGAAACAGGTGCAGCTTAAGTCGCTTTGTGCACACTGTACATGGCATTCTCTCAACTTGGTAATCTTGAATTCATGTTTTGTTTTGTCTATTAGGAATTGTATTGACCAAATGAAACATTCACCTTTTGGATTAAGTATTCTCCAAGGAGAAAGGAAAAGGCTTCTTAAGAGAATGTTGGTGGATGGGAAAGATTCACACAATATCACCCATTCCTGATTGAGTTATGTGAAGTGGTTCTCTATATCAATACTGAATTTAGTAAATTTAATGATAGCTGGTCTGCAGAAGACAAGAAGAAAGCTCTTGCACATCATACAGATTTGAAGTCATTTGAATTTTTGCATATAACAAAGGAAGCTGCTATCAACTTGTTTTTGGCACAGGTTTAATTGAACATTGTAGTAAAGAATTGGAAAGAGAGAGGAAAAAAACATTGATAATTTTAGTGGACAGTTTTTTTAGACATGCATCTAGGCTAGCACAGCAATCTGACATACTTATTATCAAGTCATGTACTAACTAGAGGCAGCACCAGCACTCCAATCCAAGCAGTACATCAGTTGAAAAGTATTTCAAGCTTTATGTGACTATTCCTTTTATTGATCACCTCTAAATGATGTTAATTAAAAGATTTAAATTTTCAGATTCTGTATTGTTTAAAAAAGCCTGTGAAAACGAGAGAATACATCTAATGAGTAAAGTAAGGCTGAGAAAGAAATTGTGAAGCACGGATAAAAAGAATATTTGAAAGAAGATAATTTCTGTTAGTTGAGAGCTAGACTCAGCATAGCAGTACCCCTTAACAGTATGAATAGAGAATTGAAATGTTTAGTTGCCTGATGGTTGTCGTAGCTCAGTGGCAGAGTGCTTGTGCATTAAGCAAGTGGTCCGGTTCGAACCCTGGTGACAGCCAAACATTTTTAATTCTGTAGCCCATGAAAGAGAGAGAGAAAATAATTAAAAATTTTATGCTACATAATTAAAAGAATTTTGCCTGTTAATATCACTAGTTCTAAACACTTAGTGATATTGATCTAGGTATTTGTCCATACTCTGATCACCTTCCAGATTCTCTAATTCTAGATAAATAATTACATTGTTGGAAGGTGAAGTGGTTACAGGCAGCTGAACATGTAAAAACCAAAGAACCTGAGTGGAGCCCTCAGAATTTTTCTCCTGAGAACTTACTCAATTAAAGCTCTGACTCTTTGCCATGCTCTCCCTTAGCTCCTGTTCCTGTGAAAGAATATGCATTTCTCAGACTCGACAATTATCTTCGATGGAGATAGACAACAGAGAGGCTGAGTGTATTAGCTCTCATTCATATTGCATAGAAAACAAAAATTGATGTAGATAGTGCTTGCATATTCTATTTAGAAAAAAATATCCACAACATAGAACAACATAGAATAGAATGTGCTAGCTAACTCTTTCAATAATCATTTATATTGCTGTTTCAATAGTACAATAGTAGGTGTGGTTATGGGTGTGACTGCAAAGTAAACCCCTTTTTAAAATCCTGCATATGCCCCTGCTAATGTTTGCCAACTTAATAGGGTACTAGGCTACCAAATGGCATTGAGGGACTAGTGGGTTTTGTGTTGTGGAGCCTAAAAAGAAATACCCAAAGACTGAAAAAGAAGCTCTCATGGGTGTGTTTGGGAGTTCAAAGATATCAATCATATCTCCAGAACCATCACTTTGTGTTACAAAACTGATCATAAGGTTTTGGTAATCTAATTCAATGGAAACATGTTAATTCCCTTGCTAGCAGTGTACTGAATTCAAGCATGTGAATGATAGATGTAAGCAGGTTTTCTAAAGTGATTCACATGGTGTAATAAACGTACCAGGAGGAAGTTGCTAATTGGATAATTTGGTTAAACAACGAGCAGCAATTGCATAATTTTACGACATAGCTTTAAATGTAACAAGTATTTACAGGTTGACATAATACTGCCTCATAGGTCTGCTACACTGTAAGAGGATTCAGATTACTTTCAATATACACTGAATTAAGAATTAAACTTAAACACCTTAAGGGAAGCCATACAATAATGTAAGTGCAAATGAATTTTCAGATTATCATAATTAACATATTTTCATTGAATAAGGTTAAAATAGCTTTCCAATAATGTCCAAATCTCCACAAAATACCAAAAACAATGACTGGTAATTCCGACTAATACACACTTGTACACTTCTTTTTAGCAACAGAACTTTACAATTTATATCACACGCAAAATATGCCCAATAGGTATTACCATAGCAAAACTGTCATTCTCCTTGTGGGTCTCCTCTGCTGCTCAGGTACTCCCAAGTGCTGAGAAAACCACACTTGGAGAATTTTCTCTACCGGTTTGCCCAACCTGACTAATAACCAGAGAAATTTAGGTTTTGTCTTATCCAAGTAAGCAATGGTTCATGAGAAAATACTCTGTGACTGATGCTAGGCACAAGGGTAAATATATCCAGCATAGGAAAAGTGACATAAAAATAACGGAGACACGTAACTAATACACAACACAAATGAACACACAACAGACACTAGTTGCTAAGAGCACACATTACAAAATATGCAACAGTCACGGTGACTCCATCTAGTAATGTGAAAGTTCATTGGGACTTGACACTCCTATATATACAGTTCCTCCAATGATGTCCTACTTGTTTTCTAGATTTATTACAAGGAGTGTAATAACCAAGCATGTGGTGACATGCCCCCACAATATATTATATATAATACATATATATTATATATATATAACTTTTATGATTGGCTTATCCTGTCATACATTATGTATTAAATCTTCCATTACATACCTAGCTCTTGGTTATGTTGGGTAGTTGGTTTTCTTGGAATTGCCTGTTATAGGAATTGGTGGCAGTCTGTATGTAATGCTTGAGAGTAACCTCTACCACAACAAAGCACATACATGTCAGGAAAAAATGTACAAGATAAGTGATTAAATGAAATTGATATGTAAATTCAATTTATAAAAATAGCCTCATCAATATTTTAAAAACAATAGAGGAAAAAAATGGCTTTTTTTTAAAAGTTACTCAAAATCAAAGCTAGGTGAGGAACAGATATCAGTGTATTGTGATATGGTTACAGTATAACTGTAATGGTGACTGCAATTCTTGCAGCTATTTATAGTTGAGCCAAGCCATGAGCAAAGTACTCTATATCATAGTGTGAGATACAGGTAGACTGACTGATCTGATTTGATCCATGAGTACCTCTTGCTGCAGTACAACTTCTATGGAATTGTGGGTGGGCATTTTTTTAGTAAAAAAATTAGAGTAGCCTGCAGATAATTATGTAATATTGGTGGCATTAGTATCTGGCTGATTAATTAAAAAAAAATAGTATCTATATCAGATGCTTTAAGCAAGAAAAACACACATTTATTACTAAGACTTACATAAAATGAAAATATTTTCAATTGTGTTGACAATTCCATGAATTTGTAAACATAGAAAGAATAACCATATGGTATTACATGTGCTGCCATAACCTTAGCATAGGTAGCCAGCAGTAAATGGACTGGACTGCGAGAGATAGTACGTACGTACGTAGAAAAAAATAGTTAGTGGAAAGACCCTGTAAAAGGTTTTAGTTATATATTCAAAGTATTATGGCTGATGAAGCTGTGCATGAAGAGAAGACTCTGATAGAGCTGGAGAAAGAGATCACTTGCTCTGTCTGTCAGAAACTCTATACAGAACCAAAGGTCCTCCCGTGCCTTCACTATTACTGCAAGAAGTGTGTCCTCAGGCTAGCACTCATGACAGCCCCCCAAAAGCCTTTCTCTTGTCCAGAATGTCGCAAAGAAACCACTCTCCCTGAGGGAGGTGTAGAGGAACTCAAAACTGCCTTCTTTATCAACCGCCTGAAGTCTAATTTCTCAGCTCTGGAGAAAGTTCATGGCAAATTTGAAGTTCAATGTGAAGGATGTACTTCCAGCTATAAAGCTGAAGCTTTTTGTCGTCACTGTGCCGTCTTCATCTGCAAAGATTGTGTGGTCTCCCACAAGAAAATTAAAGTCTTTTCTTCCCATGAGGTAGTCTCTCTAGAAGATCTGAAGCAAGGGCAAGCTAAACAGATAGCAGTAGCAGAGCCAGCCACTAAGAAGTGCAGCATTCACGAAGAGCCACTCCTCATCTACTGCTTTGACTGCAACTCTCTCATCTGTCGTGATTGTACAGTAAAGAATCACAAAGAGCATAATTTCGAATTCTGCAAAGTAGCATCACCAAAAACCAGGAAGAGCCTCTTAGAAGAAATAACTCCTTTTAAAAGTGTAGCAGCTGAGTTGAGTAGTGATATAGATAACATTCGTACAATTAAAGAAGAGGTAGACGCTCAAGGAAAGTCCTTAATCCAAGCCATTGAAACTTCCTTTGAGGAATTGCAAGGAATTTTAGAAGAAAGAAAGAAAGAACTTCTACAAGAAACTGGGAGTAAAATAGAAAAAAAGGTAGAAAAATTGTCGATGCAGGAGAAGAAACTGTCCTTTGCCAATGGGGAGGCTCAGAGTATCATAGACTACACAGAGAGATTTGTAGGACACTGTTCAGATAATGAAGTTATGAGTCTACATGCTGATATCAAGAGGCAAATACGAAGAAAGATAGAAGGTCTTAGCATGTCAGGGACAGATTTACAGCCACAAGAAGAAGCAGACATGGCAGTAGAGGTGAAGTGTAAGGATGCCTTACAGGAGCTTCTTCAGACCATGGCTAAGGTTACTCAGATAGCTCTAGACCCACCCCAATGCACAGTGAGGGAAGGCAGGGCAAAGACAGTAGAAATTTGCCAGACTGCAGAGGTATATTTGACTGCTAGACTATCCAACAGCAATATAGCTAGGTGTCATACTGTAGTGGCCAGTGAGTTAAGGTCTCTGTATGATGGCTCAGTCATCAAGTGTAAAGTAGACCAGTCAGGACCTGGGGAATATCGTATTCAGTACACACCCACTGTGCGTGGACGTCATGAACTCAGCGTATCAGTAAAAGGGCAGCAAGTAGCAGGCAGTCCCTTTCCTGTGTTTGTCTCCATCTCTCCTACTCAACTAGGTAAGCCTGTGAATATGTGGAGTAATGTGAAGAGACCTCGTGGTATCACTTCTACCTCTGACAATAATATATTAGTCGCTGAACGTAAAGGAGGTATTGTTAAGTTGGACAAAAATGGAGGAAAAGCCATACTTGTTAAGTATTTACAAAGTAATCTTAATGAGCTAGAAGCCATTACTACTGACAAGAAAGGCAACATTTATTGCACTGACTTTCAAAGTAATAAGATAATGAAATGTAACAAGAATGGAACCAATGTTCAGGTGTACACGGTCCGGCAGGTAGCAGGTCCAGGACATTGGGGAGTAGCAGTAGTAGGAGATGAAGTAATGCTGTGCGAGCGTTCCAATACAGGTACTATTATGATATACAACAAAGAACTCAAGTACACAAGGTGCATTCATTATAATGCTGCTAGAGGAGCATTTAAAGGCTTGTCTGCAGATATCTGTGGTAACATATATGTCACAGACTACATTAACAACAACATCCATGTTTACAGTAACAATGGAATCTTCCTGCGTTCCTTCTGCTCTCCAACTGAAGGAATCAAAGCATTAAGTGGTCCCCTCCGGGTGTGTGTATCTGGCCAGTATGCGTATGTCGTTAACACTGGAGGACGTTATGTATCCGTGTTCACCACTGCAGGAGATTATGTCACAGTATTAGGTTGGCGTGGTCAGGATGAAGGTGAATTTAATTATCCGTGGGATATGTGTGTGGATAAGGATGGCTTTGTGTATGTGACTGAATATTGGTTCAATAATGTCCAATGTTTTTGACTACACTTTTTCATCATCTGGTTTTTACTTTATTGTAGTTCATCACATTGTCACTTATACGCAATCAAAAATTAATGCAGCCATTAGCTATTTGTAATACAGTCTTTATAAATATCTGTAATAACTTGAACAGCTATTTGTGTATTATCTTTGTATTGTGGTTTATTGTATCATGTTCATTCTGTGTTTCTGTTCTATTTCTGTTCAGTCATTCTATTCTAAATTTGATAGTGATTTTTAAAAATTAAAGACTGATGAAGAAGTAAATCAGCAAGATACAAGAATACCAGTCCAGGGCATAAAATATTTTAAAGTCTTGGAGGGAGGATATACCCAGGTTGATGGGTATGACTGCAGAATGGGACTACATGGAAGGGAATTTTGCATACATTAATCTCCAATAGTTTTAACTACCCACTCATTTTGTAACACAGCTATCTAATATTAGCATTTGTGTATGTTTTATGTGTAAAAGATTACCGACGATTATCCAGTAATTGCCATTAAAATATTTCTAATGTATAGACATGGATGAAAATGAGCGCTCAACTCTATGATATAATGATTTATTTAAAGAAACTTGAATCACACACACACACACACACACACACACACACACAGTTTTCTAGAAAGTCCAAAGGTTTGATTATGATGACACAATTGCAACATTGAATGAGAATAATGACTAAACTGAACTGCTGCAATAGTAACTAATGTCATATAAGCTTGCTCTTGATTAGCTTCCAACAATCAGTTGGTGTGTCAAATTCAGTGACAGTATGATCAGTCATAGCCAAACAGTTTCTTGTGCAGCCGAACTAAGTGCCACTTCTGAGCTTATACAATGCTACAATCAGCTGCTTCTTGCTGGAGCCAGCTGATTGGACGCTTGCAGTGAGGGATTCACAATCTTTGCAGATAAAGACGGCACAGTGAAGACAGAAAGCTTCAGCTTTATAGCTGGAAGTACATCCTTCACATTGAACTTCAATTTTGTCATGAACTTTCTCCAGAGCATAGAATTTGAATTTCAGGCGGTTGATAAAGAAGGCAGTTTTAAGTTCCTCTACACCTCCCTCTTTGCGACATTTTAGGCAGGAGAAGGGGGGTTTGTTGGAGGCTGTTCTGAGGGCCAGTCTCAAGACACACTCTTTACAGTAGTAGTGAAGACAAGTGAGGACCTTAGGCTCTGTATAGTGCTCCTGACAGACAGAGCAAGTGATTTCTTTCTCCAACTCTTTTAGAGTCTTTCCTTCTTGTACAGCACCTTCAGCCATTGATTCGAATTACTACAATCTTGGGAACCAGATACAGGGAAGAAATCCAAATAAGGTACTCAGGATCATGTGATGTGATGTGGCAGGACTGCTATAATGATATTCTGTCAAGTAATGTTGGAGATATTTCTACCACCATCACCTCACCACCTGGAATAAAGACAAGTATCAGTATACGGAGGCATCACAACTTGACTTCATTTTATTTCTTTATTATTATCTTATTTTATTTTATTTTATTTTATTTTTATTTTATTTAAAAGTTTTACTATAATAAGTTACAATTATTAATTATCATCATCATCATTATAATTATTATTATTATAAATATATATTATTAATATTACTTCAAAAATAGCATATTTTTTTATGAAATTTTTGGTATCATTATTATTTATCTCTTATTTAAAAAGTTTAAATTAATATTGGAAGTTAAAACACATGGTCATGGTCAATGATTACATTGATGTAGTTTACAACAGGATGAAAACAAATTATTTTATAAAATGTCTTGTACTTGGTACATGAATTAAAAAAAAAAAGACGAAAAAAGCAAATAGATGAGACAAAGAAAAATAGTCAGAATTAGGAAGATAATACACTGTAATTAGCTGACAATGAAAGAACTGTCTGGTCCATGAGGGTGATAATGAAGGCCTTCCTTGAGAAGTTTGTTGACTACCGACCGTGCCATGTACGATGTACTTCCCAGGGGGCTGTCCAATGGAAGAGTATAAAATTTAGTGATGACCTAGTTAGCAAAATTTTGGTGATTAGCTCATATTTCCTTAGGGACACTATTTAGACTGGGACCTTACCTGAGAAGATGTGGGAGAAGCTGAATCTGTTCCATCTTTCTTACAGTCTTCTTTGAATAGATCTTGAGCATGTTTCAAAATCTAAAGAGAATCATTTCATTATTACGAGCAAGAGCGGCCTGTCAAACTAATTAGCATCTATTTAAAAAGTTGATTATTTTTAAATTGGGGAGAAACCAAAGGTAGTTCAAGTTTACCTCATCTAAGTCCAAGACATCGTGATATTCCAGTTCTGGATTTCTCTCCAAGATAGTAGACACCACCATCATACACTGGTTAGCAAATACAACGTGGATAATACAAAATCCCGACACATGTAGCTGATTATGATAAGTTTATATTAAAAAAAAGAGAGAGAGAGAGAGAGAAGGAATAACAAGCTCTACCATTGAGCTATGATTTACCTATAAATCTCACTCTGAGGAATGAAAACAAAATAAGGCGTTCACTTGTCTACACTATCAGATATAGCTTTATGATAAAAAAATTATTGAACAAAAATTCAAATTCAATATTTTCATATTTCTATAAAAGATAGAATAGGTCACTTGAAGTAGTTTTCTAAGAATTAATAAAGGATGCTTGCATTAGCAATTATATAGCTAAAAGAGATGAGTAGTTTGGATTTGCTATACATACGTAAATGTAAAACAAGAAACCTCTACTTACCTCTACTATCATCTGGCGATACTCTGGCTGTGAGATGCTACCCAACATCTGCTTCACTTTCATGGAGAACAGTTTCTCATGGGCCACTAACCCATATGATAGGGAGCTGGAAGTGAAGAACAATGATATCACAATGGCCACTAGTGAGCTAGCTTGCCAAGCAAACAAGATTTAATGCAATGACACTACCAATCATAATCATATAGACTGACTTTTTAAAGAGTTCACCAACTGATTGCTCCAGTATCTTCCACTGTTTATAACTTCAGGAACTGGTAACAAAATGAGCTTAAGCATGGTGAAGAAAAAACAAACAAACAAAAACAAACAATAAACATAAACAACTGAATGTTACACAAACAGAATGTGTCATGTCAGAGTCGGTAAAACATCGTCACAATAAAAATTTAAACACCATCACATACAGAGTTGGGTAAAGCATCATCACAAACAAAAAGATCACGAATGAATGAGTAAAGCATTGTCACAAACAAAAGTGTAAAGCATCATCACATGTAGAATGGGTAAAGCATCGTTACTAACAGAATGGACAAATATCACTACTCACAAACTGAATGGGTGAATTGGTAAAGTGTCATCACTCTCAGTACAAGGCAATTAAAGAAACGACAACTATTGTGGCCAGTGAAATCGGTGAGCAAAGGACTACGAAAGATGATAAAGGAAGGCAATAGATAAAAGGACAGAGAAACTGAGAATCATGAAGAGATAGACAAAGGAGAAGAGAATTCATGACTCAAGAAGAAAAAGTTGAAGAGAGTCATGCTACTGCATTTCAAATAGTTAGTACATCAAGTGCCGCTGTGTGGTAGGGACTTGCTAGTATAGAAATATTGTAGTGTACATCACACCTGCAAGTCCTGCCCACTAGCCACACCCACAGCCTAACCAGATTAAAACTTCCTGTAACAGTTCTTAGATTTTATATATTATCAAGTTCTAAAAAGAGAAGCCCATTACAAACCAGTGCAGTGACTTATATAGTGAGTGAGACATTAGTGGTAATGCAAGTGTGGTGACGGAATGCAAAACAGTAAGATGACAAATGAGACAATACAATAGACAATATGACTAGCTAATGTTACACTTATCACTGTCTGTCTTTCAGAATATAAATGGAGGCACCTGATATCCTAATAGAGCTGGTAAGAATTTGATGACATTATTAGCACTTGTAGTAGTACATGACTTCTCACTAAATAAAGTAATTAAGCATGATGAGACTGGTTAAAAGTACTTTAAAGTACTTCAAAAGTACTTAGAAGTATTGGTAAAATGGAAATTCTTAAACACAGTAAAAGTATTTTTACTCAAAAATTTTAACAAAGGATTTGAGGGCACAGGAAAGAATCCAGTATTGAGTTTCAGAGGCTCATACAGTAGAATATTTATTAAACTAATGAAGTGTGATCTGATGTCTCAATTTATTGGGAGAAGTTGGTTAAGGTGATAAAAAGGCAAAGAAAAAAATTCAGTAAGCAGTTAAATATGCTTAGGTAGGTTGTCACTTGTTCCGTGGCATCACAAAGACTGTCAGGATTGCATAGCTAACTGAGGATGAAACTACAGACTTGTGTTCCATGTCGAAATAACTAGACACATAAGAGATTCCTGATGTGGTACAGCTAGTTGCCAAGAAGCTCCTACATAGGCATGTTTTCGGATAAATTAATGTTGAGAATTGGCTATCTGGATATCCTCTTTTGTCTCCACACCTCTTCTGTGATTCACAGGCAAACACATATCCTTATAAAATGTGGCTTTCAGCAACCAAAGAGATTGGCCAGCACCTTGTAGCATAAAAATTGCAACCATAAACCAGTGAAAATTTGAATCAAAAGCATCTTAAGTTTTTTTTATCATGTTTCATTATAATAGTAATTTTGGATCATAAAAAAATGACTTCATTAAAAGATTCAATTTCATTATTTTCTATTTTCAAAGACAATGTGATGTTTATAAAGTAAATAGAATGATACTGAATGAAAATTAGAAACATTGAATCTTATTACTCCAATAGTCAGTCACGTGCACAAAACCATCCACATCCACACACACATATGTTGGACCATCAAATTCACCTTCACCATCAATACCACAACTGAATTTAGTGACATATTGTCCTGCAGTAGTGAACACTGATACATAACGCCCACCAATGTTAACGACATACACATACTGACCAAATACACACAAACCAACTGTATTATACACTGATTCAATTCCACCAGTTTCAAAACAGAAAGAGTGCAGAAAGATTCCACTGTTACTGAATACACAGATGCCATAATTACAATAATCAGTGACATAAATGTTACCATGGATATCTGCAGAAAGGCCTCTAAATTTTCTCCCATCTTCATATTGAATACACCTCACATACTCGAGTTCTTTGTTGTATATCATAATAGTACTTGTATTGGAACGCTCGCACAGCATTACTTCATCTCCTACTACTGCTACTCCCCAATGTCCTGGACCTGCTACCTGCTGGACCTTGTACACTTGAACATTGGTTCCATTCTTGTTACATTTCATTATCTTATTACTTTGAAAATCAGTGCAATAAATATTGCCTTCCTCGTCAGTAGTAATGGCTTCCAGTTCTTTAAGATTACTTTGTAAATACTCAACAAGTATAGTTTTCTCTCCGGTCTTGTGTAATTTAATAACAGTGCCCTTTTCTTCAGCGACTAATATATTATTCTCAGAGGTAGAAGTGATACCACGAGGTCCTTTCACGTTACTCCATATATTCACAGGCTTGCCTAGTTGAGTAGGAGAGATGGAGACAAACACAGGAAAGGGACTGCCTGCTACTTGCTGCCCGTCTACTGATACATTGAGTGTGTGACATCCTCGCACAGTGGGTGTGTACTGAATGTGATATTCCCCAGGTCCTGACTGGTCTACTTTACACTTGATGACTGATCCATCATATAGAGACCTTATCTCACTGACTACTGCAGTGCTGCCTCTAGCTATCTTGCCATTGGATAGTCTAGTAATCAAATAGACCTCTGCTGTCTGGCAGATTTCTACCATTTTTGTCCCGTCTCCCCTCACTGTACATTGGGCTGGGTCTAGAGCTATCTGAGTAACCTTAGCCATGGTCTGAAGTAGCTCCTGTAGGGCCTCCTTACATTTCACCTCTATTGCTATGTCTGCCTCCTCTTCTGGCTCTAGGCTCCTCTCTGACTTGCTGTGTTCTTCCATCTCTCTCTGTATCTGTGTCTTGATGTCAGCATGTAGACTCATAACTTCATTATCTGAACAGTGGCTGACAAATCTCTCTGTGTAGTCTATGATACTCTGGACCTCCCCACTAGCAAGGGACAACTTCTTCTCCTGCACTGAAAGCTTCTCTATCTTTTCTTCTACTCTTTTCAGAGTTTCCTGTACTAGTTCTTTCTTTTGTTCATTTACAATGCTGTGTAGTTCCTCAAAAGAGATTTCTATGGCTTGAATTAACGACTTTCCTTGAGCTTCTACCTCTTCTTTATTCGTACAAATGCCATCTATAGCATTTCTCAACTCAGCTGCTATATTTTTTACAGGAGCTATTTCTTCTATAAGATTCTTCTTTGCTTTCGGTGAGGCTACTTTGCTGAATTCGAAATTATGGTCTCTGTGTTTCTTTACTGTGCAGTCACGACAGATGAGAGAGTCGCAATCAAAGCAGTAGATGAGGAGTGGCTCTTCGTGAATGCTGCACTTCTTAGTGGCTGGCTCTGCTACTGCTATCTGTTTAGCTTGGCCTTGCTTCAGATCTTCTAGAGAGACTACCTCATGAGAAGAGAAGACTTTCATTTTTTTGTGGGAGACCACACAATCTTTGCAGATAAAGATGGCACAGTGACGGCAGAAAGCTTCAGCTTTATAGCTGGAAGTACATCCTTCACATTGAACTTCAATTTTGCCATGAACTTTCTCCAGAGCTGAGAAGTTAGACTTCAGGCGGTTGATAAAAAAGGCTGTTTTGAGTTCCTCTACACCTCCCTCAGGGAGGGTGGTCTCTTGGCGACATTCCGGGCAGGAGAAGGGTTCGTTGGAGGCTGTTCTGAGGGCCAGCCTGAAGACACACTCCTTGCAGTAGTAGTGAAGACAAGGGAGGACCTTGGGCTCTGTGTAGTGCTCCTGACAGACAGCGCAAGTGATCTCTCTCTCCAGCTCTTTTAGAGTCTTTCCTTCTTGTACAGCACCTTCAGCCATTGATTTGTAATAACTTAGGAACTTGGCAAGGACAAGTAAGCACAACCACCAAATAGTGTGGTTGCAACCAAATAAGGCAAGATACATAAAGATCATGTGATAGGTGTGGCTGGTATTACTGCACTGATGTAATGGTATTCATTAATGAATATCAAATTTATTATAGAAGAAGGGGTAGACTTGGTCCATCCATACACTTGCATGTAGCCTAAGTGGTGACATTGATACTGGCTAAGTCCTAGTGTTTCCTGATTCTTTAGTCAATAAAGTGTGTAAAAATTCTGAAATAGTTGAGTCCCTTAAAAAACAAAACATAAAAACAACAACTTGTTAATTATTCAAGCTTTTGTCTCAATCTTACCAAATGTGCAAAAGGGTGCCACAATTAATTAATAGATAGTTATTGGTGCACGAATGACATCATGTCTTAGCAATTAATGAAGAAATTTTAATTGGACTACCTAAACTTTAGCCCCGCCCTATAAGCAATGGCTTCCATCAGGGATTTTCCTATTTCTAACCGCGGGATGGACTGCACCCAGTAGAGAGAAGCGATAAGTGAGCAGAAGGTTCTTTAACAAGGTGCTAGCGTGCCAGATGAATCACACTGCGAACAAATGCTGATAGAGTCCCTGGGATTCAGCAGCTCCCAGTCAAGCCTCAGCCTTACCACCACACCACAAATAAACGCTGTGAGAATCCTTGGGGTTCAACATCTCCCGCTCAAAGCTGAGCGTCAGCACTTACATGATGTCACCTATTTGTTTGCAACTTATGACGAGAGCAGGACAAATTCCGACTTTAAAAAAAAGTTTTTCAACATATAGAAAGCGAATGGGAATAGCGCGGTTTTCATATTTATGCCACATAAATCAGCTTGTTTGTTGTGGAAAGAGATCTGACAGATACAGTGGAAACCAAATAAAGTAGGATACTTAAGATCATGTGATGCGATGTGGGAATACTTATATTCAATTATACACATTGTCATGGTCAATGATTACATTGAAGTAGTTTACGACGGGATGAAAACAAATTGCTATTTTATAAAATGTTTTATACTTGGTACATGAATTTAAAAAAAAAAGAGAGCAAATAGATGAGACAAAGACAAATAGCCAGAATTAGAGAGACAATACACTGTAATTAGCTGACAATGCAAGAGTTGTCTGGTCCATGAGGGTGATAATGAAGGCCTTCCTTGAGAAGTTTGTTGACTACCGACCGTGCCATGTACGATGTACTTCCCAGGGGGCCGTCCGATGGAAGAGTATAAAATTTAGTGATGACCTAGTCAGCAAAATTGGTGGGTAACTCATATTTCCTTGGACACTATCCAGACTGGGACCTTACCTGAGAAGATGTGGGAGAAGCTGAATCTGTTCCATCTTTCTTACAGTCTTCTTTGAACAGATCTTGAGCATGTTTCAAAATCTAAAGAGAATCATTTCATATTACGAGCAAGAGCGGCCTGTCAAACTAATTAGCAACTATTTAAAAAGTTGATTATTTTTAAATTGGGGAGAAAACAAAAGTAATTTAAGTTTACCTCATCTAAGTCCAAGACATCGTGATATTCCAGTTCTGGATTTCTCTCGCATATACAACATCAATAATATGAAATCCCCACACATGTAGCTAATTATAATAAGGTTATATTCAAAAGAAGGAAAAAAAATTATATGGGGATATTTAAATTACTTTTCTGTTAATTATTTTTTCATTCGGAATCATTCAAAATGGAGAAAGAATATTATTTTTTTAAATAAGAAGGTCGAATAAGAATTGAACTTACTAACCAGATTCGAACAATAGTCATGAAGAAAAAATAATAAGGTGCTCACTTGTCTACACTATTAGATATAGCCATTGGATTTTAAAATGTTATTGAACAAATATTCAAATTCAACATTTTCGTATCTCTATAAAAGATAGAATAGGTTTATTTGAAGTTGTTTGCTAAGAATTAATAAAGAATGATTGCACAGCAATTATATAGCTAAAAGAAATGAGTAGTTTGGATTTGCCATACATACATACTGTATAAAAACAAAAAAAAACACTACTGTACTTACTTCTACTATCATCTGGCGATACTCTGGCTGTGAGATGCTACCCAACATCTGTTCCACTTTCATGGAGAACAGCTTCTCGTGGGCCACTAACTCGTGGATGATAGGGAGCTGAAAGTGAAGAACAATGATATCACAATGGCCACTAGTGAGCTAGCTTGCCAAGCAAACAAGATTTAATGCAATGACACTACCAATCATAATCATATAGACTGACTTTTTAAAGAGTTCACCAACTGATTGTTCAAGTATCTTCCACTGTTTATAACTAAAGCTATTCAGGAACTGGTAATAAAATAATTGAAAGCTTAAGCATGGTGAAGAAAAAACAAACTAAAACAAACAATAAACAAAAACAACAATAACAACAACAAAAACCGGGCAGTACTACAGTTTTACTCAGTATATGAAAGTATGAGTAACATACCAAACTTGTAAAAAATATATTCTAATTTAGACTTTGATGAATGAGATAGCACAGAAGCTACTATTATTCAGATGAACACAAGGGAACATTTGTGGTTAAAGTTATTATATAAAATTTATTATAATCTGAGCCTTTGTACAATTAGACAGCAAAAATGAGAAAAATCTTTTATATTATCTACATAATAAATATGATTGTGTGTCAGTAACAACAACGATGTGTGCATTCATGAATAATTCGAGCCAGGTTGCTAAAGCAGCATCACCACAAACCAAATGGATAGACCGTCGTCACTAACCAAATGGGTAAAGTGGCTTCACAAACAGAATGTGTAACACATCATCACATACAGAATGGGTAAAGCATCGTCACAATCAAAAGGTGGTTTTTTTTTGTTTTGTTTTTTGTTTTTTTAAAACACATCACATACCGAATGGGTAAAGCTTCGTCACATCCTGATAGGTAAAGACTCATCACAAACTGCATGGGTGAATATCGCTACTCACAAACCAAAATGGGTGAATGGGTAAAGTGTCATCACATTCAGTGCAAGGCAATTATTGTAGCCAGTGAAATCAGTGAGCAAAGGATGACGAAAGTTGATAAAGCATTTAAAAGGGAAGGCAAAGTTTCATAAATATATGTCCACAAACATAGATAGAAGGACAGAGACTGAGAAGCATGAAGAGATAGAAGGAAAAAAAGAGGAGATGAGAAATCATGATTCAAGAAGAAAAAGTTGAAGAGAGTCATGCTACTGCATTTCAAATTTGCAAAAGTTAGTGTACATCAAGAGCGCCACTGTGTGGTGGAGACTTGCTAGTACAGAAATATTGTAGTGCACAGTTATGCCTGCAAGTCCTACCCACTAGCCACACCCATAGCCTAACCAGATTAAACTTTCCTTTAAATAGATTTAAATTAACTCACTTGAGGTAACTTTCTTCCCATAACCTGGATGCCACCACTAATAATCTTTTCCAGTATACAAAACACTGATACAAAATAAATAATAAATAAATAAATAAGAATAACTTAACTAATGAATAAAAAAAATACAACAACAAAAATCAACATAAATCCCCTTTCCAATACTGTCTTTTACACCATGATGGTTGGTAAAGCATCTCAATAAATAAAGAAATGGAATCTGCCAAACAATGAGAGTTGTGGGTCTTGAAAGCAAACTATTATTGGAGCAGACCTAAATGCCTGAACTTATAAAAACATAGCACACCCACAGCACCATTTCTCTTTGTCGTCATTTAATGTGTAAGCCAATTTCATAGGCTCCAATTTTTTGAAAACCAGTTCCAGGACACTGGCCACACCCCCTGTCCACGCCCAAATCATCACTAACCACACCCAAATCACACCCATCAAAACCACACCCATCAAATTAATGTAAAAGCATAACAATTAAAATTAGTAGTTACTCTTTGTTGAGTGACATTATGGTAGCTTTCTTGCACTTCTTAAGAAGTTCTTCGCTGAAAGAAGAATCATGGCAGCATTCCACACCACTGTTGAACTTGAGAGTCATAAGAGAGATGATAGTGCCATTTACTCAAATAATAAGAAGGCACCAGATCAAGCAAACACTACTGTAACTGAAGTGCACTCTGACGCAGAACTTGCAGTAGCTACCAGCTGCTTTTTTGCTGCTGATAACTGATAATGTATTTTTATAAGGATGCTGACTGTGCATGCATGTACTGTATCTACTGCAATGTCAACAAGTCTACAGTACAGATCTAGTAGGTTTTCATAGCTACCCAGCATAATAGCACATAAAACTCTACTACTCAACTCCTGCATCCAGGACAAATGGCAGGTGAATCCAGGACACAGGACAATGTCAACAAATCCAGGACTGTCCTGGACATTCCAGGACAGTTGGAGCCTATGCAATTTGGCACTCTGTAATTTCAACAACTACTGAAATTATGCCAAGGAACTACTGAAATTACACCAAGTGCTGTAGCTCATTGCGGCGAGTATGTTATTATGGCATAGAACCCTTTACCATACTTAATTTTTAAAATGCCTTTTTTTAGTAGCTGAGTGCTTTTTGTCAGGAGCTACTAGTCATTTAATGGTCAGAATGGCTTAAATTGTACTGCAGAAACTACCACCCTTCGAGAAATTTAGGTGAGAAAGTAATTCCATTTTTTTTTGTTGCTAAAATATAGTCATTCTTGCAATTTGTGCTAAATCTCATCACTAGCTAAATTAAAGTACTAGTAACTAGCAAATGTTAACTCCAACTACCTTCCTTTCACTACTGTGTGTACATACCTCGTGTGTAGAAGTCCTTAGGAACACGACTCAAAGCACCGTTGAGCTGCCTATTGTCAAGGGTGACCTGTACACACACACACACACACATTACAGAGTTCTATCTAAACAAAATTGTTTGCGGGGGGAGGGGGAAGGGGAAGGAGGGGAAGTTTGGCGAAATCCATCGCACTCAAATTATACTAAGTTGTAAGGCAAAAATGCGTTTTCTTTATCAGTGAAAGCAAGTAGCATAAAATTATTTGAGCTAAATGTTGTGACATCCTCCACCATGCAAATACTAGGGAGGAGAGAAATTTGGTAGAGAAGTTTATCCCCTGCCCCCCACCCCTAGATAGAACCCTGCACAATGCCTATGTTAATAAATATTTAGCTACCATTCTTCATCGTCCTGCAAGACCTTCACTAAGAGTTGCATGACGTCATATGGAGACAGATGACACACACTCTACAACAAACACAATTACAACATGCGACATATGTAATTATAACAAAAACATTGAAGTGACAATGGGCCAATTCCACCCACTCAATAACGTACCTTACTGCCGCCTATTCTCTTTTGTTCTCTCTTCATAGCCTGGACTATCCACCTACAGGGAGATATCGTAATGATGCTAAAATAATGGGGGGGGAAAAACGGCAATAGTTTTGCCCATCTTAAATTGAAAATTAGAATTTTATTCGACGTCATATTCTCTCTCTTTCATATGCTTCATTGAAGCAATATGCAGAATGAAAAGAAATAGCTAAAATTAGAAATGTAATTTCACATTCATATTCTTATTGCAACTGGTATTTATTTGTAGATCTTCAAAAGACCTTTGAACAACAGAAAATTATATTTAGAGCAAAGTTCTCGGTATTTACAGCCAAAATAAATTAACCCATCCTTCATAAATATATTAAGTAGTTTCAAGGTCCCAGGCATACTGTGTTCCAACAAGCTGCCTATAATGACAAGTTCTATAATTGATGTATATATGTTAGCTCCTGGTAATACACTCACCCAACTCTGAGACACATGATCTGTTCAAACGCTGTGTTCCGATACGTGCTGGACACGAATATTCCCAAGTACACAATGATCTGAAACACATGTACACCCACCATCATGTGAGTACAAATCAAAGATGTCGAGTACAAATCAAAGATGTCGAGTACAAAGAATGATTAAGTAGACAAGCACATGAGTACCTCTTGCTGTAACACTGCTTCTATGGGATCGTACGGTAGACAGTTATCGTAGATAATCTTCACCAGATCCTTGGGGCTGACAGGCTCACTGATGACATGCTCAGGACAGCCAAATACACCAAATGTCACCTGGCAAACACAAGCACATGAGTATATTCACACAAATTAAATGACACTTACATTTTAAAAACTACTTCTTCAGTACAAGAAATTCAATAGTTTCTGCTGATTACTCGCTAGAATAAAAACCACTCAGAGTTTCCTCAATTTCTTATGCCACTAGAATACGTGTTTCCAGTGGGCGCCGAATAATAATCAGATAACTTAAACCCACTTGTACTTTCCTCAATCCAACGGCTTGAAGGATAAAAAAAAATACATAAAAAATAAATAAATAAAATAAACAAATAAAGAATAAAAAATAAATAAATAAATAAATAAATAAATTGGATACTGAAAAAGTACTTGGATGACAGTGGCCTGTTTAGTACAAGACTACAGCAAGCAGCAAGACACAACAGTATAAAGGTAAAATCTGGAAACCATGAAAGTGGTTGTCGTAAGAGCACTGCTGGCCAAAAGAATTGGTCCGAGGTTCAATCACCTGATAACAAGTGAAATGTTCCTCATTTGATTAGAAATAGTTCCTTCTAGAATTATGAATGGTTACAATTTGAATATTGGGTAAATGATAAGGTGGATAATTAACTAGCATTTATGCATTGTTGATAGAACAGAAATAACACTATAAAGCTCAGTAATAGTTAATATTTACACTCATAGTAGGGCACACACTAAAATGAGACACCACAAGAATGTCACATGCAGGCTGGTACTTTCACACTTGTGTTAGAATGTCATCACAGAATACCAGTTTCTATTAGAAACAGTCAAGAAATAGCGACAGCCATGAAGTTGTATTATTCTAGACTATCTGAGAACTGTTTTAAAGTTTTTTCTTGCTGGTTATAGTTCATGTTACACCAATTTGATTTTTTATACCAAACAATTCATTTTTAATGCCAACATGTTTCAGCAGACTGCTTCTGCCATCATCAGGGCTGATTTATAAAAATCAAAAAACAAAAATGCTATAATTAGGGCTAGGGCTAGGGCTAGGGCTAGGGCTCAGAAGCAGTCTGCTGAAACATGTTGGCATTAAAAATGAATTGTTTGGTATAAAAAATCAAATTGGTATAACATATCTGAGAACTATAAATAAACGAACTAATATAAGGTTCTAACAGGCTTGGTTTTCTGTGATATAAATTATAATACCTCTTTTCCCCTGACAGGAACACTGGTGATAGCAGGTGCGAGCGTGTCCACCACTTTACCCAATATGGCGGCAGCCAGTCGCACAGTCTTCCAATGCTTCTTCACTCCTGCTGCCACATATACACTCTCTAGTCTTTCTGTCACCATCATTAAACACAAAGTTGTGTGGGTGTGGTTACTGGGTGTGGCTTCAATGCATGATGTCAGCAACTCACTCTGGTTGAGGTCCAAGTATGTCATCTCATTTCTCTTGATCAGTTCATGAATAATGTACACTTCCCCCAGGAGATTACATTCACTCTGTACAGATGGTACACTTGTATGAAAGTTAATGTAACACTGCACAAAATGTTAGTCCATACACATTAAATTAATTTAGAATAAAAAATACAAAATAATTCAAATATACTAAAGATATTATATCTATCAGGTATTCCTTTTCTCATTTTTGAGTGATGATGAAAATAACGGCACAGATAGCTGGGACTTGAGGTATTTACTATCCTCTACTACTTGGTTTAGTTCCATCAGTCCAATTAGTTTCTCACTTACTTTCTTGACACACATCATCGCAATCATTGGTACTGACAACCCTTTACCAAATTGACACAGCTTTTATTCACACGCACGCACCACTGTCGTCATTAATACTGACGACAATTTACCAAACCAGCTCAGCTCATGAATACACACTGTTGTCATTACTGACACACAAGCATATAGTTATTCCACACTTTAGTACTCTGTAAAGTATTTTATTGAACACAAGTCAGCCACAGCATTCATTGTTTTATTGGAGTAATTACACCAGTACAATTAAAAGCAAATAAATACCTTGTGAATTTGTTTCAGGTTAAGTTATAATTAAAATATTGGCTGTTAATTATAATTATTTCAGCCGAGAATGACCGAATCATCATAAGAGATTCCTGATGTGGTACAGCCAATTGCCAAGAAGCTCCTGCATAGGCAGGTTTTGGGACAAACATTGAGAATTGAATCTGGATATCCTCTTTTGTCTTCACCACCTTCTCAGTGCTGCACAGACAAGCACATGTACTTACAAAATGTGGCTTTCAGGAACCAAAGAGATTGGCCAACACATTGTAGAACAGAAATAGCAACCATAAATCAAAGAAAATTTTAAATTAAACATTTAAGTCTTTCATTTATTTATTTATCATGTTTGATTATAATAGTACTTTAGTAAGACTGGATGATAAAAAATGACTACTTCATTAAAAGATTTAATTTCATTATTTCAAAAACAATGTGATGTATTAAGTAAATAAAATGAAGCTGAATGAATATTCAGAAACATTGAATCCTATTACTCAGACATTCAGTCACGTACACAAAACCATCCACATCCACACACACCCATGTTGGATACTTAAATTTACCTTCACCCGCACCAGGACGACCGAATTTAGTGACATATTGTCCTGAAGTAGTGAACACTGACATATAATGCCCTCCGCTGTTAACGACATACACATACTGACCAGTCACACACAAACTGAATGGGCCATTTAATGTATTAATTCCTTCAGTTTGAGAACAGAAAGAGCGCAGAAGGAGTCCACTGTTACTATAAACATGGATGCTATTACTACTGTAGTCTGTGACATAAATGTTACCATTGATATCTGCAGACATGCCTCTAAACACTCCCCCACCTTCATGTTGAATACGCCTCACATACTGGAGTTCTTTGTTGTACATCATAATAGTACCTGTATTGGAAATCTCGCACAGCATTACTTCATTTCCTACTACTGCCACTCCCTGATGTCCTGGACCTGCTACCTGCTGGACCTTGTACACCTGAACATTGGTTCCATTCTTGTTACATTTCATAATCTTGTTACTTCTGTAATCAGTGCAATAAATGTTGCCTTCTTTGTCAGTAGCAATGCCTTCCAGTTCTTTAAGATTACTTTGTAAATACTTAACAAGTAAAGTTTTCCCTCCATTCTCGTTTAACTTAATAACACCACCCTTTTCTACAGCAACTAATATATTATTGTCAGGGGTAAAAGTGATACCACGAGGTCCTTTCACGTTACTCCATATATTCACAGGCTTGCCTAGTTGAGTAGGAGAGATGGAGACAAACACAGGAAAGGGACTGCCTGCTACTTGCTGCCCGTCTACTGATACACTGAGTTCATGACGTCCTCGCACAGTGGGTGTGTACTGAATACGATATTCCCCAGGTCCTGACTGGTCTACTTTACACTTGATGACTGATCCATTGTACAGAGACTTAAACTCACTGACTACTGCAGTGCTGCCTATAGTTATCCTGCCACTGGATAGTCTAGAAGTCAAATATACCTCTGCTGTCTGGCAGATTTCTACCATTTTTGTCCCGTCTCCCCTCACTGTACATTGGGCTGGGTCTAGAGCTATCTGAGTAACCTTAGCCATGGTCTGAAGAAGCTCCTGTAGGAGCTCCTTACACTTCACCTCAACCACCATGTCTGCCTCCTCTTCTGGCTCTAGGCTCCTCTCTGACTTGCTGTGTTCTTCCATCTCTCTCTGTATCTGTGTCTTGATGTCAGAATGTAGACTCATAACTTCATTATCTGAACAGTGGCTGACAAATCTCTCTGTGTAGTCTATGATACTCTGGACCTCCCCACTAGCAAGGGACAACTTTTTCTCCTGCACTGACAGCTTCTCTATCTTTTCTTCTACTCTTTTCAAAGTTTCGTGTACTAGTTGTTTCTTTCGTTCATTTAAAATTCTGTGTAGTTCCTCAAAAGAGATTTCTATGGCTTGAATTAACGACTTTTTTTGAGCTTCTACCTCTTCTTTATTCGTACAAATGCCATCTATAGCACTACTCAACTCAGCTGCTATATTTTTTACAGGAGCTATTTTTTCTATAAGATTCTTCTTTGTTTTCGGTGAAGCTACTTTGCTGAATTCGAAAGTATGGTCTCTGTGTTTCTTTACTGTGCAGTCACGACAGATGAGAGAGTCGCAATCAAAGCAGTAGATGAGGAGTGGCTCTTCGTGAATGCTGCACTTCTTAGTGGCTGGCTCTGCTACTGCTATCTGTTTAGCATGCCCTTGCTTTAGATCTTCTAGAGAGACTACCTCATGAGAAGAGAAGACTTTCATTTTTTTGTGGGAGACCACACAATCTTTGCAGATAAAGATGGCACAGTGACGACAGAAAGCTTCAGCTTTATAGCTGGAAGTACATCCTTCACATTGAACTTCAATTTTGCCATGAACTTTCTCCAGAGCTGAGAAATTAGACTTCAGGCGGTTGATAAAAAAGGCTGTTTTGAGTTCCTCTACACCTCCCTCAGGGAGGGTGGTCTCTTGGCGACATTCCGGGCAGGAGAAGGGTTCGTTGGAGGCTGTTCTGTGGGCCAGCCTGAAGACACACTCCTTGCAGTAGTAGTGAAGACAAGGGAGGACCTTGGGCTCTGTATAGTGCTCCTGACAGACAGCGCAAGTGATCTCTCTCTCCAGCTCTTTTAGAGTCTTTCCTTCTTGTACAGCACCTTCAGCCATTGATTTGTAATAACTAGGAACTTGGCAAGGACAAGTAAGCACAACCACCAAATAGTGTGGTTGCAACCAAATAAGGCAAGATACATAAAGATCATGTGATAGGTGTGGCTGGTATTACTGCACTGATGTAATGGTATTCATTAATGAATATCAAATTTATTATAGAAGAAGGGGTAGACTTGGTCCATCCACACTTGCATGTAGCCTAAGTGGTGACATTGATACTGGCTAAGTCCTAGTGTTTCCTGATTCTTTAGTCAATAAAGTGTGTAAAAATTCTGAAATAGTTGAGTCCCTTAAAAAACAAAACATAAAAACAACAACTTGTTAATTATTCAAGCTTTTGTCTCAATCTTACCAAATGTGCAAAAGGGTGCCACAATTAATTAATAGATAGTTATTGGTGCACGAATGACATCATGTCTTAGCAATTAATGAAGAAATTTTAATTGGACTACCTAAACTTTAGCCCCGCCCTATAAGCAATGGCTTCCATCAGGGATTTTCCTATTTCTAACCGCGGGATGGACTGCACCCAGTAGAGAGAAGCGATAAGTGAGCAGAAGGTTCTTTAACAAGGTGCTAGCGTGCCAGATGAATCACACTGCGAACAAATGCTGATAGAGTCCCTGGGATTCAGCAGCTCCCAGTCAAGCCTCAGTCTTACCACCACACCACAAATAAACGTTGTGAGAATCCTTGGGGTTCAACATCTCCCGCTCAAAGCTGAGCGTCAGCACTTACATGACGTCACCTATTTGTTTGCAACTTATGACGAGAGCAGGACAAATTCCGACTTTAAAAAAATGTTTTTCAACATATAGAAAGCGAATGGGAATAGCGCGGTTTTCATATTTTATGCCACATAAATCAGCTTGTTTGTTGTGGAAAGAGATCTGACAGATACAGTGGAAACCAAATAAAGTAGGATACTTAAGATCATGTGATGCGATGTGGGAATACATATATTCAGTTATACACATTGTCATGGTCAATGATTACATTGAAGTAGTTTACGACGGGATGAAAACAAATTGCTATTTTATAAAATGCTTTATACTTGGTACATGAATTAAAAAAAGAGGAAAAAGAGCAAATAGATGAGAAAAAGACAAATAACCAGAATTAGAGAGACAATACACTGTAATTAGCTGACAATGCAAGAGTTGTCTGGTCCATGAGGGTGATAATGAAGGCCTTCCTTGAGAAGTTTGTTGACTACCGACCGTGCCATGTACGATGTACTTCCCAGGGGGCCATCCGATGGAAGAGTATAAAGTTTAGTGATGACCTAGTCAGCAAAATTGGTGGTTAACTCATATTTCCTTAGGGACACTATCCAGACTGGGACCTTACCTGAGAAGATGTGGGAGAAGCTGAATCTGTTCCATCTTTCTTACAGTCTTCTTTGAACAGATCTTGAGCATGTTTCAAAATCTAAAGAGAATCATTTCATATTACGAGCAAGAGCGGCCTGTCAAACTAATTAGCAACTATTTAAAAAGTTGATTCTTTTTAAATTGGGGAGAAAACAAAAGTAATTTAAGTTTACCTCATCTAAGTCCAAGACATCGTGATATTCCAGTTCTGGATTTCTCTCCAAGATAGTAGACACCACCATCAAACACTGGTCAGCATATACAACATAAACATGTAGCTAATTATAATAAGTTTATATTCAAAAGAAGGAAAAAAAATTATATGGGGATATTTAAATTACTTTTCTGTTAATTATTTTTTCATTCGGAATCATTCAAAATGGAGAAAGAATATTATTTTTTAAAATAAGAAGGCCGAATAAGAATTGAACCAGATTTGAACAATAGTCATGAAGAAAAAATAATAAGGTGCTCACTTGTCTACACTATTAGATATAGCCATTGGATTTTAAAATGTTATTGAACAAATATTCAAATTCAACATTTTCGTATCTCTATAAAAGATAGAATAGGTTTATTTGAAGTTGTTTGCTAAGAATTAATAAAGAATGATTGCACAGCAATTATATAGCTAAAAGAAATGAGTAGTTTGGATTTGCCATATATACATATTGTATAAAAACAAAAAAAACACTACTGTACTTACTTCTACTATCATCTGGCGATACTCTGGTTGTGAGATGCTACCCAACATCTGTTCCACTTTCATGGAGAACAGCTTCTCGTGGGCCACTAACTCGTGGATGATAGGGAGCTGGAAGTGAAGAACAATGATATCACAATGGCCACTAGTGAGCTAGCTTGCCAAGCAAACAAGATTTAATTAGAACTTTACAATTGGAAGGTTATTATGCAATGACACTATACCAATCATAATCATATAGACTGACTTTTTAAAGAGTTCACCAACTGATTGTTCAAGTATCTTCCACTGTTTATAACTAAAGCTATTCAGGAACTGGTAATAAAATAATTGAAAGCTTAAGCATGGTGAAGAAAAAACAAACTAAAACAAACAATAAACAAAAACAACAATAACAACAACAAAAAACAGTTCAGTACTACAGTTTTACTCAGTATATGAAAGTATGAGTAACATACCAAACTTGTAAAAAATATATTCTAATTTAGACTTTGATGAATGAGATAGCACAGAAGCTACTATTATTCAGATGAACACAAGGGAACATTTGTGGTTAAGTTATTATATAAAATTTATTATAATCTGAGCCTCTGTACAATTAGACAGCAAAAATGAGAAAAATCTTTTATATTATCTACATAATAAATATGATTGTGTGTCAGTAACAACAACGATGTGTGCATTCATGAATAATTCGAGCCAGGTTGCTAAAACAGCATCACCACAAACCAAATGGATAGACCGTCGTCACTAACCAAATGGGTAAAGTGGCTTCACAAACAGAATGCTGTGTAACACATCATCACATACAGAATGGGTAAAGCATAGTCACAAACAAAAGGTTAAAATAACATCACATACAGAATGGGTAAAGCATAGTCACATCCTGATGGGTAAAGCATTGTCACAAACTGGATGGGTGAATATCGCTACTCACAAACCAAAATGGGTGAATGGGTAAAGTGTCATCACATTCAGTGCAAGGCAAGGTTATGCAGGAAGTGACATAGAAGTGACGTTTACTTAGCAACAGTTTCTACGTCGCCATTTTGAGTGGCAAAACGTAGAGTGGCGCGCTGCGTATTCTAGGCTAATTGTGTCTTCACCTGGCTTTTCTGCTTATTATTTCTCGTTGGACGAAGCTTAAATGCGGTACAGGGAAAGTTATCTAAGCTGGAAGCCTGAAGACCCTTACCTCAGCTAAAAGGAAGGATTTATTGAAGATCCTTGGGATAAATATGGCCTGAAGTATCCAGATATATTTTGGTACCTCATTGAATAGACTAGTAAGTATACTGGTGAAACGTTGAAAGCTTATAAAAGTCTTGATTCCTACATGTATTTTATTAATGGTTAGGTAGCTAACGTTAAGGGTGTAGCAGTATCAGGTTCTGATTCCCACTTAATAATTGGTTCAGTGCGTCACTCACAAAGGCTTACAGTACCTCCACCAACTCCTTTGTTCAATGAACTATTTGGATGAACCCTTCATAACAATTGCATTTATTAAACCAATTGAACTGATCGAGACGGAGCTTCTACCTGACCTTGTTGGTAAATGGTTCACCAAGAAGCAACGGTTATTTTAGCAAATCTGTCTTCTAGCTTTTCTTCACCATGGAAGGTCCCGTTAGATTTTGGCAGGAAAGCAGAGTCTGGAAAGATGATCTGCTGTGATAATAGTAACTGCCCAACAAAATGGTTTCATACGACTGAAGTGCCTGAAGATGAAATGGATTCCCAATGGAAAGTGGCTATGTCCATCCCGTCATCGCATGGGGAAAAAAGTTGAAGTCTAAGTAAACTCTGTTATTGTACAGTTCATTAGCTATGTTTTTTGGAATAATTTCCCCCCAACCAAATATTATAAATTCACATTTCATTATTTAACATTGTAACAACAAAAAATTGGGAATGGTTTTAATTAAGGTGAAACAACTGATGGACATAAATTACCTAGTGCACAACTTATAATGACTAGCTATTTTATCTTTTGGACTAGTATACATTCATTTTGACTGGTCATAATAAAGTTGATTGGTGTTGTTGATTCAAATATAATGTACTATTGACAAAGTAGGCCTATGACTCGTTCAACATGAATTAAACTCTTGACAGTTGACGAGAAAAATCTACTTCACTTTTTGTCAGCAGTGGTTTTTCACCAGTAAATGGTGGAAGCTTGACACCGTAGAGACCAGCACTTTCATGAATATTAAAACCTCTATCTGCTAAAACAAGTTCACCTGGAAATCTTCATATCTTCTTATCTACTCCATTATTTTTATCTTCTTTATCTGCTTCATTATTCCTGTGTGTGGTTCACAGTAACTTCACCATTTCCATTATCAAGAGCTGTACCTGGCTTTCGGCAGCTTCTAATCTTGCTGTGTCTTCTCTTCTTCTTTTATTCACTTCAGCACTCCTTTTAAACCCATGCCATCGATAGCTTTCCGTTTTAGAGGGCTTGTATTGTGTGCAAACACTTACGATACGACAGGAGACAAGGGATTATAGTTACATTAAGGGTGGCCGCACACCGCCTACGCAATTTTTTGTTGATGGTTGCTATGCACGATTACTACTATTGTATACTTACAGGGGCTTCTCCACTACTACACAAGGACAAAGTACCTGCCGAAGGAGCCGCTCACTAATTTTAGAGCGAATCTGGAAGAAATATCGGGGCCTAGTTATAAAACTTTGTAGCAGTTTTTTGGAGCGGTGCGGTAAGTTGGAGCTCCGCAATTTGGTGCACTACTAGCCGAGCCGATACTCTACTGCAAGACAAAGAGTTATTCTCCATTTCAATATTACTTTATGATACATCCTGATACAAAATGATCGTTACATAGCCAAGTGTACTCATTAGGTATCGGGTCTTTCCAGCCTACAACCGCTATCCATCTAACATCAGAGCCTTTTTTTAAAGCAGTTCGTACAACCAACAGCCACAAAATCTCTTCACTATTGCCACTCAAAATGGCCGTGTGTAGGTCGTGTACATTTATTACGTCACTTCCTACATAACCTCTATTAGAGAAACGAACAGCTATTGTGGCCAGTGAAATCAGTGAGCAAAGGATGACAAAAGTTGATAAAGCATTTAAAAGGGAAGGCAAAGTTTCACAAACACAAACATAGATAGAAGGACAGAGACTGAGAAGCATGAAGAGATAGAAAAAAAGGAGGAGAAGAGAAATCATGATTCAAGAAGAAAAAGTTGAAGAGAGTCATGCTACTGCATTTCAAATTTGCAAAAGTTAGTACATCAATAGCGCCACTGTGTGGTGGAGACTTGCTAGTACAGAAATATTGTAGTGCACAGTTATGCCTGCAAGTCCTACCCACTAGCCACACCCATAGCCTAACCAGATTAAACTTTCCTTTAAATAGATTTAAATTAACTCACTTGAGGTAACTTTCTTCCCACAACCTGGATGCCACCACTAATCTTTTCCAGTATACAAAACACTATACAAAAACAAAAACAACAAAAAATAAGAATAACTTAACAAATGAATAAAAAAAATATAACAACAAAAATCAACATAAATCCCCATTCCAATACTGTCTTTTACACCATGATGCAAACAAAACGTTGTCATGGAGTGTTATAACAACAATTACCAAAAGCAAGGAGTGGCTATAGTCCTCAAGCCCAGTGCTTTTTTATAACCTGGGTTTGATGTCAACAATCAGCAGCATTATGCAATTTGCACAACTTCAAATTGAAATAAATCCATTACAATAAACCTCTTCCAAGTTTAACTCATGTGTTATTTATTGGCGAGCGAGACACTATACAGGGGTAACAAATTGAGAATCGGGGATATTTGTTTAATGTTTGGACGTATGTACGTCATTTTTGTACTTAACCCTCATGTTTTAGTGTTAGTTCGGTGGCCGACCCTGTCCCAAACTTCACTAAACAGAATCTTCTGGTTTATCAATCTTTACCCGTATTATACAAGGAAATTGAATTGTTTACTGCTTTGAATTCTTTTGTGAGTGCAATTAAAACTTATAGGAATTCATTTTCTATCTGAATTAGCGGCGGTGGTATGTTACTGGGGATACACAATAGAGATTCCGTGGTGTTTTTTTATTTGCTTATTTATATGGTACGTGCAACCCCTATTTTCACCCACACCACTAATTACGTAAGTTGGTAAAGCATCTCGATAAATAAAGAATTGGAATCTGCCAAACAATGAGAGTTGTGGGTCTTGAAAGCAAACTATTATTGGAGCAGACCTAAATGCCTCAACTTATAAAAACATAGCAAACCCACAGCACCATTTCTCTTCGTCGTCATTGAACGTGTAAGTCAATTTGGCACTCTTCAATTTCAACAACTACTGAAATTATGCCAAGGAACTACTGAAATTATACCAAGTGCTGTAGCTGGTTGTGGTGAGATGGTTATTATGGCATAGAAAACCCTTTACCATACTTAATTTAAAAAAATTGCCTTATTTTTAGTACTCTGAGTGCTTTTTGTCAGGAGCTACTAGTCATTTAATGGTCAGAATGGCTTAAATTGGTACTGCAGAAACTACCACCCTTCGAGAAATTTAGGTGAGAAAGTAATTCCATATTTTTTTTTGCTAAAATACACAGTCAATTCTTGCAATTTGTGCTAAATCTCATCACTAGCTAAATTAAAGTACTAGTAACTAGCAAATGTTAGCTCCAACTACCTTCCTTTTACTACTGAGTGTACATACCTCATGTGTAGAAGTCCTTAGGAACACGACTCAAAGCACCGTTGAGCTGCCTATTGTCCAAGGGTGACCTGTACATACACACACACACACACACACATTACAGAGTTCTATCTAAAAAAAATTGTTTGCGGGGGGAGGGGGAAGGGGGAGGAGGGGAAGTTTGGTGAAGTCCATCGCACACAAGTATACTAAGTTGTAAGGCAAAAATGCGTTTTCTTTGAATCAGTGAAAGCAAGTAGCATAAAATTATTTGAGCTAAATGTTGTGACATCCTCCACCATGCAAATATTAGGGAGGAGAGAATTTTGGGAGAGAAGCTTATCACCTGCCCGCCACCCCTAAATAAAACCCTGCACACTGCCTATGTTAATAAATATTCAGCTACCTTTCTTCATCGTCCTGCAAGACCTTCACTAAGAGTTGCATGACGTCATATGGAGACAAATGACACACACTCTACAACAAACACAATTACAACATGCGACATATACGTAATTATAACAAAAACATTGAAGTGACGATGGGCCAATTCCACCCACTCAATAACGTACCTTACTGCCGCCTATTCTCTTCTGTTCTCTCTTCATAGCCTGGACTATCCACCTACAGGGAGATATCGTAATGATGCTAAAATAATGGGGAAAAAAAACAGCAATAGTTTTTTGCCCATCTTAAATTGAAAATTAGAATTTTATTCGACGTCATATTCTCTCTCTTTCATATGCTTCATTGAAGCAATACAGAATGAAAAGAAATAACTAAAATTAGAAATGTAATTTCACATTCATATTCTTATTGCAACTGGTATTTATTTGTAGATCTTCAAAAGACCTTTGAACAACAGAAAATTATATTTAGAGTAAAATTCTCGGTATTTACAGCCAAAATAAATTAACCCATCCTTCATAAATATAAAGTGGTTTCAAGGTCCCAGGCATACTGTGTTCCAACAAGCTGCCTATAATGACAAATTCTACAATTGATGTATATATGTTAGCTCCTGGTACTACACTCACCCAACTCTGAGACGCATGATCTGTTCAAACGCTGTGTTCCAATACGTGCTGGACACGAATATTCCCAAGTTCACAATGATCTGAAACACAAGTACACCCACCATCATGTGAGGCATAATAGATTGAGGAAACTCTGAGTGGTTTTTATTCTAGCGAGTAATCAGCAGAAACTTTTGAATTTCTTGTACTAAAGAAGTAGCTTTAAAAATTTAAGTGTCGTTTAATTTGTGTGAATATACTCCTGTGCTTGTGTTTGCCAGGTGACATTTGGTGTATTTGGCTGTCCTGAGCATGTCATCAGTGAGCCTGTCAGCCCCAAGGATCTGGTGAAGATTATCTACGATAACTGTCTACCGTACGATCCCATAGAAGCCGTGCTGCAGCAAGAGGTACTCATGCGCTTGTCTACTTAATCATTCTATGTACTCGACATCTTTGATTTGTACTCCTGGAATACGTGTTTCCAGTGGGCACCGAAAAATAATCTGATAACTAAAACCCACTTGTACTTTCCTCAATCCAATGGCTTGAAGGATAAAAAAAA